>Ga0256405_10012608_pt1 | contig 10426 bp, 6 predicted proteins | sample RumenRJG_02DNA_FD_189096 | JGI IMG/M metagenome (GOLD analysis project Ga0256405, IMG submission 189096) | Bovine rumen microbial communities from Lethbridge, Alberta, Canada - RJG_02 | ecosystem: Host-associated > Mammals > Digestive system > Stomach > Rumen | place: Canada: Alberta | collected... | reverse complement strand
TCCGTACCATTTGCTTTCACTTGGTTATAAAAAAATTCAGGACGAATCATCTTTATGCTCCTTATAAACTCCGCGTTAGCGGCACGCCAAGGATGGCTTTCTTATTGTGCTGCTATTATTTTCCGCCCGGAATCAGTTCCAGGATCTGTTTGATAGGCATACACATGTCATTTACTTCAAGAGACCGTTCTGTCTGCAGAATAGTCTCCGCACATTTTTTCATGGCCGGATATGCTGCGCGCAGCATGTGGTTTGCATAAATAATAATGTTCGCGCCCCATGCGGCAAGTTCTTTTTCGGTGAACTGATTGTATGTAGTGGGAACCAGTACAAGCGGAATGTTTTTGTATTCTTTACGGAACCGTTCGCAGAACTCTTTGATATCCATTCCAGATTTATCCTTGCTGTGGATCATAATACCGTCTGCACCGGCTTTGACGCATGCAAATGCCTTGTCAAGCGCTTCATCCACGCTGCGGCCGGCGATGATCTCTTCGATACGGGCAATAATCATAAAGTCCTGAGTGACCTGCGCTTTTTTGCCCTCCGCAATTTTATGGCAGAATTCTTCTGTTGAAGCAAGCTCCTGTTTGACCTCAGTACCAAACAGCGAATTCTTTTTGAGGCCGACTTTATCCTCGATGATGACTGCGCTGATGCCGTTGCGCTCCAATGTACGAACGGTGAATACAAAGTGCTCCGGTATGCCGCCGGTATCTCCGTCATAGATGATCGGTTTGGTGGTACATTCCAGAATATCGGTAAGACTTTGCAGACGGGTAGTCAGATCAACCGCCTCAATATCCGGCTTACCTTTATCCGTAGAATCGGTGAGTGAAGATGACCACATGCCGTCAAACTGATGGATACCATCGTCTTTTGTGATGCTGGCATTTTCTATGATCAGACCGCTCAGTCCTGAGTGCGCTTCCATAATCCGCACAACCGGCTTTGCAGCCAGCAGTCTGCGCAGAGACTTCAGACGGACATCAGGAGTTGTGCCGATTGCTGTCGCGTCATGGGCAAGCGCCGTAGAATTTATACCCTGGGTATAAGGAATTTCAATGACTTCGCCGCCGAGCTCTTTCATTACGGCATATACATCCTCACGGATTTTACTCAGATAGTTTGTCTTCCAGTCATCTCCGTGGATAATATAGTCAGGTTTGTATTTGAGCAGGTTAGGAACATAGCTCCATTCTTCCTGCGGTACCACCTTTGACACGCCTTTAATGTTTTCGACCACGGCTTTGCGCTGCTCATAGGTCAGATAGGGCAGGCGTTTATGAGAGACTATTGCTGAATCGGTCAGAAGTCCGATAATAAGCTCTCCGTGCTTTGCACCCTCATTGATGATATTTATAATGCCGGGATGAATAATATCTGCTGTTATTCCCAGATAAACAGTTTTCTTTGTTCCGCTCATTGTGTTACCTCCTGATTTCCTGTTGAAGACTGTACGGTACTGACCATAAAGTCTGTAATATTCTTGCCGGCATGGCCGATGTGCATCCATGCCGTTTCTTTTGCTTTCTTTCGGGCGGCTGCAAGCTCCGGACTGTCGCTTGCAGCTGTAATAACCTGCTTGATTGTATCAAACTGTGATTCATCAAGCTTGATGCCCATCTCTTTCAGAATCTGGAACTGCCATAATTCATGATCAAGATCATATGCATCATAAGGCCGCAGATCCATATCCGTACTTACATACATGACCGGCTTGTTGCACAAGAATGTATAGTCAAAGATGATGCCTGAAAAATCAGAAATCATGATATCTGCTTTTTTCATGGAATAGATATTGTCGCGCTCGTAGTCCCACACCAGATTCGCATTATCTTTATAACGAGCTTCCAGCCGCTGCAGCATATCCTGCTCTGATTTTTTTGACTGGGGATGCGGCCGCACAATAATCCGCCATCCGGTTTTTACAAGCGGGTCAAGCAGCCGCTCTCCGTAGCGTTTCAGTACACCTACATTGCCCCATGACGGGGATACCAGAACCGTGAACGGATGATCGCTTTCTTCCGGGACGGCCGCCATTTTTTCTGCAAGTACATCAAGATAGGAGCATCCGACGGTGACCAGCTGTTTTTCAGGTATGTTCCGCTGCTTTTCCAGTATGCGCAGATCATTTTTCTGATAATCTCCGGTGAGCAGGACAGAATCAAAAAAGTCCAGGCCGAAGAGACGGTAGGTCGTGGCATCGTTAGGCATATGCAGCACATGGCTGTAATGCTTTACGTTCCTGCTTCGTTTCAGCTGATATACCTGCAGGCCCGGTGTAGTCATAAGGACGATTCCTGCGCTGAGCAGGTTCAGCTTTGCAAACGCCGCATTGCCTTCTCCGATGAACTCGGGCTTTACATACTGGTATGTTTTGTCAAAGACCGGATCATCCTTTGCAGAGGTAAAGTAGGCGAGCCGTATGCCGCGCCGTTCAAATTCATCTACGACAGGCTTGAATACATTCCAGTACTGCTTACCCTCGCAGTAGATAACATACGGCTTGTAGGATGCATCCAAAGCAACGCCGCTTTTTTTCCCGGAGAAAATAACTTTTGCTTTTAAGATTGCGGCCTTTGCAAGAAAAAATAATGTAGCCGCAGCTCCGATGAGGATGGAAAAAAGCATGCTTCCCGTACCGGGATCAATGTAAAGAAAAATACTGCTCATTAGTGTATTCCTTTGTGCCAGTTTTTGGCGTCAAATATGTTTTCTGACACGGTGTACCAATCTTCATCTGGTACCCGATAGGTGTTTGCATTGTTAGAGCCCGGCCGCCAGTTATGGCTGATGGTGATGCCCGAGGCTTTTTTCTGTGACGGCGGAACGACTGATATTTCCTTTCCGGTCGCTGGATTCACCGGGTGATCAATCACCCCTTGGAATGCAAGCGACGGTACGTCAGCATTAGTCATGAAATCATTGTTTATCTGCATCTTGCCGGATGCATTAAAATCCTTGTAAAACAGAATCGGATGCAGATGGTCGGTGTTATAGCTCATCGGCCAGTCGGCGGGGAAATCAAGTTTTTTTCCATCGCCCGAGCCTATGCCGTGGTCGCTCACCAGAATAATCTTTGTGTTGTCATAGCATCCGTTATCTTTCAGGTACTGGATGAATTCTCCGAACCGCTTGTACGCCGCAATATTTCCGTCTACGCTGCTGTACGTAAGCGGGCCGTGCCTGGTAACATTGATGGTCGGCACATAGTCAGGGGCCTGCAGCCGCTGACCTGAGTGCGTAAGCTCATTAACAATGAGCAGAAATGCATTTGACCCGCATGAAAAATCCGTAAGCCTCGGAAGATAGTCCACCGCGGAATAATAATCGATGAATTCCATAATATCCGAGGACTGAGAATCTGACGCCCACCAGTTACCATCATCATAGATGCTGTCACGCATAACTACCGGCAGCGATTTAAACAGACTGAACCATACAAGATTACGCTTGATTGCGCTGCTTGTAGTATTCGGCCTGACTTTATCAGGATTTTCTTTTACCCAGAGACTTGAGAACCGGCGCTCCGTATTGAAACCGGTGATTTTTTCGTAGGGATCACAGATCTTCATGTCTGCAATCCAGCTGTAGTTTGCCCAGCTTAAGTCTGAAACATATGCTTTGAAGTCTGCCTGTTCCGTAAAGACACGCGGCATGGTGAGCAGCGCTTCATTGTGCTTGTCCACCAGTTTTTCAGTATCCCGTTTATTCATCTCGACAGGCACGTATTCATAACCGCCGTATAAACCGGGGGATCCCATGAGCGTCCAGGCGTTATAAGAAACAACATTGCGGTAGAATGTAAATCCGGTATATATGTCATACAGTTCGGGATGCGCATTGAATATGGGTTCCACATAGGCATTCTCCGCCCGGTCGAACATGACTACAATTACATTCTTACCGGTTTTTGAAAGATGATAGAGCGGGGTAAGGGAATCCTGCTCCGTAATACCACCGGCAACTGTTTTACGATATTCCCTATATGCTCCATGGATCTGCGCAGTGTGCACGGCTGTAATACCTGCTTCTGCCAGAAGTATGATGGTGACCAGTGTACTGAGTACCGCAGGCCTGTTCAGCTTTAGAAGCAGTACAGGAACAATGATTGCAACAAGTACCAGCAGCAGGTTTTGTATTACAGTTCCTGCAGAAGCTACGGATACTGACTGTGAAAAAGTAATAAGCCGTGACAGCGTCCCGTAGTCTCCGGAAAAAACAAAAGCATTTACGAGCGATGCAAGCAGAATGACCGGCATAAAGACTGCCAGCAGCGTCTGTATTCTTGCATGAAACAGAAAATACACGCAGACCGGCCAGAAAACGAGCAGACCGAACATCTGCAGCGTAGAAATATACAGGAAATACAGCGGTGAGCCATGGCCGTCGATATCCGCAAATTCTACGGCGGAAGAGTTGATCACATAGGACGGTATGACAAATCCTGCCAGCAGGCAGAGTGCTGCGGCGGAACAGATGAATACAATAAAACGGGTCCGTGAATTTTTGACCAGCGGCTGAAATACGGTGGAAAGAAGCTTTTGTACAGCTTTTACCAGCAGCGGAATCAGCAGCAACGATGATGCTGCCACGGCAAGCAGTATACGCTTGTGGTTCAGGCCTTGATGAATAAACAGCACGTAGTAGTCCATTCCGGCCACACACACCGCCATGAGCACATACAGAACAAGCAGCGGACGCCGTATTTTGTAGAACACATTTTTTACCAGAGAAAATACATTGTTCATGGTCCAGTACAGTACGAGTCCGGAAGGGGATGTGTACAGAATGACCAGAAACACCAGTGCCATGCCATAAATCTGTATTTTATCCTTCAGCTTGAAGCCTTTGGTGTAGATAGCACCCGCAATGATGTTGATGACCGTCATGGCAACTGGCAGTATGTTTATTTGAAACGAACCGATTGTAAACAGCGCATCAGGCTTGCCCATGTCCTTGATGAACATAAAGCTCTGCCCCTGCAATGCAGGCAGCGCCGAAAGAAAAGAATAGGCTGCTATAAAAAAAGGTACCTGAATGAGCAGACCAAAGGATGAGCGCAGTGCCATAAGAGGGTGGTAGTGATGCTCTTTATAGAAGGTTGTCAGAATCATGTACTGCTCATCACCGGAAAATGTCTGCTTGATTCGCTGCATCCCCGGAGCAAGCGTTTTTTCAATATCTCTTTGAACCTGCTGCCAGCGTTCCGCAACGATATACAGTGGAAGACATAAGAGTGATACACCGAAGCTTACGCCGATCACCGCGATCCCCGGTTTTTTAAATACATCATTAAACAGCATGAATACAAATTCAATTATCTGTATCAGCGGATAAATGATGATCGTATATAAAAACGTTGTCATGAATACCTCTATTATAATAGCTAATTATTATATAAAGTCAATAAATCGTATTCCGTTACTCGCGCCGTTACTCTTTCGGCAGCTCCGGTACTTTCTGACTCCAGTTTTCACGCTTGAATATATCATCCTGTACATGCCACCATTCACTGTCTTTTATTGAGTATGTATACTTCGTATTATACTCCGGCTGGTGGGCATCACTGGCGGAAATATATACGCCGCCTGCTTTTAAGGGGGTAGTATCGAGCGGAATCGGTTTTTGTGTAAAAGGATTCACCGGGTTATCTACCAGACCTTTCAGCAGCAACGACGGTACATCCGCATTTGTCATGAATGTGTCATCACGCCGTAACGGTTCTGAGGCATTAAAATCTTTGAACATGAGAAGACAATGGTAATGACCTCTGCCATAATACTTATAGCCGTGAATCTTATGATCAAGCTCATCATCTTTTTCAAAAACCGATTCAGTTGCCTTGCTGCCGTGATCGGAAACAAGAATTATACGCGTATTGTCATAAATACCCTGTTCTTTTAAATAGGTAAACCATCTGCCCAGCAGCTTAAAGGTTGCCATTGCGGTGTGGTACTGCGGGTCTTTTCTGAATGCGGAGGTCCCGAAGTCAGTGACCTGTCGGACCGGCTCATATTGCGGTGCCTGCATGAACATGTCCTCGTGCGTAAGCTCGTTGCTCATGTAGACAAAGCTGCCTGAATCAGTATCAGAAATTTTGCAAAGATCCTGTAAAAAGTAGAGAGGGGCATAGCTGTCTATGACAAGCCGGGCACTGTCACTGGTATTGTCCGAGTTCCAATAATACCCTTCTTTGTAAATTAATTTTCTGAAACAGATGGGTGCGCTTCTGAAAAAACTGAAGAACAGCAGGTTGCGCTTTAATATCTTTTCCGTATCATCGGGGATTTCTGTTCCGCCTTGTGCCCGGCTCCACAATGAATTATAGGCACCCATCACCTGATGCCCCCGTATGGCCGGATAGTTCTTGATAATACTTAAATCTGTATAATGCTGATAGTTAGCCCATGACGGGTCTGAAATATCAGCAGTGAATCCTTTCGTTTCCGTAAAGATGCGCGGTAGTAAAAGCAGCGCTTCGTTGTGCTTTGTTACCATCGGAACCTGCGGTCTGCTGTTCATACCTGCAGGTGTGTATTCGTAGCCGCCGTACAGTCCAGGAGACCCCTGCAGCGTGTGTCCGTTGAATGACAGCACGTTGTTATAGTATGTAAAACCTGAGAATATGTCTGCAAGCTCCGGTGCTTCCTTGATCATTTCCGGTATGTACTGCGTCTGGCCCCGGTCAAGCATAAGGAGTATGACGTTCTCATGGTTCGCTGAAAGACGGTATATCGGTTCTACTTTTGTCAGCGAAGTCTTGGTGAAAGTAGTTTTATAGTCGATATATTTTTTTTGAATAGTAAAAATATTAACGGCAGAAAGTCCGCTGATTGCAAGAACAAGTATGCTTGATACAGACCGGATAACCGTACCTTTTTTTATCAGTATCAGATGCGGCAGCAGTGCTGCCAGCAGCAGAATTGCCGCCAGATTAATGAATGATACCGGTGCAAAGGTCTTGAAATTTGCTTGGCTCAGAAATACAAGTGCCGTGGAAAAATCACCGTACGGCAGAATAAAAATATATGCGTTCAAAAGCGCCGCATATGAAAGAAAGCACATGAGTATGGCAAGAATGCTTTGAATGCCCGCATTAAATAAAAAATAAATGCAAAGCGTCCAGAAAAGAAAGACTCCTGCCGACTGTACTGTCGTGTTTGCTATAAAATACAGCGGGTTTGCATGGCTTCCGATGTCGATGAATTCTACTGGAGAAGACGCGATGAGGTTTGAAGAAATACCGGCCCCTGTAAGGGTGAACAGCGCAAGACATGATATAAAGAATAAAAAGAATCTGCGTTTTTTGTGTGCTTCCAGAAATGAAAGTACCGGGCGCATATAGGTTCCTGCGGCACGGCCGCATACAGGAAGCAGAAATACCAGCAGAGAAAAAATAGCAAAAAATATTTTATTCGGCAGTTTTGTATCGGCATACAGAAAAATATAGACCGTAGCCGGTACCAGCAATGTACAGCAGCAGATCCAGAATGTTTTTAGCGGATTCTTAAGCTTATAGAAAATATTTTTAATCAGCGAAAACACGTTGTTCATGGTCCAGTACAGAACCAGACCTGCCGGTGAGTTGTATAATATCACCAGAAAAATGAGCGCCATGCCGTAAATCTGAATTTTCTCTTTAATGGGAAACCCCTTTGTATAGACCGCGCCTGCCGCTATGTTGATGGCAGTCATAAGAACCGGCAGAATGTTCACGGTAAAAGAGCCTATCGAGAACAAAGCATCCGGGGCACCCATATTTTTTATAAAGAAGAATGAACTGTTCTGCAAGGACGGCAGGTTTGACAGAAAATTATATGCCGCAAGAAAAAACGGTATCTGTATAAGCAGACCGAATGAAGATCTCAGCGCCATGATCGGGCTGTAGCTGCACTCCTTATAGAAGGCGGTTGTCATCATGTAACGTTCATCACCCGTAAAGGTGCTTTTAATCCGCTCCAGCTGCCGTTTCATTGATTTTTCTTTGTTACGCTCTATCTCCTGCCATTTTTCGGCTACCGCGTACAGCGGCAGGCATAAAAGCGTTATACCAAGGCTTACGCCGATAACGGCAAAGCCTAGATTCGGTGTTACTTTCTTAAAAAAAATGAATATACACTCGATGAGCGTATACAGGGGATAGATAATGATCGTATAAAAAAAATCTGCCATCAATTAATTCCTATGCGTTTAAAAGCCCGTCTATACAATTCGAAAGTGTAAGGCCGTCATGAAGCAGTATGTTCTGCCTGCAGCCTGCAGTATGTCCGGCCTGTACGTCCCTGCTGCTGTCGCCGATCATGTATGATTCACTCAAATCAATGTTAAAGTCTTTTGCCGCCTTGAGCAGCAGGCCCGGCTCGGGCTTCCGGCAGGAGCATACAGTTTTATAGGCAGGACGCTCTCCGGCAAACCCTTTGTCGGGATGATGCGGACAAAAATACAGGCCGTCAATATAGGCGCCTTCTTTGCCCAGCAGTGTCTCCAGTTTGTTGTTGATTTCCTGCAGCTGCTCAAAGGAAAGCTCTCCGCGGGCAATAACCGGCTGATTCGTTACGACTATGGCAAGGAATCCTGAGCGGTTGATCTTTTTAATTGCATCAGCAGCTCCGGGAATCAGCTCAAGGTCATTGATATCGGTCAGAAACCCTGCATCCTTATTGATAGTACCGTCACGATCCAAAAACACTGCTTTTTGTTTTTGCCGCAGATTGCGTGCCTTTACCCGGCCGCTCTGAATGTCTGCTTCCGTCTCATAATAACGGTCGGGCGTGCCCATGTCCTTTATATATTCAGGGGTGTCATACGCATAGATCCGGCCGCCTGCAATGTTCGGCTTTAAAATATCCCGGTCTAAATCAACCTTGTCCGGAGTTTCAGGATGACGCGGCACAAAGTGCTTCTTTGTTTCCTCAAGCAGGGCAGGGGAAATAATTTCTATTCCTGCATTCACACGGTTTCTGTAATACAGCCGCGGTTCTTCTTTTGCACTCCATCTGATAACCTTGCAGCTGTCGCTCGGCATGCCGCCTTCCTGCTCCGGCGGAACAATTGCCGTTTCGATCAGTGATGAATCATACGGGTGGCCGTTCGGATGTACCATCAGGCTTGCCCATGCATGATGCGATTTATGAAAATCAATGAACCGGTTGAAGTCAAGGTCAAAAATGACATCCCCGCACAGCAGCAGAAAATCTTCTGTAAGATCTTTCATTTTGAACAAGGCTCCGCCCGTTCCGAGCGGATGATCTTCTTCAAAATATGAAAGCTGTACGCCGAACTGTGAGCCGTCTCCAAAAAAATCTTTAATAACCGAGCCGAGATGGCCGATGACCAGCGTAATGGATGTTATGCCACATTCCCGCAGATTTTCTATCTGATACTGCAGAATCGGTTTTCCGCAGATTTCGATCATCGGCTTAGGAATATCGCTGCGGATGGAAGCTATGCGGGTTCCCATTCCACCCGCCATAATCACTGCCTTCATGTCAGTCCTTGAAAAAATGTGCTTCGATCTCAAGACAAAGCGCATGGTATACCGGCAGATGCAGCTCCTGAATTTTATAGGTTTCTGTCTGCGGAACAATGATGCTTACGTCTGCCAGATCCTTTATTTTGCCTCCGGTATTTCCGGTAAGGGCGATAGTCTTAAGGCCTTTTGCCTTTGCCACTACGGTTGCATACACTACGTCCTTTGAATTACCGCTTGTGGTAATGCCCAGAAATACATCCTCCGGCTTGCCGTATCCGTTCACCTGCTGTGCGAACATAACATTACCGTCCACATCATTCAGGCTTGCGGTCATAAGTGCGCTTTGATTCGTAAGCGCGATGGCCGGAAGCGACCCCTGCAGTTTGTCCGCCAGATATGCTCCGGTAACTGCGTCAATCGCCGTCAGCGAGTCAATGAAAGACTTGTCGGGAGTACGTTTGCGTACAAAGCTTTTCAACAGCTCCCCGCAGATATGGTCGCTGTCGCTGGCGCTGCCGCCGTTACCTGCGGAAAGCAGCTTTCCGCCGTGCTCGTATGAGCTGATAATAAGTTCTGCTGCAGCACGAATATCATGCTCGCAGACAGAAAGAGCGGGGTAACGCTCAATAAGATGTGTAATATAATCCATATACTATTCCTTGTTTTCGGCGCTGTATTCTTCAGGGCCATAATAGATGATTTTTGTTCCTTCATTTTCAAAGCTGAAAGGAACATACAGCAGCGATGAGAGCGCTTTTTTGACGGACTCTTGCTTTTCTTTCGGCACGTAGAACAGCAGAAAGCCGCCTCCGCCCGCTCCTAAAAGCTTGCCGCCGATCGCACCTGCCTGCATAGCCTTCTGGTACTGCTCGTCGATGGGGCCTGTGGATATACCGGAAGAAATACCACGCTTGAGCTGCCAAGTATAATCCAGCAGCCTGCCGAAAT
>Ga0256405_10012607_pt1 | contig 10427 bp, 8 predicted proteins | sample RumenRJG_02DNA_FD_189096 | JGI IMG/M metagenome (GOLD analysis project Ga0256405, IMG submission 189096) | Bovine rumen microbial communities from Lethbridge, Alberta, Canada - RJG_02 | ecosystem: Host-associated > Mammals > Digestive system > Stomach > Rumen | place: Canada: Alberta | collected... | reverse complement strand
GGGAAAACGTGAAGTGGCTGGTGGATTACTACCAGAAGAACGGTAAGCGCTGGGACTTTGACATGGTGGTCATTGATGAGTTGTCATCCTTCAAAAACTATCAATCCCAGCGGTTTAAGTACCTGAAGCGTGTCCGTCCGTATGTGAAGCGGTGGGTCGGTTTGACCGGCACACCTACTTCAAATGGCCTCATGGATCTATGGGCGGAGATTGGCATCCTGGATGGTGGTGAGCGGCTTGGGCGGTTTATTGGTCGCTACCGTGAAGCGTATTTCCGGCCCGGATCGATGAATCCACAGACCGGCATCATTTTCCAGTATGTGGCCCGCCAAGGGGCTGAGGAACAGATCTATAACCGCATTTCGGATATCACAATCTCTATGAAGGCTCTGGATTACCTAAGCCTTCCTGACTGCATCAGTGTCCAACATGAGGTGGAGATGAACGGCACGGAGAGGAAGCTCTACGATCAGCTAAAGACCGACCTCATCATCCCTACCGACGATGGTGATATCGATGCAGCGAACGCGGCATCGCTTTCCAACAAGCTACTCCAGATGGCGAATGGTGCGGTGTATGACGAGAAAAAGGAGACCCGCGTCATCCATAGCCGGAAACTGGAAATGCTGGATGATCTGATCGAAGCAGCGAATGGTCAAAGCATCCTGATCGCCTACTGGTACAAGCATGATCGGACCCGGATCATGGAGCATCTGAGGGCGGGAGGCTACGATCCGCACGATATCAAGACCTCTGAGGATATCAATCGCTGGAACAGCGGACAGATGCCCGTCGCTCTAATCCACCCCGCATCTGCCGGTCATGGCCTGAACATTCAGACCGGCGGGCACATCCTGATTTGGTTCGGCCTTACATGGTCCCTGGAACTGTACCAGCAGACCAATGCAAGGCTGTGGCGACAGGGGCAGGATCAGACTGTGACCATTCATCACATCATCACGAAGAACACAGTGGATGAGGACGTGATGGAGGCACTGGCATCCAAGGATGTGACGCAGGCGAAACTGATCGCAGCGGTGAAGGCACAGATTGGATAAGGATGGCTTGTCCTGTTAGAAACTATACTATTACGAAATGGAATAAGGTCAGCGCAAGAAAAGCGCATAAACAGTAGAAATTACTCAAGGAGGCTTGATAAGCTTGGAGTTTGCCAGAATTGATGACAACAGCAGGATCGAACTGGATCGGGAGATGTTGAGAAACAGCCGCGCTTTCGACTTTCATGATCCGTGGAACAAAGCTGTGAACACAGTTGAAGGGTCAGTCTGGGATTTCTTCAACAACAGGGCTATCGGATGCGGGTACAAATATCGTGAAGGGCAGTATGATATGGCTGAAAGCGTGACCGAGGCCATACGGGGCAAACATCACCTAGCCGTAGAGGCTGGGGTCGGCATTGGTAAGTCTTTCGGCTACCTTGTGCCGGCACTGGCATTTCATAAGGCAACGCGAAATCCCGTGATAATCGCCACCTCGACGATTGCTCTTCAGGAGCAACTCTCAAGCGATTTGTTGGAACTTATGAGCATGATGGATGCTTATGAGCCGTTCATTGTGGCAAAGGGGCAGAACAACTACCTGTGCATCAAACGGGCAAAGCAGTACATCGATAAGTGGGGCGGTACAAGATCTTCTGTTTTTATCGAGAAGGGTATGCGGCAGGGATTTTACGATAAAAAAGACTTTGCAGCGGACCTGGCAGATAAGGACTGGGAATGCGTGAACGTGAAAGAGTACAGCAAGAAAAAGTGTGTACTCTGCGAACACGCGCTCCAATGCTGGTACCATCGGATGAGGCAGGAACTTCCAAAGGCAGGTATCGTCATCTGTAATCAGGATCTTCTGACATACCATCTCAGCAATGCCCATCTGTACGGCACGCAGCTTCTCAATACGCATTCTGCCCTGATCGTTATTGACGAAGCCCACAATCTGGAGGCCAAGCTGCGTTCAGCGAACACGGAACAGATCCAGGCCAGGGGACTGAAGGAACTGGCTGAAAAAGCAGAACTCTCTGCACCCAGAGTAACGCATAGCAACCTCAGCGATGAGCTGTTCTATCTGTACGATGCGGTCGATGCTTTGTTTACGAATGTGAAGTTACAGGTGATCAAACAGAATCGTGATGAGCTGAAAGTGCTGGCAAACGCCATGAAGGCGGCGGGGAAGCACTTTACTAAAAATGACCTTGTTAACATACTGGAAGCGGACAAGTTCTTCTTTGAAGATGTGGATGGTGGATACGCCCTTCTCAGGGCAGTGATCACCGCCCTTGACAGGCTTGTAGAACAGCATAAAGCAATCTACAGCTTTCGTTCATCTCAGATGGAGGAGCTGGCAAAGATCAGGGATAAGTTGATGATGCTTAACTCCGATTTGCAGAACTATATCCTTTGGAGCGAGCGAACCCGGGACGGAATATCGCTGTTCTACTGCCCCAAGGATATAGCTTCTATTGGACGGCGGCTGTTTTTCAATGAAGCGAATTGGACCGTCCTCACCTCCGCGACCATGACAGGTCTCGGCAAGGGTACAAACAGTGAACGTTATGCATACTGCCTAGAGGGCATAGGCTTTCCGGCTATAGGCTCGAAAACGAAGTCTACTGCACGCCCCGGTGAACTCACCACACCGATCCCATCGCCGTTCAACTATGATGAACATGCCATGATCTACTATGCCAACGACATGCCACATCCGACGAAACAACATGAAGCATTCCTGGAAGCGGGGATTCAGCGTCTCAAACAGATATTGGATATCTCCGAGGGCAGAGCCCTGGTCTTGTTCACATCGAAGAGCGATATGCGGCGTGTGGGAAAGGCGCTAAAGATGATGGATTTGCCGTATAAGGTCTTGACGCAAACATCAGGCTCTTCACAGAAGGAAGTGCTGGAGGATTTCCGAAAAGATGAGCACGCTGTACTGCTGGGAACAGGAGCATACTGGGAGGGTATCAGCGTGGAAGGGGACACTCTTTCCAACGTGGTGATATTCAGACTCCCCTTTTCGGTTCCCGACCCGATCACAGGAGCGAAGGAGGAAGGCAAGAAAGACCCTCTGATGGAGGTTCGCGTGCCGGAGATGATTATTAAGCTCAAACAGGGTGTGGGACGCCTGATTCGCAATGAGGATGACAAGGGCATCATATCTATCATCGACAGCCGGCTGAGCGATGCGTCATCTGTACCGTATAAGAACCAGGTGTGGGACGCACTGCCGATCAAGAACAGAACCAGCTACCTCGATAAGATCCGGAAATTCTATGATACAGTGGTAAAAGAAACGGAAGGTAATGTGTTCAGCGAGGCTGAGCCCCTGGAAACGGACGATACCTGAAAAACGATGGTTTAGGATTATCCATTTTAGCCGGGTGCATCGGAGACGGTGTGCCCGGCTGTGCTGTAAGTGAAGAATAACACTGGGAGGTGAAGATATTTGAACGAAGAGGCAGTAGGGAACCAGAGGTTGACAGAGGATGAATGTAAGAGAGTGTCGGAGGGCAGGGTAGATACGCAGAATACGGCTGTCGATCAGAATAATGCCGAGGATCAGGACGCTCTTGAGGAACAGCGTCTTCGACGTAAGGCGCGGTGGCTATTGAAGAATTTCAGGAAGCTGCTGGAGCAGAAGCACAAGCAGGAAGAGGAGATAAGAAAGGTGCCACTGTTTACACGGGACGATGCACTGTATAAGCTTTCCGGCATGGCGGCCCACCAGCAGGGTGAGCGTGTCCAGACAAGCAATATTTCCAATGCACCGCTGACTGCTGCGATGAATGTGGATGAGACACTGGAGCGCATGAACAAGGAGGTGCGCGAGGAGGTATCGAAGGGTTATGACCGCTTGTGCGAGAGGATTACATTGGTGAACACAATGCTGTTAACTCTTGATAGTAAAACTCGATCCGTCGCAAGGCAGCTATACATTGAGGGCAAGGATAGAGATTCCATCGTCAACTCAACGGGAGGGTACTTCAGCAGAAAGACTGTTATGGAAATGAGAGACAATATAGAGCATAAAATGATGGAAATCATGGGGACAGTAAGGGAATTTCCGGAAAGCAAGAGGAGCGATTATGGAGAGCAGGCCGATTGATTATGTAATTAGCCTTTGTGAAGAGTATATTCCTTCAAAACGTGAGATCCCGCTGATCGAACGAGATCTTGATAAGTTAAGGAGTAAGCTTAATGAGGCAAAGAATGATGCGGATAAGCGGGTAATCAATTTCGGAATTCAGCACAGAGAAGAAGATCTGGAGAGGGCACAGAAGGTCGTATCAGAGTACGAATATTTGGTAAGAGGGTTGGACGAGGATGAAAGGAATATCATCACTCAGCTCTATTCACTCGGTAGGGAATGGAAACAGGTGATCGATGCTGAGGGCAAAACAATTCATAGTATGAGTATTAGCAGAATTAGGAAGAATGCGCTGAAGCACATGAACGAAAGGAAATTCAGGGCGCAGATTCTTGATAATGGATTGACAGGTGCTTATCATTTGGACGCTGAATAAATAGGAGCGATCCAGCATGAGTAAGGTGTGAGTAAGATGTGAGTAGGATGTGAGTACAGGGGGCACTTTTTCCTGTGTTATTATTATAATGCACGAAGGAACAGAGAGCGGGAACAACATCAGACACCCGCTCTCCCCGACGGGAACGACGAGTACAGCGGAAAAAGACTGCCGCATCACCTTCTGTTCCGGTTTCTTCAGCCACAAATAACACGGAGGTGAAACACAGTTTGCCGAGAAGGAACAACCGAGACAACAGCTACTACCCGACGCGCCTGGGCTTCAACCCACGCAAATACACGAACCCCATCACCTACGGGCACATGAACAGCGATCGATGGACTGCGCAATCGCAGCCCTTCCGCGGGGACATCTGGTTTGCCACCCTGGGCTATATGCCGGGAACACACATCATTGAAGGCCGCCATCCCGTGCTTGTGGTTTCCAACAACGAGACCAACTATCGCGGAGCGACGATAACGGTCATCCCGATCACGTCCAACACAAGCCGTCTTTATATGCCGACGCAGATCGGGATTTACGATTTCGATCTGGCGAGGGTGAGCAAGGGTAGTGTTGCCATGGACAGGCTGTCCATTGATGACGAGAGAACTACTCCTGTCTTCAAGAATGGTGCTTTACTGCTCGATCAGATCACGACCATCGACAAGGCGACCGTGCGCGATTACGTCGGCAGGGTTAAGACCGAGAAACTGGATGAGGTCGATGCGGCGCTGCTGAGGCAACTGGGGATGAGGGGGAGCCAGCCTATCTGATTCGGGTTGTTAACGCAATCCCGAGAACAAGGCAACGCATTTTTGTGAGAATATGAGCGAGGACACAAAATGGAAGACAAGACCAAGAACAAGAACATACTTGAAAACAAGCAGAAGAGCAATCCTGCCACCCCTGTCAACTTCGTAAACATTCCGGCAGAGTTGAAATCAAATGCATCGTTCTGCGTTTGGAAACGGGAGCTGCGTGGCGGCAGCATAACCAAGGTACCGTACAACCCGATCACAGGGCAGGCGGCGAAATCAAACGATCCAAGTACATTCACGGATTTCACATCCGCGATGAAAGCCTATGCAATGGGTGGTGCTAACGGTAACAGCGCTTACGCCGGCATAGGCTTTCGTGTTTCTGAGAGCATCGGCGCTATCGATATCGACCACTGCATCCGCGAGGATGGCAGTTTGAACGATGTCGCGGCGACGGTGCTCTCCATGTTCCCGACATCGTACTTTGAGCGCTCCCCTTCCGGTACCGGCCTACGAGGTTTTTTCAAGTTATCTCCGGATTTCGTCTACGACAAGACCGTCTACTACATCAACAACCGTGAGCATGGGCTTGAGGTCTACCTCCCAGGTACGACCAACCGCTTCGTCACGGTGACAGGCGATATGTATAGGCCCGGCGAAGTCGTTCGTAATGATGACGGACTTCGCACCATGCTTGATACCTTCATGAAACGCAAAGCCCAGCTGGTCAACAAGACTATCGAGCCGTGTTCATATCTGTCAGATGATCAGGTGCTGAATCATGCGGCCTCATCTGAATCCGGAGCGAAGTTCCAGCTGCTATACAGCGGCGACTGGGAAGAACTGTACGCATCCCAATCCGACGCTGACATGGCTTTGGTCTCCATGCTCGCGTTCTGGTGCGGTAACGTGGAAGAGCAGATCGACCGTATCTTCCGGGACAGCGGCCTGATGCGTGACAAGTGGGATCGCGCCACCGGCGACAGCACCTATGGCCAGATCACTATTCGGAATGCTGTGAGTCACAACACAGCCATCTACACGCCGATCCAGAGGGGAGATCCCCAGCTGGAGTTTGAAGACCTCGATGAGGAAGAAGAGCGTCCTGACTTCGCGCCGGACATCTCCCACATCAAGCTGACCCTGGACGAGATGCAACCACACACTAACACCCGCTATGGCAAAGATGAGATCGGCATCGGTAACGCCTTTGCCGACTACTTCAAACCCATTGCACGGTTCAACCGCAGTCGAGGCATCTGGTACGTCTACGACGGAAAGGTCTGGCAGCCAGACGAAGGTGGCCTGGCGGTTGCCGAGCTTGCGAAACTCCTGGCTGATCGTCTCTACACTTTCGCTCTCAACATCAAAGACGAGGATACCAGGAATCGCTATATCAAGCGAGTTCTGAAGCTCCAGCTGAGGAAGAATCGGAAAACCATGCTGGAGGATGCCAAGTCCGTACACCCCATCTCCTTTTCCGCTTTCGACCGGAACAAGTACCTGTTCAACTGCGAAAATGGAACGCTGGATTTGGATACGCTGGAGTTCCGCGCCCATGATCCAAGAGATTTCATCACGAAGATGAGCCATGTGACGTATGACCCTGATGCTACGTCGCCGCGCTGGCTCCAGTTCATCGATGAGGTCATGGAAGGGAACAAGAATGTCGCAAGGTATCTACAGAAGTGCTTCGGTTATTCCATGACCGGCGACAACAGTCAGCATTATCTGTTCATCATGAACGGGCCCAAGACCAGAAACGGTAAGACCACCACAATCGACACGATTCTGAAGGTCATGGGCGAATACGGACGAAGCGCCAAGCCTGATATGTTGGCATCCAACTATTTCAAGGGTCCGTCCAACGGCGCGCCTTCGGAAGATGTGGCGCGGCTCGCCGGCGCAAGGTTTGTGGGCATCGCGGAGATGGAAGAGAAGCTGGTCTTGAATGCTTCGCTCACCAAGTTGCTCACAGGCGGCAATATCATCACTGCCCGATTCCTGCATGAGAATTCCTTCGAGTTTGAGATGCAGGCCAAGATCTTCATCGACACCAATCACCTCCCAGTGATCACCGACCAAACCCTATTCGAGTCTGGCCGCATCAAGATCATCCCCTTCAATCGGCATTTCAAGCCGAAGGAGCGGGATCTGAAACTGGGTGCCAAGCTGGGAACCGCCGAGAGCTTGTCTGGCATCCTCAATTGGTGCATCGAAGGGTACAAGCTCTATAAAGAAGAGGGTCTCGTTGAACCGCCCGAGGTTATGGCCGCTACTGACAAGTATCGACTGGATTCCGACCGTATGGGCCAGTTCTTCGCCCAGTGTCTCAAGAAGGAGAAAGGCAGCGAGCTGAAGCCTTCGGCGATTTACACACGGTATCGTGAGTGGTGCGGAGAGAACGGGTACAAGTACGAGAGTAGTGGGAATTTCTACAAACGCCTTGGCATCAGCTTCCAGGTTGTGAGACGGAGGCCGTGGAACACCGCTGCCGCTGGGTCGGAGGAGAAGACCACATTCGTCGATGATGTCACATGGGCGAAAGATGAGGAACCATCAGAGCAACTGGTATCTGAAGAGGATTAAGCCCGATAAGGGCTTGGGCGTGACAAGGGCTTGAGCCTTACAAGGACTTGAGCCCGACAAGGGATCAGGCTGAGAGCAGACACATTCCCTTCAAGGGGGCAAAAGTGGCATCCCAAAATAGGTTTTTTATATTTTTAATTTCTCACGTAAGGAATTTATATTTTGGAATGCCACATATGCCCCAAAAAAGAATTATTACGAATACTTCCCCTCTTCACCCCGTGGATGCCAACTGTGAGAAACAGTATGGATCCAGCTTGTGCGGGTGGGCAGGAGGAATAGACGACAATCATCGTAGAAGGAGCAGATTAATATGCACATAATCACATGTGAACAGGTATCCAACGGCCATCCGGACAAGATCTGTGACCAGATCGCGGATGCCATTGTGACCGACGTGTTGAGCCACGACAAGAAAGCCCGCGTCGCGGCGGAGGTCATGATCAAGGGCAACCAGATCATTATCGCTGGGGAGATCACGTCTTCCTACACCCCATCTTATAAAGAGCTGGTAAAAGATGTGTTCGAGCGGATCGGCCTGGAGAGGCTCGGGTACGAACAAGATATCTTCGACATCCATATCCTGATGGATCGCCAGTCCCCGGACATAGCACTCGGCGTGGATAAGGGTGGTGCCGGTGACCAGGGCATGATGTTCGGTTATGCTACGAACGAAACGCCGGAACTGCTGCCGATTCCGTTTGTACTCGCCACGAAGTTTCTGGAGATTTTGAAGAACCATCCCAGCCATATGTTCCGTGCGGATGCGAAGGCGCAGGTGAGCTTTGACTACGACAGTGGCCGCATCACCACCTTCCTGTGTTCGGTGCAGCACAGCGCCGATGTCGAACCCGCCGATTTCCGGCACGTCATCGAAACTATGATGGTGCTGACTGCCGCGCAGCTTGGCTTGAATACTGACTTCCAGAAGCTGGTCAATCCCACTGGCCGCTTCGTTCTCGGCGGTCCTTTCGCCGACTGCGGGGTCACGGGGCGAAAGCTCGCCTGTGACACCTATGGTGGCGTGGGACATATCGGCGGCGGTGCAATGAGCGGAAAGGACCCCACCAAGGTGGACCGCTCCGGCGCATACATGGCGAGGAAGATCGCGCGAGATATCGTGAGGGCAGGATATGCGGAGCGCTGTGAAGTCCAGATTGCCTACGCCATCGGCGTCGCGGAGCCTGTGAGCGTCAACGTTGAGTGCTTCGGCACGGAACAGCAGAGCCTGGATTTCATCGAAGCCTACGTCCGGGAGAACTACGACCTGACACCGCGAGGGATTATCGAGCAGCTCAGTCTGCTGGATGTAGACTACAATGCAGTATCCAGCTACGGTCACTTTGGGAAGCCAGGGCTTCCGTGGGAAGGGTAACACTCCTTCCCCAATGCCAGGCATGAGCAAGGAGAAAGACATCATGCGCGATCCCAACCGTATCCCCGTGATACTGGACGAGCTGAAAACACTCTGGAAAACACACCCGGACTGGAGGCTCGGACAGCTTATCGTCAACCTCAGCAGGGCGTCGGACATCGACGATCCGTTCTTCGTTCAGGACGACCACCTGCTGAACACCATCAAGACATGGAACGCCTGTGCGCGTTCAGGAGGTAAACAACATGCGTAAATTGAGTATTTCGGCACCCTGGTACGAATTCCAGAAGAAGGTCAAGGCACTTTTCGAGCGTGATCCACAGATCATCGTCGGCGATATCTACGAGCCCGAAGGCGGCGAAGTCAACTACGCCTTCGACATCGGAGTCCGCAATCATGAGAAGTTCATCGCACTGGATCGCGTGATCCCTGGCATCAAGGAGTTTGGCAATGTGACCCTAGGCATCGTTCTGTATGATGAGGAGAACGTCAGCGCTGGGAATGCAGGGGTTGACCTCTACAAGACCATCTTCAGCGGCAACCCCATCGTGAAGGATGTCCGGGATGCCGTGGACCATACTGGAACCCACCATGGCTTTGTCCGTTTTGCCCCCGAGGTGATTCAGTTCTTTAATGATGACATCTCGGACTTCAATGGCAACTGGTCCGGCCTTGCCCAGGATATTGCCCGCGAGGTATTCACTAACGATTCTTCCGGCGTCCACTTCTGTACGGCTGGTGTGAACGAGGGTACGGAGAGAGCCCGGTAGCACGAGTGAAATGGTCTGAGCGATACGGCAGCCTCAAGGTGTGGGAGCAGAAGGGGAGCGTTTTCCGCGCTCCTTTTCCTGTTCCATGCGAGGTTTGCCGTAGGCCGACTGAGTTTGTGGATGTGGACTATGAAGCCGCATTTTGCAGCGATGAGTGCCTACATGAGTTTGAGCGGGGTCTTCCGAGGCAAGGTGACAACAATACCATTCAGACCTAAGCGCCCATGTGCGCATCCCGGTTGCCCGGAACTGGTGGAAAGCGGGAAGTACTGCGAGAAGCATAAGCCTCTCCACCCGGAGGAAAGCCGGTCAGCCTCATCTCGTGGATATGGCCGTGCGTGGCAAAAAGCCAGTAAGCAGTACCTCGCGGCCCATCCGTTGTGTGTGCAATGCAT
>Ga0256405_10012606_pt1 | contig 10427 bp, 8 predicted proteins | sample RumenRJG_02DNA_FD_189096 | JGI IMG/M metagenome (GOLD analysis project Ga0256405, IMG submission 189096) | Bovine rumen microbial communities from Lethbridge, Alberta, Canada - RJG_02 | ecosystem: Host-associated > Mammals > Digestive system > Stomach > Rumen | place: Canada: Alberta | collected... | reverse complement strand
CGGAATCCGAGACGATCTTCGCGATGTCGTCGCCCTGACGGATGATGGGTGCGCGGACACCGCGCACAACAGTGCCGATGGTTCTCATGATGATGAAAGACTCCTTTTCGATTTGGCTTAATTTTACCAAAGTATTATACATTTTGCCCGCAGAGAAGTAAAGTTTTTTTTCATACTTAAAACATCCTCATACGGCAGTAGGCCAGGTCCAGGTCGTCCTGGGTGGTGCCGAGGTAGCGCTGGGTCACGGCGAAGCTTGAGTGGTTGTAGACCATCATGATCACTTCGGGGCGGATCTTTGCCCGCGACCATGCGTTGTATCCCCAGGTCTTGCGCAGGCTGTGGCACGCGATATGCCCGCTGAGCCCCAGTTCGTTCGCGGCGCCGCGGAGGATTCGCCAGGCCTGAACCCGGCTGATGGGCTTCTCGTCACGGCGATGGTTCGAGAAGATATACTTCCCCTGATGATGCGGGAAGTAGAGCGAGAGGGCGTGAAGCGCCTCCCGGTTCATGGCGATGCAGCGCGTCTTGCCCGTTTTCCGCTCGATCACGACAAGGTGAACCCGAAAACATCTGCGCTCGAAGTCATAGACGTCCTCCCGCGTGAGGCCCAGAAGATCGCTGACGCGCAGGGCCGTGTGAGCCCCCAGCACCACAAGGCAGTAGTTCCGCAGCTCTCCGCGCTTCAGAAAATAGTTGGCCAGAGCCTTCAGCTCTCTCATATCCCGGATCGGATCGGTAACAACAGACATAAAAAAACAGCTCCTTTTCATGTTACATTTGGTTAAAATTACGCTGAAATTACGCAATCTATGGGGTAATGTAACACATTAAGGAGTCTGTTAATGCCACTGTTAAAAGATTATAGCACAAGTACTGATCTTTTTACAAGTCCTAATATTGATTGATAAATTGATTACGATCACTTTCAATCGCAAATGATCAACTGAATATGTGGACCAAACGAAGCTCATAAGTGCCTTACTCAAGAGTATGGTGATTATATGAAACTTCCGCCGGAGGAACAAAGGGTTCCTCACCATATAGATTGCTGGTATTGTGTGGACAATAATTAAAGGAGCTTCATATGGATAAGCCGATAAGAGTTCTTCAAGTATTCAGACAAATGAATCGTGGTGGAGCTGAAGCCATGATTCCATCATTATATGAAAGCCTTCCAGTTGTTGCAGTAGAGGCTCAAGCGTCTGGTCTTCCGTGTATTCTTTCAGACAAGATCACAAAAGAAGTAGACGTTACAGGTTCGATTTCATGGAATAGTATTGTTTCCTCTCCTAGAAGTTGGGCAGAAGATGTTGTTTCTGCTGCAGAGAGAGCAAGAGGAAAACGTACAAGTGGTTATGATGCTGGAAAGAAAGCAGGATACTCCGAAGCCGCTGGTTCGCGTTCATGGCGTTAGAATTATAGATAGGCTTATAGATGCATGCCTTGCAGCAGGGATTAATGAAATCTATATCGTCCGTGGATACCTCGGAGAGTTGTTCGATCAGCTCCTCTATAAGTATCCGATGATCAAGTTTTTGGAGAATCCGGTCTATAATGAAGTGAACAATATAAGCTCTTCGCTGGTCGCCCGGTATATGCTTTCCAACGCCTACGTGTTCGAGGCTGATCTGTTGATCTCCAATCCAGCCATTATCAAGAAATACCACTATACTTCTGATTTCCTTGGCATTAAGAAGGAACGTTCTGACGACTGGTGTTTCAAAGTTAAGGATGGAATCATTGTTGAGGAGAAGGTCGGTGGCGAAGGCGACGATATCTGGCAAATGGTTGGGATCAGCTATTGGAATGAAGCGGACGGCCACAAACTGAGTCAGGACATACAGGATGTCTATTCCTCTCCAGGCGGTAAAGAGCGTTATTGGGAGCAGGTGCCGCTGGTGTACCGGAAAGAGCATTATAAGGTTGCGATCAGAGAATGCCGTGACGAGGATATTGTTGAGATCGATACCTTTAATGAACTGAAGGCGATTGATAAGACCTATGACGTGTGAGAGATAATTGGTGTATAGAAGATGAATAGTAATACTGACGGCTCCTTAAAACGTCAACTGAATCCCATGCACGTTTGATATCGGAATAATGTTTTATTTCAATAGAGACGATTCTTCTACTCGGCAAAATGGACAATTCCATCTCTGCTAAACAAACTGATGATTATACGTTACGATGACGAAGTGTTTTAAAACAGCTGGCAGAATGCGATCAATTGAACATAAAGCTGTTGACAATTTTGGATCTCCGCGTTATACTTCTGTTCAGCTCGAGTTCAAGTGGACTCCCGAGTTGAACTGAAAATGTCTTGCAGAAAAGCTGATATAGATTAATGTGTTCAAATTCGGCGGACAAACCGAAAGAGAACGGAGCTGCAAGAGATTAATGTACAGGAGATTCATCATGAAGAAGTTTGTTTCAATTTTGCTGGTCCTCTGCTGCGCCATGTTCATCTTCGTGACCAGTGCCTTCGCCGCGGAAGACAATCGTGTGGTGATCTACACAGCTGCCGAGGATGAGCGCATTGCTTATCTGCAGGAGGAACTTGATCAGCAGTTTCCTGACTATGAGATCGTGTTTCAGTCTCTCGGCACGGGTCAATTGCTTTCCAAACTGCAGGCGGAAGGTACGAACAGCGACTGTGATATCTTCTATGATCTGGAAGTTGTGAATGCAGAAATCATCCTGAACGCCAACCCGGATTTGTTCGTGGATCTGAGTGATTATGACTTTTCCGTCTACGATTCTTCCGTGACAGGCTATACGGACCGTCATCATCGTTATGCCGTTAATGGCAAGACCGCAGGCGCTTTTCTGGTGAATACGAAGATGCTGGAGGAAGAAGGGCTTCCGATTCCGGCTTCCTATGAAGATATGCTGAAGCCTGAGTATGAGGAACTTGTTTCCATGCCCAGCCCGTTGTCTTCGGGTACCGGGTACAGCTATTATAATGGCATGGTTACGCTCCTCGGGGAAGACGAAGGCCTCAATTACTTTGATGCCCTGAATCCCAACATCAAAGAGTATACGACTTCCGGTTCTGCTCCGGCGAAGGCTGCCGTACGCGGTGATGTGGCGATTGCTTATGGCCTTCTGTGGCAGTGCGTACAGTATGCCAATGAAAATGAAGGCATGACCGTCGTGCTTCCGGATCAGGGGCTGGCTTTTGACCTCTTCACAATGGGCATGATCTCCGGGCATGAGACAAGGGAACCGGTTAAGGCGGTCTTTGATTATCTCTATAATGAGTTGAACAAGCCACAGTGTGCGAAGTTCAATCCGGACAAAATCTATGTGGATATGCCGGCGGCTGAAATTCCGAATTATCCGGCCGGCTATGAAGAAATCACCATGAACGGTCTGTTTGACTTCGAGTATAAGCAGAATCTGCTCGACATGTGGATGTATTGAGAAGAGAAGGAGAGCCGTAATGGCTCTCCCTTCTTTCAGCTGTAACTTGTGGAGGAATCATCTGTGGACAACGTGATCATATCCTGTGAGAATATTAATAAGAAGTTTAAGAGCAAGACCGTGCTGGAGGATGTGAGCTTTGAAATCCAGAGAGGGGAATTTCTTTCTCTCCTCGGTCCTTCCGGCTGTGGGAAGACTACCATCCTGCGCATGCTGATCGGGATCGAGAAGCCAAGCAGCGGGAGGATTATCAAGGATGGCGTGGACATTACCGACACTGCACCGAAGGATCGGAATATTGGCATCGTTTTCCAGAACTATTCCCTGTTTCCGAATATGGATGTTTACCACAATATTTCCTATGCGCTTCAGAGCAGGAAGGACGTAAATGGCCGGAAACTGAGCCAGGATGAGATCGACAGGAAAGTGAAGGGAATCATCGAGACTGTCGGCCTGGAGGAACATGTATACAAGAGACCGAAACAGCTCTCCGGCGGCCAGCAGCAGCGCGTCGCGATCGCCCGTACCCTTGTTCTGAACCCCGATATCATCCTGTTTGATGAACCCATGTCCGCTCTGGATGCGGAGATCAAGGTGGTGCTGCGGCAGCAGCTGAAGGAGATTCAGAAGCAGCTGAAGATTACGATGGTCTATGTCACCCATGACCAGGAAGAGGCTTTTGCACTGTCCGACCGGATCATGGTGCTCAACGACCTTAGGATTGCCCAGCTGGATACACCGTATAATCTTTACCATCACCCGGCAGACGCTTTTGTGAAGCGGTTTGTGGTCGATCATCTGGATCTGAAGGTGAAGAGCATTGAGGAAAGCATAAAGGAAGAGAAGGCATGAAAGAGCGGATGACCAGGCATGGCCGCTTACTGCGGCATGAAGTTCTGCAGGTAATTTCCATAGGCTGTATTCTGCTCTTTGCGATTCTGCCGTTGTTAACGCTTGCTTTTCATGTGACCGGTAAGGACTGGACTTTTATTGCGAAGGATCGGAAGTTCTGGGCGGCTGTTAAAAACTCACTGACTTATACCGGCGCAGCGGCTGTGATCACGACGGCACTGGCGCTGGTTTCTGCATATCTGTTGGAGACTTCAAGTCTGCGGAAGAAGAATCTCTATGTGATTGCCTTAACCCTGGGCATGCTGGTGCCGACGATTTCTGTTGGCCTTGGCCTGCGGATTCTCTTCGGGGCGAACGGCTTTCTGGATCTGCTGTTCGGCCTGGAGCTTGAGGTCCGGGGTATGCCGGGGCTGATCATGGGCTCCGTGATGACGGCCTTCCCGGCAACCTTCCTGATCCTTTATGATGCGCTGCACTATGAGGATAAGGGCCCGTATGATGCCGCCGGTATTATGGGGATTGGACGTCTGAGTACTTTTTTCCGTCTTACCATTCCATACTTGCGCATTGCATTGATTTCTGCTTTCTTTGCCTGTTTTACGCTGATTTTCTCCGATTATGGGATCCCGATGGAGATTGCGGGCAAGGTGAAGACGCTGCCGATGTATCTGTATGATCAGTTCATGTCATCCTTCCAGTATGGCCGAGGCAGCATCGCGGGTTTTGTGCTGCTCATCCCTGCGGTCATTTCCTTTGTGTTTGATCTGATCTTCAAGGATCAGAGCAGTGAGAAGCAGAACAGGCTGATCCCGAGCAGTGCGGGCTTTAACCGTACGACAGTGCTGGTTCTCGTTTTGCTTTGTGTTCTGCTCTTTATGCCGCAGCTGGCTTTTATCAGCCTGTCCTTTACAAAGGCCTTTCCGAATGACCTGGGCTTTACCTTTGAGCACATTGCCAATATCTTCAGCAACACACATGGGGTCGGACTGACGGCGTACATCTTCAATTCATTGAAACTGGCGTTCCTGACCGCCTTGACCGGCACGTGCTTTGCCTATCTTCTGGGCTATTTCTCCGTCCGAAAGAGCGGAAGACTGGCCAAGGTAGTTGACCTGCTGGCCCTGAGTACCATTGCCATTCCGGGGTTGGTTCTTGGTATCGGTTATATCTTCCTCTTTAAGGGGACGAACGGTACCTTCTATGGGACGATCCTGATTCTGGTTGTGGTGAATACTTTCCATTTCCTGGGATCACCGTATCTGCTGGCGAAAAACTGCCTGTCGAAAATTAATTCGGATTATGAAGTCATCGGTGAGACCCTGGGGATCAGCAGGGGAAAGATCATCAGAAATGTGTTGATTCCCAATTCGGTATCCACGCTGGTAGAGATGTTCTCTTATTTCTTCCTGAACAGCATGATCACCATCTCGGCTGTGGCTTTCCTGTGCACCTATGATAATCAGCCGCTTTCCATCCTGATCACGACCTATGAAAAGAACAGCAACTATGAGATGCAGAGTGTTATCTCTCTTATCATCCTGTTCCTCAACGTTGTGGCTCGTGTTGTATTCACTGCGATCACTACGGTGGTCAACCGGAAAAACAATCAGAGCGCTGAAGGTGGTATCGGCTTTACCCGGATGGAGTTTGACTTCCTGACCTATTTGGAAAAGAATGGGAAGGGTGTCTACAGCCAGAGAAAACTGGCGGATGATCTGACGATTACCTTATCCAATGCCACCAGACTGGTGAAGGAAACCGCCGATCACGACTACATCAATATTCTGCCCGACGGGAGCATTGAGATCAGTGAAAAGGGGCTGAAAGCGTTGGAGCCCTACCGGGTGCGTAAAGCGATTATCCTGGCGGCAGGCTTTGGACAGCGTCTGGCTCCGGTAACGCTGGACACCCCGAAACCGCTGGTGAAGGTGAACGGCGTCAGAATTCTGGATACGCTGCTGGATGCGCTGTATGCAAAAGGCATTAAGAACATTACGATTGTTCGTGGATATAAGAAGGAGCAGTTTGATCAGCTCCTGGAGAAATATCCGACGATCCGCTTTATCGATAACCCTGAGTTCAACCTTGCGAATAATATCAGTTCCCTGATCCACGCCATTGATCTGATCGACCGCTGCTATATCTGTGAGGCGGACCTGTATATTACCAATCCGGATATCATCAATAAGTATGAGTATCGTACCAATTATCTTGGTGCGAAGGTCGCGGAAACAGATGACTGGTGCTTCAGGAAAAGAAACGGCTATGCATCTGACTACCGGATGGGCGGTACGGACTGCTACCAGGCCTTCGGGATCTCCTACTGGAACGGGGAGGACAGCGAAAAACTCAAGAGCGATCTCCGGAAAGTTTATGCCATGCGCGGCGGCAGGGAAAATCTGTGGGAGCAGGTACCACTTCGTATCATGAAAAAGAACTATAAGCTGGAGATTCGCAAATGCCACAAATCTGATATCATCGAGATTGATAATTTCATCGAATTAATCGCGGTAGATGAAAGCTATGAGAAGTATCCGGGAGCTGAGGAATATGGCGGGCTGTGAAATACTTGCTCATATAGGAGGATATAATCATGAACGTCAGAGCGGAATATGAGAGATGGCTTCGGTACACCGAGGGGGACGTGCTTGAAGAGCTGCGGCGCATGGACGAGGCACAGATCGAAGACGCCTTCTACCGCGACCTCGCCTTCGGTACGGGCGGCCTGCGCGGCGTGATCGGGGCGGGGACCAACCGGATGAACGTCTATGTGGTCGCGAAGGCGAGCCAGGGCCTGGCCAATACCCTTGGCGCCGGCGCAAGCGTCGTCATCGGCTATGACAGCCGGATCAAAAGCGACCTTTTCGCCAGGACCGCGGCGGGGGTGTTCGCGGCCAACGGTATCACGGTCCACTTCTGGCCGGAGCTGCTGCCGGTGCCCACGGTCAGCTTCGCGGTGCGCAGGCTCGGGGCCTCGGCCGGCGTGATGGTCACGGCGTCCCACAATCCGTCGAAATACAACGGCTACAAGGTCTACGGGCCGGACGGGTGCCAGATCACGACCGAGGCGGCCGCGCGGGTCCTCGGCGAGATCAGCCGACTGGACATCTTCGGCGACGTGAAGCGCATGGACTTTGAAGAGGGCGTGAGGTCCGGAACGATCCGCTTTATCGATGAGGCCGTCCTGACGGCGTTCCTCGGGGAAGTGAAAGGCCAGTCCGTCCTCTTCGGGGACGAGATCGACCGCGATGTGGCCATCGTCTACAGCCCCTTGAACGGGACCGGGCTGAAGCCGGTGACCAGGGCGCTGAAGGAGAGCGGCTTCACCAGCATCACCGTGGTGGAGGAACAGCGGGAGCCGGACGGCCGCTTCCCGACCTGCCCGTACCCGAACCCCGAGATCCGCGAGGCGATGGAGCTGGGGCTGCAGGCTGCGGCCCGGCAGAACGCGGACCTGCTCCTTGCGACCGACCCGGACTGTGACCGCTGCGGAATCGCGGTTCGTACCGCGGAAGGGGACTATCGGCTGCTCTCGGGCAACGAGGTCGGCCTGCTGCTGCTGGACTATATCTGTGCCCAGCGGCTTCGGCACGGAACGATGCCGGCTCACCCGGTTTTCGTCAAGACCATCGTGACGATGGATCTGGCGGAGAAGATCGCGGCACACTACGGCGTCGAGACCGTGAACGTTCTCACCGGCTTCAAGTTCATCGGCGAGGTGATCGGCCGGCTGGAGCGGGAGGGGAGAGCGGGGGACTACATCTGCGGCTTTGAAGAGTCCTACGGGTACCTCACCGGTACCTACGTCCGAGACAAGGACGGAGTGGACGCGGCCTTCATGATCTGCGAGATGTTTGCCTTCTACAGGACCCGGGGCGTCTCCCTGCTGGAAAAGCTGAACGAGCTGTACGGGACGTACGGTTACTGCCTGAACACGCTCCACTCCTATGAATTCGACGGCAGCGCCGGCATGCGGAAGATGCAGGCCATCATGGCGGACTTTCACCGCGGCCTGGATCGGATCGGCGGACAGAAGGTCCTGCGCACGGAGGATTACAGCAGGGGGCTTCACGGACTCCCGGCGTCGGACGTGCTGAAGTTCATAACGGAGCACGGGAGCGTGGTGATCCGGCCCAGCGGCACCGAGCCGAAGCTGAAGATCTATATCAGCGTCACGGCCCCGGACCGTGCGGCGGCGGAGAAGGCCGAGGATGCGATCCGGGAAGAGCTGGAGCGGAAGCTGTAAGCAAAGAAAAAGAGAGGAGATCGAGCGCCTCAGCAGGCTTCGATCTCCTTGATGTTATATTCATTTCCCGTGACGAGGAAGGTGTTGCCGCTGCCGCAGTGGGGACAGATCTTGCCCTGCGGAATGGTGGGATAGGTCTGACCGCAGGCCTGGCAGTAGGTGACGGCGTGGATCGGCTCGATCTTCAGCTCGGTCTCCTGAAACAGTTCGGTCTTTTTGCGGGCGTAGAGCCAGAAGTCTGAGAGATACTCGGGGATGATTCCGCTGACCTCGCCGACCTCAAGCGTGATGGAGGCGACTTCCTTCAGATTGTTTTCGGCGGCCAGCTTTTCCACCGTGTCGATGACATAATAGATCGTACCTAATTCGTGCATGTCTCCGGAGTCCCTTTCAGAATAATTGATCGTGGCAGACTGAGTCTGAGGCCTCATCATAGCATACGGAAGCGGATTTGTCACGCGTGTGCTTCCGGTTTTGAGCAAATTCGATATAATGTCCATAAAATAAAGACATATTCACCGGACTGTAAAAAACCTTTTGCCAAACACGGAAAGATATGGTATTCTGTATCACAAAGGGATTGGAAGAACGACTGCATGACAAGGGGGAAAAGGAAATGGCAACAGGAACGAAAGAAGCACTGGCCTCGGCGCTGCGCCAGATGATGACGGTGAAGCCGATCGACAAGGTCACGGTGAAGGATATTGTGGAGATCTGCGGCGTGAACCGTCAGACCTTCTACTACCACTTTGACGATGTGGACGATCTGCTGGAATGGGTGTTTGAACAGGATTCGGACCGCGTGTTCCCGAGGGAGGTCGTCTATGACCGCTGGATGGAGGACATGATGGGATACTTTGACTATCTGGAAACCAACAGCGGCTTCACGCTGAACGTGTACAACTCCAACAGCCGGCTCTACATGCTGCGCTATCTGAGGTCGCGGATGGAGAGCTGCATCCGAAGCTTCGCGGAGATCGCCTCGGAGGGAAAGAACATCGACCGGCAGGACTTTGAGTTTGTGGTGGAGTTCTATGCCAACTGCGCCATCGGCTTCATTTCCCAGTGGATGGACATGGGGATGCAGCTGCCGAAGGAGTTCACGAGAGAGCGGATCCTCCGGGTGATGGACCAGAGTGTCGAGAACATCCTGGGGAGGTTCACTAGTCCGCGATACAAACCCGCGAACTGAAAAAGCTCCCCCGCCTCCGGCGGGGGAACGGGAAATCCGGGTCGGTCCGAGATACAGACCCGTGAACTGAAAAGGTTCCCCCGCCTCCGGCTGGGGAATGGGAAATCCGGGTCGGTCCGAGATACAGACACGTGAACTGAAAAAGCTCCCCCGCCTCCGGCGGGGGAGCTTTTTTCAGTCAAGGCGTCGTCTGGCCTCCGAGAGCATGAGCTTGATGCGGTTGAGCTGGTTGACCTCGCTGGCACCGGGGTCATAGTCGACCGCCGCGATGTTCGCGAAGGGATAGGTCCGGCGCAGGGCCTTGATGACGCCTTTGCCGACGACGTGGTTGGGCAGGCAGGCAAAGGGCTGGATACAGACGATGTTCTCGACGCCCTCGGTGAGAAGCTCGGCCATCTCGCCGGTGAGGAACCAGCCTTCGCCGTACTGATTTCCGAGGGAGAGGAAGGGCTTGGCCAGCTGGGCGATCTTCTCGATGGGCATGGGCGGCCGGAAGCGCCGGCTCTCTTCCAGCGCCTTCAGCGCCGGCGCGCGCAGGGCGCGGATCGCCCGGACGCCGAACCAGGCCGTGGCCGAAGCGGTCCAGGGCTTGCCGAGGAACTTGTGCTTATAGTCGTTGTTGTAGACGCAGTAGTTAAGAAAGTCCATCAGGTCGGGCACCACCGCCTCGGCGCCCTCCCGCTCGAGAAGGTCCACCAGGCGGTTGTTGGC
>Ga0256405_10012605_pt1 | contig 10427 bp, 12 predicted proteins | sample RumenRJG_02DNA_FD_189096 | JGI IMG/M metagenome (GOLD analysis project Ga0256405, IMG submission 189096) | Bovine rumen microbial communities from Lethbridge, Alberta, Canada - RJG_02 | ecosystem: Host-associated > Mammals > Digestive system > Stomach > Rumen | place: Canada: Alberta... | reverse complement strand
TCAGCGGTCACACCGTAAAACTTCGCCAGCCGGATAAGGGCATAGTGGCTGATGTCCTTGAAGTCTTCCGTTTCGTAACTGCCCAGCGCAGACTTGGAAAGCCCGGTCTGCTCCGCAAGCTGCCCCAAGATAGATGGCTTCTTCTCAGCAATGGCTTCCACCTCATAGGCTGCAGTATAGGCGGCATCTTCTTGAAGCTTGTCATAGTCCACTTCTTTTACAGGCTTCACATTGCCTAGGCCTTCTGCTGCAATAACCTCCGCTGCCACGATAGCGATTGGTGCATCTTTATTCTCGATGACACCTCCATCCAGGCCATGGTAATTAGCATCGTAAAAAGTGTAGTCGTAACCTTCATCGCACTTCTGGATAGCCAGGTACTTATCCCCTACCTGCAGAGCCAGTTCTTCCTTATCCAAGGTCTCCTCCAATGGGTGCTGGCTCATAGCAATCTCAGTATTCATATCAGAGATGATTTCACTGGCAGTCTTTCGGATGGTCATCATGGATGATTTCAGTTCATCCAGTTCCTTACCGGAGCTCCAGCCTGCAATATAACCGAAGGAATAGTCCGAAGTATCCACACCGAAATGCTGGCATACCGTATAGGCTACTGACTCTGCCTCTACCTCTTTGGTACGCTTATCCTTCCTTTCCATTCCATTCTCATCCGATTTATCCAGCGGATAATCATGCAGCTTGGAGTGAGCGATTTCATGGATCAGCGTCTTTAACGTCTGTACCTGAGTCATGTCCTTTTGCACTACAATCTTTCGGTCCTTCAAAGAAAAGTATCCCTTGCTACCACCATCGATATCCTGATACTCAATAGGTACCTTGGATATCTTTGTGAGGGCATCAATCATCTGGTGGTACTTCTCCACCTGACCGGATAGCATCTCCACACCGATGGTTGGCAATTCCTTACCTTCCGTATCTGACACATCAAATACTGTAGATACCTTGAACTTCGTTACCTCGATCTGCTTTGTAGCACCTTCCTCTGGGGCATCCTTATCTTCCACATCCACCTTCAGCTTCACAGGGGAGATAATCTTGATTCCCTTGGCTCCTTTTTTTACATGGCGCTCGAAGTTTTTCTGCCAGGCGCCATACCCGGCTACCAAAGTGGCATCCGGGCGTTGCATGGCAATTAAGAGGGTGTTATTGAAGCTGTAGTAGTGGAACTTGGACATGGTTGTAAGATAGGTCTTGTACTTCTCGGAATTAAAAAGATCACGTAGCCCCTGCTCTAGTTGCTCCGTGATCTCCTCTACCTTTGACTTATTATCTGTATCAGCCATAGTCATACCTCCTATTTAATTTTCAGCGTTCACTACTCCCATTCGAACTCTACCGGTTCCTTCGACTCGAAGCTCTCCATGATCTTGCTGTAGAGCTCCTCTCTGAATTCCTTGGTGATAGGAAATGCGATGTCCTTGAAAATCGGATTGCCCTCATCATCCACGGTCTTCGTCTTGAAGCTTGGCATGGATACGAAGTTACCTCCCTTCTTACTTTCCACGATGGAGATATTTCGAACAGCGAAGCTATCCCCGAAGGTAACTGTGCAAAGTCCCTTCACATTGTTAGTAGTTGCTTCCAATTGATTTGCTTTAACGTGTACTTTCATATTTCTGTTCCTCCTTAGGGTAATGTTTCTAGTGTTCCGCTAACGCGAAATTGTCGTTGTGGCGAGCAGTGCATTTGTCCGACAAATGCGTAGGCGGCTCTTACAACACATCCTTCTGATGTGAGTTTCGGGTTCGCTTATCGCGACCCTCTCTTTCATTTTTCTCCTCTTCCTGCTGGTATAGGAGTTCCAAATTTTTCTTAGCTATCAGGTACTCATTCATGTCTTTTTTGATCTGGGCATACTCTAGGAACTCTGCTTTTTTCTCGGCTAAAATCCGACCATACTCCTCTCGTAATTCCTGCATAGGTGGAATTTTGCGACCTGGGGCATTCTTGTACACTTCCTCTGCAGCCTTATAAATCAAAAGCTCTGCCTCGTGTTCTTCGTAGAACTTTTTACTGTAGCCACTCTTCTTATACGCCACAAAAGTTTTCCTAGTCCTACCATAATCAACGATAGCTTTTTGATACTTCTTGTTTTCTGCGAGAAGTGCCTCCTTCGCTTTCATGGAATCCATGAGTTGCCTTACCTTACCTGAACGCTCATCAGTGATTGCCTTTAGTTCTTCGTAGGATGATATCTTATGCTCCTGTAAAAAAAGGATGGTCTTTGCCATCTGCTTGGCATTAAACTTCTTCGCCCAATTCACATAGCCCTTGCCTTTTCCTTCCTGAACCTTCGCCTCGATATCCTTAAGAAACTCCAGTCTCTTATCTGAAAAATGTCCCTTTCTTGAATACCTGCTATTCTTTTTTCGTTCCGCGTAAGGTGCAGGCTTGATGATAGACAAACCATTCTCTCCACATAGGACATCAGAGAGTCGGCGCACTGCTATCCCCGAATAGTAGAAGTTTCTGAACTTCTTTTTCCCGTCCATAGAGATTGCATTAAACACGATGTGGTTATGGATATGCTCCTTATCCGTATGTGTACATACCGTAAATGCGTAGTCACCTTTTGTGAATCGCATAGCAAGTTCATAACCAATCTCATTGGCCTTCTCTGGAGTTATTTCTCCTGGCTTAAATGACTGCCGGATTTGATAAGCAATAATTTCTTTCTTACGTATGTCTCTAACATTGGCATGATACTCTCGATGGGAAAGCAAAAACTCTTCATCAGCTGTTTCAATATCGCAGCCATAGGTTGATATATATCTTTTTTGCTCCGTCTTAAGCTCATCCTCCGTATAGTCCATACGTTCCTTCAGGCTCTCTGCCAACGTCCTATCCCGAACGATATGCAGTGCCATCAATCTCGTAGCAGCCATCGCCTTCCTCCCTTCCAACCTTTTGCAATCAAAAAGGACAGCCCCTCCAAAGAAAGACTGTCCTTCACCTACAATATTCAATTTTAAATTCGCTTCAATGCTCCACGCACAGACTCAAAGAAGTACTCGATGACACATGCTGCAAACAGACCTATAAAGATGAGGAGCAGCATCACTCCGAAAGCTATGGCACATGGATAAAGTCCGTCGAACAAACAGAACAGTCCTACGATGATGCAAATCCATATTCCTAGGCCTACGACTACTTCGCTAAGCCAAAGAGATGCTTTTGTGATTAAGAGTGCTATGTCCACTACCAATAAAAGTGGTAAGGTTAAAAGCTTTAATAAGAATCTTAAAATCACCATGTCCATACCTCCCGTTTCCTTCATTTGTCTTTAGTCTATGCTGTGGATTTTGAAAAGGCAAGGATGCCAAATAAAGTTGATGGTTCTTTGATGGTCACTTGATGGCTGCAAATTTTCGCATGAGTTCTCTGGTGCCACTCCAGATGTCATCCAGCCTCTTCTGCAAATCTCTGATATCTGATTCATAGATCTCACCCAAGCCATTTGCTTTCTTGGCATACTGGTTCAGATTATTAGAACACATACGAATCAGATAGGCCATCTCACGAACGCTTGAGGTATCCACCTTCACACAGTAGCCATCCAGTAACATCTTACGCATATAGTTACTCATGTTTGTGACACCCAGCTCTTCCATCTTGTTACGCATCCGGCGATACTCGCTATCGGACAATCTCACCGAGATCTTGTTTGTGCGGTTTTGCAACTTTCACCACCTCATCTTTTTTCTCAATCAACTTCTCATACTCCTTGGCCTTCTTCAGGGTAGATTCTGAAGGTGCATCCTCAGGCATGTTGTTGATGATACCGTCGAAGTTATTATCATTTCCTTCGATAGCATCCTCCACTGCCTTCAGATGATTCTTCTTGGAGTGAATCGTATGCTGTTCCAAAATGGATTCCTCCACCGGTGTCAGCTCCTCTTCCTTGGCAAGTCTCTTGCTTGCAATATCAAGTCCATCCATAGCGCACCTCCTTACATCTGCTTGTAGGCGTTAAGTCTCTTGATGACAGATTCCTTTTTCTCGCCCGAAGATTTCATCACAGAATATAGTCCCTTCTGAAATCCCATGAGGCGACGAGTTGTCGCCTCTACATTCTTAAGCTCAAATTCCATAGTTACTCATCTCCTTTCTCATCTTCTGCACCCGGCATCTCAATATAATCATCAGCATAATCGCTGTCCGGATCAGCCCCGTTCTTCTTACGCTTGAAACTATCGCGGTTCGAATACCAGTAGAATCCACCTACTCCGGCAAGACCTAACACAATGCAAAGACCAAGGATTGGATTAGGACCTGATGTCTTTTTCTTAGAGGTCTTATCCGCCTGCTGATTATCTTCACTAGTAGCATCTGTAGGCTCAGTTTCTGTAGCCTTTGGCTCCACCTTGGTTCCGGTAGCAGCTTCAATTTCTTCCTTATCCTCATCACTGATGAGATCCATCAAATCACGCTCATCCACCTGATTCAGGAAATGAACCGTGTTGGTTCCCTTATCATCGCGGTCTACGATGATATAGAAGATGTGACCACTCTTCGTTGTCACGGTCATGAACTGCTTGGCATGACCATCCGATGTGGTGATATCATCCACCAAAGTCATATTTCCATCTGGTGTCAGTGGAGTGTGATCATCCTCTTTGGTTTCAGTATCCTCATCAATAACGGATGTGTCCACGTTGTCAGGCACCTGAGCAAATGCAGTAAGTGGCATAGAGCCTATCAAGAGTGCGGCTGCCACAGTAATTAATCTGATTTTATTCTTCATCGATTTCCTCCTTTGAATCTTCTGTTGTTGCAGTAATTGGCGCATTTCCAGGCAAATGGTTCTTCGCATATGCGATTACCTGTGCCAGCTCTTCCGGCGTCAAATCTGCAGCTTTTACAATGTCATGGACGATGGTCTTTTCCTCGTCCGAAAGCTTCTTTTCCAAATACCTGATGCGGTTATCCCACCAGGCACGTTTCTCTTTGGCGGCTTCCAAATCCGCCTTAATCTTATCTAATCTCTGGGCCATAGTTCCTCCTTAAGGCAATCTGCCATAACAATAAAAATGTTGTTGCCAGTACTTGGTATTAATGGACGTGTACTGAATCGGATTGCCACAGTGAAGCATCATTCCATTGCCACAATAGATGCCCACATGACTGGCTCCGCTGGTGTCATAAGTGCCTTTGAAAAAGATTAAATCTCCTGGCTTTGCTTCCTCTGGCGAAATCACTGTACAAGTGTGTTTCAACTGATCAGCCGTTTGTCTGCCGAGATTCCATCCACTATGATTAATAACCCAGCTGACAAAACCACTACAGTCAAATCCGGTAGATGGACTAGAGCCACCCCACACATAGGTACGCCCCAAGTACTTTTCCCCTTCTGCAATCATGGCTGCAAAAGTCTGGTCGGAAAGGGCATCCGGTGGAATCTGATATTCCTCTGGATCTTCATAATCCACGTATGCATCATCAAATAGATAGGCTTTGTTGCCCTGTGTCTCTAAGAGAAGTGCATATCTGGCCTGCTCATCCTCGTTCATGCCTTTTCCGGAAATAACACTACCTAAGCTCTTATTCTTCAGAGTTACCGTGAGAATCTTCACTGTGTAGTATTCAATTTCGGTATAGGTGTAAGGAACCTTTGTTATGCCGCCATTCTCCGATTCCACTTCGTAATATCCGGTCTTCGTGACAGTACGGGATCTGGTCTCTGTCCTTTCCTTATAGCTAAGGTCATACTGCTCATTGAAAAGGTCCTTCACCACCTGTTTCATATTCCGGCGCTTATAATCCTCGTACTTTACCGTCAGATAGCTAGCCAGCTCATAAGGGTTATGCCCGATTTCCTCCAGGTTGTACTCATACTCGTCATAATCTGGAAAATCAGTCTCCGTATTTTCAATCGTCTTCTGCAGTTCCTGTTCCAGCTTCACATAATCTGCATCTACACCGGTGATATCCTCGTCATAGGCAGTATAAGTGGACACCAAAACAGTATCCCCCATACTGGAAATCACTGCCTGAAATAAGCTAATCAAGTTGCTGGATAACCAGATAAAAAGAATGACCAGAATCGTCACCACTAGCACCACTGGATGCTCTTTTAAAAACTCGGCAATCTTTCTGATTGAATCCTTCACTCCATCTTTAATTCCTTCTGCCCTTTCCTTCATCTTGTCAGCAAAGCTTTTCACATAAGGGCTGTCCCTGTCTTTTCGGTAGTAGTTCTTCTTGATTTGATGCCGCTGATAGGCACGATGCATTTCCCTAGTGGCCTCTTCCCCAGCAGCGACACCTTCATCAAGAGCCTCTCCACCGATGTTTTCATCCTGATTGTAATTACTCACTTACACTCCTTTCTGCCAGGCGGCTACTTCCTTTGGCTTTGTGGTCATGATGCGGTAAAGCTCTAAGTCATGCGGGAACTGATCCTTAAATGGCAAAATCAGATTTCCAAAAACTAGAAGTCCTTCGCCCTGCTCTGCCTTTTCCACATAAGAAAGCTGATACTTACTGATACCAAGCTTTCTCGCCAGAATCTCTCTGTCTCCCGGCGCTTGATTTAGTAGATAGATAAACTCACAGTTATCAAAGATGTTTTGAACCTCTGGTGACTCTAACAAGTCCTTTACGTTCTGGGTGATGGCTGTCGGGATGCCTCCCCATTTACGGAATCGCTTATAGATTTCTGCGCTATAGTTAGCAGTCTGCTTATCCTTTAAAAGCAAATGGAACTCATCCATGTAGTATCTGGTAGCTTTTCCCATGCTTCTATTGGCTGTAACTCGTCCCCACACCTGATCCTGAACGATGAGCATACCGATTTTCTTCAGCTGCTTTCCTAAATCCTTGATGTCGTAGCAGACGATTCGGCTATTGATATCTACATTGGTCTGATTGTTGAATACATTCAAAGAACCAAAGACGTAGATTTCAAGAGCAGTTGCTACTTCATGGGCTTCCTTCTCATTCTGAGCCATCAGCTCATTGAAAAGGTCTGCAAGGATTGGCATGTTCTCCGGAATTGGATTCTCGAAGTACTTCTCATAGACCTTGTGGATACAGCGGTCGATAACCGTCTTCTCCACTGGGCCAAGTCCACCTTTTCCATCCATGACAAGCTCAAACAACGACAAGATAAACTCTGCCTTCAGTGACACTGGATCATCGCCATCGGAGTAGTTCTCGTTGATATCCATGGGATTGATGAACTGTTTGGACTTCTGGCTGATATGGATGACCTGACCATGGAACTTATTTACCAAGGCCGTGTATTCCTGCTCCGGATCACAAATCATAATGTCATCATCAGTGGATAGCATGACATTACTCATTTCACGCTTTGCTGAAAAAGACTTTCCAAAACCAGGCTTTCCAAGAATCATGCCATTTGGATTAGACAGGCTCTTTCTGTCTGCCATAATCAGATTCTGTGACAATGCATTCAGGCCATAGTAAAGAGCTTCCTCCTCGGTCTGCATCAGCTCCTGCGTGGTAAATGGAATGAAGATTCCGACAGAGCTTGTAGTAAGACTTCTGTCTGTATGAATCAGGTCTCTTGCAAGTGGCAAGCAGCTATTTAAGCCCTGCTCCTGCCTGTAATCCAGCTTGTAGATATCGCAGTTAAACTGTTGGGCTGTGCTGGATGTCTGCAGGTAATTATTTTTAAGCTCAATCTTGGATGCACCGGTATTTAGGATAAGAAATGTCATCTTAAACATGCGCTCATTCTGATCCTGCAAATCTTGTAAAAATGCATTGGCATCCTTGCCATAAGTCACCAAATCACCCGGAATCAGATCCATGTCATAACCGGAACGGACTGCCTTCTTCTGTTCATCAATCTTCGTTGAATCAATATTAGTGATGGTCTTCTTCACTTTCTTAATCGCTTCATTCTGATTGATGGACTGCAGATGAATACTGATGACCTGACTAGAATCTGCATTGAGAAGTTCCATTAGAAATCTATCTTCCATAGTTGGTGCATCGTAAGATAGTGCAGATACTGTCGCGAATCTTTGCTTGGTACGAATCATGTTTTTCACTGGATATTTAAGTGTGCTATCATCTCCGCCCAGGCTCTTAATCAGCTGAATCATTTCCAGTCGCTGCATTCCATCAAGAACTTCTGTCTGCACATCCATGCGTTTAAAGTTATTTAAGATGTCGTTTTCAATAGAGCGGAGGCGAGGCTTAGCATCCTTAATGGATTTGGCATAGATTCCAAAAGTGAGATACTTGGTCTTTTCCAGACCGTTATTGCCCTTCTCCAACTGGCGATTCAGCATCTCAGAATACTCCGCTCTTACATCGTCAAAGCCATCCTGCTTTTCCTTAATACGTATCGTTTCATAGAACTTCGCTTCGTCCTTGGTGACATTTACAAAGGTCAGCTCAAAGTGGACGGAGCTATCGAAGAAGTTTAAGAACTTCCTCCAATTATCAAAAATCGCCTGCTGGTCCTCATCGGTAGCAAGCTTGTAGTTGATATCTGAAAAGCGTATGGTCTTGGAATAGTAATTCTCATCCACTCTACAGATACCGTCTTTAAACATTTGCTCGAAAGATTCCTCCGGGGCTGACTTTCGCCTCTTCCAATCAATGGCGTGCTGGATAATGCGCTCGATGGTCTCCCCATTTTTCTCATACATCGCCATGAAAAACAGCGGCATCATCACCGCCATCATGAGAAATGTGGACGCGCTCACGTTATCCGAAACACTCTTCACAAGAAAAAAGGTGGGCACTCCAATCATTCCGGCAAGCGTGAAGCAAATCAGCTGCCTCCTGGTGAGATTGAACGCCACCTTCTCTTTTACCCTGGATAAATCTCTTGGCACATTTACTCTTATCGCCATAATTATCCTTCCTTACTGTGCTGAAAAAATTCTCTTGGACAAGGTGCTGGTCTTGAACAAAGCAAATACCAACAGTACGTTGTAGCCAAGAACTGACCACAAGGAGCCTGCGATATCACTAGAAATGGATACGTTCTGAATCAGCACCGCATAGATTGCAACACAGATTAAAATTAGGAATCCCTGGAAGCCAAGTGCTACGAGGCTCTTCACGTAGTTCTGTCCGATTTGGCTCTGCTCCCTATTTCCAAAGGTTGAAAATGGAAGCGGCGCCAGGCTTATCATCAGATAGATTTCAATCATTCGTCCATAGATAACTAGGAAGATCATCATAGACATGATTTTGATTCCTATGTTTAGTAGTCCGATTTCCATAAACAATGGCAACAGTTCTCCGATGGACATGGCCTCTAATGTGGAACGCATCTGCGCAAGTTGGGATGCATTCACTGCCGTAGAGTTTTGGATGATATTTCCGCTTTGGGAAATCACATGCCCCGCCACATCGAAGATTGCCATGGTGATATCAAAGCAATGCGTGATCAGCATTACTGCTACATAAGTCTTGAATATCCATTTGAAGAATATCCATGTTTCAAAGTTCGCCAGATTGTTGTGGGCGATGACCAGCTGAATCAACTCATAACATGCAATGAATGTCAGAATCATGCCGGCAATCGGCATAATCGCATTGTTAGACACCGTCTTCATCAGGTTGAAAACACCCGGCGTGAAATTCGCCGGGCTTGTTGCTACATCTGCAGCTACACTTCCAACCTGGGCATTGATACTGTCGAATGTTCCTGTCAGCAGGCTCATCAGCCCATCTACAATCCAGTCCTTGAGCCAAGAGGTCATTTGCTCAAATATTCTATCCATGCAATGATCTCCTTCATTTTGATTTGGGTAGCAAAAAAGCTGGCGAGTGCCAGCCTGCTACCTGTTCCATATTCAGTTGTATCTTCCTCTGGATTAGAACAATCCGGAAAGAAGTGGGATGAGCTGTGTGCCGATCAGTGCAACACCACCGCCAGCCATGAGCTGCTTCATGCCCTGTGACTTCGCACCAGGGTTGTCGTTGCCGTAACCCTCAAGAAGGTTTACAACGCCCCATACTCCAAGGCCTGCGCCAAGTGCGATAACAAGTGTCTGTAATACTGTGATTGCTGAATTGAAAAATGCCATTTTGATACCCTTTCGGATTCTCGCAGCCTTCACGCGTACCTTCATCCAACATCCCTTCAAAAATTTCCACACCTTCATAGTTCGTACCTTCATTCGGAAGTCGCGAGCTCCCGAATTTTCCTTTCTTGAAAATAGATTAATAGTTTCGGCTCATGTCCACTCCTTGCGCTAAAAATGGGCATAATAATAGACCAGTACAATCAATCTGGGCGTCCCCAGAGGTACTGGTCTATGTAAGGTTTTATTTAGTTTTGTCCGACAAATTTGAATTTATTTTAAGCTATCACGTTTTACCTTCTTAAGCCTTACTATCATTACCATAGGAATTTCTTTGTTGGTTTTAAAACATTCTTCATAAAATCCATCAATGACAAATCCAGCTCTAAAACA
>Ga0256405_10012601_pt1 | contig 10431 bp, 16 predicted proteins | sample RumenRJG_02DNA_FD_189096 | JGI IMG/M metagenome (GOLD analysis project Ga0256405, IMG submission 189096) | Bovine rumen microbial communities from Lethbridge, Alberta, Canada - RJG_02 | ecosystem: Host-associated > Mammals > Digestive system > Stomach > Rumen | place: Canada: Alberta... | reverse complement strand
TCGGCCTGTGGGCGTTGGGGCCGATCCGCCGACAGTACCTTGGCGGGGGTGTGTCCCCTCTACAATCGCGCGCTCGTCGCCCACGTTCGCTTGTGGCGCGTCCGCGCTCGTCACCCGTGGGTTTTCCTTGCCGTGGTTGCAAGGGCTTGTGGGGGCGTTTTCGTGCGTCTGGCGCGGTGTGTGAGTTATCAACATATCAACACCCTCGCTTATAGGTCGAAGAGGTCGCCTTGCGTGAGGCGCGGCTCGTCTTCGTTCGGCTCTTCGGCTTGCCGTCCGCCGTGTCCCCTGTCCCACGTCTGGAAGACTGCCAACAGGGGCGATTTCTTCACCATGCCGTCCCATATCGCCTTGGCCGTGGCCCTGCCGATGTGTGCGCCGTAGGTTTCGACCGCCCTGTTCCAGTCGGCGCGGCGTTCGCGGTCGCCGTATTTGATCGACGCCTTCAGGAAGCGGGCGAAGGTCGCGCCAAACGAAACGGGCGTCCCGCCCTGTTTGACGTGCTGGAGCATGAGCAGTTGGATCGGGTCAAGGTCGAAGAGGTCGAAGAGGAAACGGCGCAGCTTGTCCTCGATCTCGTCGGGAAGGTCGGTGGCCTTTCGGCTTGCCGGGGCCGTCGTCGTGCCCTGTAGTTCGCTTCGGTTGTGCGGGGTGTGCTGGATGCGGATGTCGTCTTGGCTTACCCGGCGACACGTCAGGCAAGCCTTGGAGGGGCCGATTCGGCAATTATGACAGGCGGTAATCACTTCATCACCCTCCGCGAAACTGTCAAAAACTCCACTCGGCGACGATCCGGGCCGAAAGGTCGGCTTTCGTGAAGTTCTTTTTCGTGCGAACGGCGACGTAGTGCCGGGCAAGGTCGGCAATCCACCGCGCCGCCGTCCGTTCGTCATTCAGGAAAAACACGGGGACGCCGTATGTGGCGAACACGGACAGGGCGAAACCCCACAACGCGCCGTGGGCGTCCATCCCGCAATGGTGGCGGAAGTCCAGCACTTCGGCGGCGGTCGCGGTCACGATCACGGCGGCGAGGTCGTAGTGCCTCATGCGCTCCAGTTCGCGGTTGAACCGCTTTTTCGGCTTCTCGCTGTGCGCCTCGTATCCGCCCATCATGGTTCCGGCGAAGTCGGCGAGGCTCTTGCGCTCGATTGCAAAGCAATTCTCCCACCCCTTGATCGAATAGTCCCCGGTGTGGAGCGTCCCGGATTCGACGGCGACGGATTCTGGCCAGTCGGTCAGCGGGGTCTGTTCGCGGGTGTCCTCGATGATGGTGAGGGCGGGCTTTTTGGCTTTCGGTTTACGCGGCATTTTTTTGTCCTTTCAGGCAACCTCCCAAAAACTCCCAAAAACTCCCAAAAGGGGGCTAACGGGGGTGGGGAAAAACTCCCAAAAAACCTCACAAGGGCAAAAGCCCCCTATAAGGGGGGCTTTTCCCTTGGGAGTTGGGAGTTTCTTTCCCCCTAATGTCCCAAATTTGGGAGGAAGTTTGGGAGGAAGGGTTTGGGAGGTTCTTTTCATGGGTCAAAAAAGCATCTCTTGTTCGGGGTTCAAATCGGCGATTTCGGCGGCGGCGTCCGGGGTGTCGGCGGCGACGAAATACGCGCCGCGTCCGCTCCCGATTTCGCGCAATCCAAAACGCGCCGGATCGGCTGCGATTAGGTTGTAGGCGGCCTCGTTCGTGGAACGGCTGCAGCCCGTCTTGGTCTTCGTCAACTTTGAAACCCAGTCGCGTTGTCCGCGTGAGGCGGACGCGGGGCGGGCTTCCGCCGTCCATGCCGTTCGGATCAATTCGGCGATCACTTGGGCGCAACGTTCGATTGGGGGCGGCTGGTTCGGCTTGGCGGCGGTGTTGGTCGCCGCGCCTTTTTTCAGTTCGGCAAGCTGCACGGCGTCCGGCTCCACCCAGAAAATCATGCCTTTGTCGGCGTACTCTGGCAGTCTGTTCGCGTAGCAGACCGTTTTCTTCGTCGTCGGCTTGCCGTTGTCGTCGCGCCACGCCAGTTTGTCGCCGTGCTTGGCGGCGATAAGGTCGAAGACGCCGGGCAACTTGCCGCCGTTCCACGGGGTCAGCACAAGGGCGGAGCGGATGTAGTTCGTAAATTCGCCCGATCCGCTGCCGAGGTAGGCTTTGAAAACCTCGCCTTGGTTCAGCGCGTCTTTGTTCGGCTTCCCGGTGTGGTGAATGATGATGCAGCCGCATTTCGTCTCGTCGGCCTTTATGAGCGGGTCTATGCCGTGGCGGAGAAACGCGGTCATGGCGTTTCCGTCGTTCATGTCGCCGCCGAAAAAGGCGAAAAGCGGATTTATTATCAGCAAATCAAAATGGTGCTTTTCCTGTTTCCGGCGTAGGTGTTCGACGAAACGCGCCCCGGTCGATCCGTCAAGGGCGCAAAAGGTCACGCGGCTTTCGGCCTCCTGTATCTGTTCGGGCGTCCAGTCCAGCACGGAAGCAAGCCCGATGCGTATGCGGTCGCGGAAATTGGCAATATCATACTCGTCGTCCTCGCTCTGGAAAATGCCGATTTTCAACGGGCGGAGCGGTTGAACGCCGAGGCAGTCTTGCCCGCCCGCCCAAACTGTCGCCGCTTGCATGGATAGCGACGACTTGCCAACGCCGGAAGTCGAAACAATCGCGCCGCAAGCCCCGCGCCGGAGCCAACGGTTCTGGAACAGGCAGTCGGGGTCGTCGGTGTCCGGGCCGGGCGTCTCGAACGTGTCAAGGGTGCGGTCGGATTCGGCAAGGCGTCGCCGATAATCGGCGACGCCGGCGGCGAGGTGCGCTTCGATGTAGGGCGTCGCCAGTTCCGCAAGCGGTCGCCCGCCGAGGTGCCCGTCGAAAACGTCCGCGCCGTGCTGCCGGAACACGTCGAAGTTGTCCCGCGCTTCCGGGTCTGAAAACATTTTCAGCGGGTCGAATTTCGCCGCCTTGACCGCTTTCTTCGCGGCCTTTGCCGTTTCCGGCGCAATCATGGACGCCAACACGATCAACTCGCGGTCGTGGGCGGTCAGGTTCTTTTCGTCGCTCATGTCTAAAATATCTCCAATTCGCGCCGCGCAAGGTCGGCGTCAAGGTAAAGAAGGGTCTGCCGCTTGCCCTTGTCGGCGCGGAACGCCCCGGCGAGGCGCGTGTGTAGGGCGGGGTTCATCGTCGGCGCAAGGTCTATCCGCTCCGTCGGATTGTCGGAAGACGCGAACAGGCGCACAAGCGCGTCCATTTCGCCGCGCCATTTCTCGTCGTCGATCTCGTTTCGATCCTCGCGGAGTCCGCGTGTCGGCGGTAGGGTTTTCAGTCGGCGGTCGTGCGCTTCGTGGATCAGCAGCACGGCATGGATCGACTTGCCGCCGGAATAGCAAAGCGAGACGACGCGGCCAGGCTTCCGCCGGATCAGCGCGGCGAAAAGTGCGCACTGGTCGGCAAGCGGCATGGCGTCAAACTCCAGAAGGGCGAACGGAAACGCGGCAACGGTCGCGGCACAATCGAACGACGGGAGGCCGTCTTTCGTCCGTCCCTCTTTCCCCGTCAGCGGGTTCAACGAAACGTGGGTCGGTATGTCGGCAAGCCCGGCGCGGATCGTGTCGGCAAGGGCGCAAGGCGTGACAATTCCGCCACGCTTTCCTGTCGTGCCGATAGTCCCGGCCCATGAGTACCAACGCCAGTCCGCGCCGAGCGCGTTCAAGTGCGCCGCCGCCTGTTCCGCCGGGGCGGTCGGGATCGCGGTCGGCGACATTTCGCGGAGGCTCTTTGAGGTCGCGCCGCGTCCCTCGATCACAAGCCGCGCAACCGTGCCGCGAATGTTCGGCGGCAAGGCGCGTCGGGCCGCTTCGCGTTTCTCGGCGGCGGTCGGCTCCTTCGGGGCTTTCCAGATTCGATCATACGCGGCGGTCGCGGCGGTTCGGTTCTTCGTCGCCCAATCCTTCTCGCCGCCCAACTCGACGGTGCGGGCCGCGTGTTCGACGGCGCGGCGGACGGCGGACGGGTTCGGTCGCTTGTCGCCGGGCGCGTTCGCCATAATGTCGGCGTAGAGTTCTTCGGGCGGGATTCCGGCGCGGCGTCCGTACAGGGCGACGGCGGCGAGGTTCGCGTCCCGCGTTCCGGGCGTAAGCGCGGCAAGGGCCGAGGCGTACTTCTCGCGCTGCCAGTTCTGGAAGTTCGCGTCGGTCATGGTTCGCGGCGAATTAGTGGGATGTAAACGACGGGCGCGAGGTAGATTTTCAGGCCGTAGGCAATCGCGGTGGCCAGTTCCTTCCGCGCCCCTTCGGAGTTCTGCCAACCGTTCAGAAGATAGATGGCGTCGCACGTTTCAAGGGCGTGAAGTTCCGCCGCCATTACTGCGGCCAGAAGCGCGGGGTTGGCGTCTATCTGTTCGGGCGTTCCGTAGTCCGCGCCGATCTCGACCGGGTTCGCAACGTCCCAACCGACGGCGCGGTGTGCTTCCGCGAAATCGTTAAACGCGGGATAGTTGAAGTTGAGCAAGCCGCGCATTGGCCCGGCGATGTAGATTTTCGGCTTTCTCATTCCTGTGCCTCTTTGATTTTCTGGCGGAGTGCTTTGTTGGCTCTTGTCAGTTTGTCGATCTTCTCGTTCGCGTCGATGAGGGCGAGTTTCATTTCGGGGAAGTCCCGAATATATCGGCATAACTTGTCCGCTTCTTGGGCGTCAGCTGTTGCGAATGTCCCCATCCCGTGTGTGTCTCTGATTTCAACGATAAAACAAAACGCGGGGTAGTTGTCGCCCGGCATATTGATTATGCTTTGTACTGTTTGTGCGGTCATGGTTTCAACCTTTCATGTTGTAAAGTTCGGCCTCGGTCTTTATGGCAATCGCCAGATAGGGCGACGGCCCCCAAACCTTGGCCGTGGATTTCGTGAACACTTGGGCGTCGTCTTCCCAAAAGCGCAAGCGGGTCAGCACGTCGAGGGGTGCTTTCTCCAGATTGTCAAGGTCTGGGCGGACGGTGTGCGCAATCTCGCGCCCCGCGTTCGTCACGCGCTTCGGTTCGCTCTTCCGATAAGGGAAGCACCACCGCGCCTGAAAGTACACGGGGCCGTGGAGCGGAACGTCCGGCGCGTGTGGCGCAAGCATGGCGGCGAGGAAGTCTTCGGCGTCGCGCACTTTCTGCTTCGTGAAAAAGTGGGCGCGTCCATTCCGCACAAATACGCCCTTTTGCTGGGCGGTCGCGGTCGGCGGCACGATGTCAAGTTTCACCCGGATCATGACAACTGCGCCTCCGCTTGGTTTAGTGTCTGGGCCAGTTTTTTGGCAAGTTCTCTGGCCTCGCGCTTGCTCCTGTAAGGGTAGGACGGCACGACGGCAATCTTCGCACCGTCGCGGTCGTAGATTCCGGCGGTGGCCTTGCCGTACCACGGTGAGCCGGGCTTTGGGCAAACTGTGTGGAAGGAGTCGCTCATATATTGCCCTCCGCGTCGCAATACGGGCAACCCGCGCAAGGCTCCGCGCATAGCCTGTGCCGTTCGCAGTCGCCGCCGTTGCAGTTGTCCGTGTAGGGGCTGCGCCTGAAAACGGGGTCGTTTATGTCCGGGCCTTTCGGCCCGTTTTGAAACGCCTCGACGATCTGTTTCCTCGTGAAGCGGCAGACGATTCGGGCCTTGCCGCCTTTCTCCTTCATCCTCGGCATTTCCATCATTGGGAAGTTCACGCCGTCGGCCCTCATGTAAGGCTGCAAAATCTCAAAGCGGATGCGGTAGAAGTCGCCGCGCCATCCCGGATATGGACACGGCCCAACGTCCACGCCCGTCGTCTGTACCAACAGGCGCGGGCCGTCTTTCGCGTAGCCGATCTGAAACAGGATAAAGCGCGGCGCGTTGTCGTCAACCCACGCCCCGATCCGCTTCGTCCAATACGGCTTCACGGCGCGGTATTCCGTCCGCTTCTCGCCATTCCAGATTTTCGCAAACCACGCCCGCGTAAGCGGCAAGACGAGGTCGGGCTTTATCGCTTCGCTCATTTCGCGCCGCCTTTCTTCAGCGCGTCGTTCAGCCTTTTCGAGATATACGGGCCGAGGTCGCGTTCAAGTTCGCCGATCTTCTCCGCGTCGAAACCTTCACGCGGCGAAAACGTGACGACGGCTTGGGCGTCAACGGCGACAACGCCGTGCGCGTCATTCGCGTAATTGAGGTCAATGTAAATATTCATTTCTTCTCCCCTTCGTGGATGATAATCCCGCCCTCAAAGCCGCGCCCGAAGCCCTCCTTGAGGATGTTGTAGATTTCGACGCCGCAATTCTGGATGCGGAGTTTGTCGCCGCTGCTGAAATAGTAGCCCGTGCGGACGCGGACGGTCTTCTTGCCGGGCCTGTCGGGGTCTTTCGCCTCGTCGATGTTTATGATTATTCGCATTTGTCGTCCTTTCTGGTTTGTGGTTTTCGGTTCGTGGTTCAAAGCCCCAACTCGCCCTGCGCCGGGCGCGGCGTCCCGTTCTTCACGGCCCACGCCGCTTCGTCGAGCGCGGCGTCGAAGTCCCGCTCGGCCTGTTTGGATCGCGTCAAGGCGTTGACGCTCCGCGTCGCGAAGTATTCCCGCTGCGCTTGCCGCATGATTCGCCCCTTGTGGAGCGCGTCGAACACTAAAGCCTGCACCGCGTCTGTCATTGGTTGCCCTCCGCGAAGTCAAAAAGCGGCGTGTCGTTTTCAAGCCGCCGCCGGATAATCTGGCAATAACTCTCCTCCTGTTCGATCAGGACGGCCCGCCGTCCCGTCACTTTGGCCGCGATCCCTGTTGCGCCCGATCCCGCGAAACAGTCACACACAAGGTCGCCGGGCCGCGTCGAGGTCTTTATCAGGTCGGCCAGAAGGTCGACGGGCTTTTCGCACGGGTGGCCGCAACGTGCCGCAATCGGCACAACGTCGTAGCGCAACACGTCTGACTTCGTGCGCGGCTGCGCGAAATGCGGACGGCGCAACGCTTCCCATTGGTCGCGGAGTTCTTGCCACTCGCCTTTCAGCCCTTGGTACTCCGCCTTTAGTGATTCGTACTCGCGGCCCAGGGCCGCGAAATCGCGTGCCTGGCACGCGGCGACGCCCGGCTTCAGGTGCGCGTTCAAAATCTCGCGAAGGTGTCCGTACATTTCCTCGGTCGGCAACACAAACTGGTGGCCGCTGAAATAGTGGCCGCATATCGGCCCCTTGCCCGTCCGCGCTTTCATCAGTCGGCAAACGTCGGCGACGGTCAGCGTCGTTTTCGCGAGTTCGCCTTTGAAGTATTCGACAAGCGGGCGCATCTTCGCGTCGTGTTCCTTTTCCTCGCGCAAATGCCACGCCCGTTCCGCGTCCTTCTCTTCCGTCCGGCCTGTCGCCATAACCTCGCCGAAAAGGATGCGCTCGGTTTCGGGAAAGTAGGTGCGCAGGGCTTCCGCGTGTTGTTTGTTCACCCGGCTCTGGTTCGGCAACCGCCCGTCCGCGCTCTTCACCTATACCAATTCCTGAAGCGGCATAAATCCGGCGCGGGTGTATTGCGCCCGCGCGTTCATAAACTGGCCGGGATGTCCGAAAACGTAAAACGCGCCGTTCGGCTTCATCTTGGGCCGCGCCTCGGCAAGCATGGCGTCGATGAGTTCCGTTTGGTCGCCCTTATCCCAATCGGTCGCCGCGTCCGCGAATTGGTCGCTCTCGACGTTTATGCCGTAGGGCGGATCAGTCAAGAGAAGGGCGACGGACGCGGGCGCGATCTCGCGCAGGACTGCGCGACAGTCGCCCTTGTAAACCGTCACCGCCTTGCTCTGGTAATATGGGGTCATGTGTTCGTGTTCCTTTCAAGCTGCAAGGCGCAAGGCAACGCGCAAAATTGCCCTGCCGTAGATAAAGGCGACGGCGGCGCATAGCGGCACCTGCCCGTTGCCCAACGTCTCGATCCTGTGGACGCGGTGCGTCTTCCGCGTCGTGATTCTCTGCATGAGCGGCGTCGGCCATTCCGCCGGATCGTCGGCAAGGTCAAGCCACGGCATGACGCATTGCCCGCCGTCGGCGTTGAAAAACTCCACGTCCGTCCACCAAATCGGCCAACCCATCAGCCATTCAACCCAGTCGGGGTTCAGCATCCCGCAGTTGGCCGTGTCCGGGTCTTTGCCGCCCGTGAGGTGTGACGACATGGCGCGGCGTTCTTCGGGCGTCTGACGCCCGATTTCTTCCAGTTCCTTCAACTTCGCGAATGAGCCGGAGCAACCGCCCATCGTCTGTGTGCCGACCGTCGGGTAAAGGTGGCTTTTCGTCTTGCCGCGTTCGACGGCATAGTTCAAGCCGTCACGGTCTTTCTCCATGCAAACAGGCTTCGCGGCGTGTGCCGTAGGTGTCGGCCACGGGGCCGAAATCGCGCGGCGCACAACTTCGTCGTTGAGGTTGCCCTGTGTGCCGTAGCCTTGCCGCTTCTCGCGTCCGTGCGGCTCTGTCTGTCCGCGTAGCCTGTCATGCACGGTAGGCGTCGGCCCCGTGGCCGAAACTGCGCCCGCGCCCTCGATGTATCGGCCTCGCGCCCGCGCCGCCTTGCGCGAATTGCTCCCGCCGTCAAGCCCCACGCAAGTTGGAGTCGGCCCCGTGGCCGAAACTGCGCCCGCCCGCTTGACCGCCGTGTCAAGGCCGTCGCCGCTCTTGCCGCCGTATTCCGATCGGTTGCCGTTGCCCTTTGCGGTCGGCGTGGGCCACGCCGATTCCGCCAGCCGTCTGTTTTCCTCTTCGACAACTTCGCCGAGGTTTGGTGTGCTTCGCCTGAATTTCGCGGAACGCGGCTGGGGTCGGCACGGCGACGTGCCGAAAAACCGTGCCGGGGCGTTCCCGTCCTCAATCCCCGCGCCGGAAAGTTCCCCAAAAGCGATCGCGCCTGTGTCTTGCACCCACGGCGGCAGCTGAAAGCACTCCCCACGCACCATCATACCCCAACGCGGCCATGTCTGCGAGTACGTCGCCAAGTCCCCTTGAAACAAGAAATGGGGAATTTTCCACGAATACGAAACGTGGTCGAATTTCGCGAATGATACGCGCATATTCCGCCCATAGTCCGCTTCTCTCTCCGCGTATGCCCGCGCCTTTTCCCGCGCATGAAATATCCTGACACGGAAAGCCCCCGGCAATGACAACCTCGTCGCGGCGTTCGCGTAGGTCTGCGAACATTCCGGCGCACTCTGGATTGTCGGCGCGGAAGGTTCGCACGTCGTCCCATATCGGCAAGCCGGGGAAGCGCAAGCCGAGGATGGTTCTCTGGTACTCCATGATTTCGACGGCGCACACGGGCGTGATTCCTTCGAGCAAGTCGGCAAGGATTCCGCCGCCGCCTCCGGCGAAAAGATGAACCGAGTATTTTGGCTTTTCCACATTGTCGTCCTTTCGTGTTGATAAAGCCGGGCGGCGTCCGGCCCTTTTCGGATCAGCCGCCCGGCGGCACTCAATCAGAATGGCAGGTCGTCGGGATCTGTCGCGGCGTCGTTCGCCGCCTCTTGCGCCGCTTGCGCGTCCGCCGCCTGTATCGCGTTCACCACGTCCGCCCAATCGCTGATGGTGTACGTCTTCGACGCCTTGCCGGGCTTCAGCTGCTTGCAAAAGGCCGCGAAGCCCGCCTTGTCGTCGCCGTGGTTCTTCGCCCATTCCTCAATCGCGGTCGCCGCCGTGCAACCGAGGACGGGCTTCGCCGCCGCCTGTGCCGGGGCCGCGCCGCCATTGCCGCCGCCGCCCTTGCCGACGATCTTCTGGAGGCCCATGCCGATAATATCGACATAATACCGCCCGTCGTACTCGCGCCCGTTCAGGACGTAGGGGATTATCACGCAATCGCCCTCGGCGACGCCCTCAAGGTGGCTCGTCCCTTCCTTCTGGAACGTCACCTTCAGCGGGTTCGGAAATTTGTAGCCCGTCTCGACGACGACCTCGCGTTTCCAGAATGTCCCGGTGTTGTTCCGCCATTCGTCAAGGACGGCGATTACCTTGCCGCGAATTTCGGGCTTCGGTCGCCCGGTTGTCTGTTTCTGCTCTTCGCTCATTGTCTGTTTTCTCCTTTGTGTGTTGCGGTTGTCCGCACTAAATCGCGGCTCGGTCAGATGTGGAGGATTCCTTCGTACCGCGTCGGCCATTTATCCCTTGCGCGGCACGTCAGAAGTTCGCTCATCATCAGATTGTTGCCGACGCCGTATTTCGACGCCTCGGCGGTATTGCCGTCTTCAAGCGTCATGGGGTAGAGTTCCACGACGGCGACGCGGTACGGCTCTTTCTTCTCGACGGCGATCAGGTAGGCGCGGAGCGACGGCCCGGCGTAGCCCGCCAGTTCGAGGACGCGCTTGTAGAACGCCAACTGCGTGACATAACCGAAGTCGCGGATGTCGAACGGGAAGCGGTCAACGTCCGCGCACGTCTTGAGGTCGGCTATGATCCCGCGTTCGGGATCAAACCAGTCGAGCCGCGCCTGTACGGGTTCGCCGTCCCATACGGCGCG
>Ga0256405_10012600_pt1 | contig 10431 bp, 6 predicted proteins | sample RumenRJG_02DNA_FD_189096 | JGI IMG/M metagenome (GOLD analysis project Ga0256405, IMG submission 189096) | Bovine rumen microbial communities from Lethbridge, Alberta, Canada - RJG_02 | ecosystem: Host-associated > Mammals > Digestive system > Stomach > Rumen | place: Canada: Alberta | collected... | reverse complement strand
ACGTTGTTTGCGAGTAGTCTGCATTTCCTATCCTCCTGATTGTAGTAAAATGATCCAATATCAATCTTTCTACAATTATAAGGAAGGGCATGAAAGCTGGCTATCCGCTCCATTATTTGGCGCTTACTGTTTATGTATATTACATATGATCAATTACATACTTAATGGTACATGAGAATTGAAATTCATATGAGATTTTCAAAGAAATAGCGACAGAAATAGATACTAAGTAAAATCGCTCTTTAACTGACTAATGTATGCATAAGAAACATACTAATTTACAGGGCTCTCAAACTTGTGAAGTCAGTAAAAGTGTGCTTTACATGCCTATTGGTACTTGTCTTCGGGAACCATTTGTGATCAAATGAATGATTTGAAAAACTCAAGCCAGTCATAAATCGTATAGAGTTGGAAAACATATACTAAATGACATTTACGACTATATTGAGAGTCAGTAGATATACTGCTGGGGATTGTGGATTAAGTAAATAAGCAACAATGTTTTGGCTATTAGTTGATTGAGTTGGTCCAATTAGTTTTTTATAACGTGGACTATTACAATGCCTTGATGGTCGTTTTAACGGACAAGGCTGAATTCCTTAACAATCTTCACTTTCATTTTGAAGGATCGAATTCTATAATCTAATCGTATGCTAATCTGTTTATTTGACTTATTGAGGAGGAGTTAAAACTAATGAAGAAGAATGTACTCGCATTTTTTCTGGCTATAGCTATGGTATTGTGCAATATGGGGACTGTTCCAGTATTGGCGGCACAAACAACGGTAGATGAGATAGAAGTTACCAATGAGGAGGCAGCTGTCGCTGAGGAAGAAATAACAGAGGTAGTTGATGAAGAAACTGCGGAAACAGGAAACTCAGAGACAGGGGCATGGGAAGAAGATGCATCTTTGGAGAAATCTACAGAAGTAATTGAAGAAGAATCGGAACAGGGTTTAACAGACTTGGCTGAGAAAAGTGAAGATTCTATAACAGAGGAAGAAAGTGCCGAGGGTGTAGAAAAAGAAGAATATGCGGATTCGGCATATACATCTACAGAGATGGCAGAGGTTGAAGAGCCTTCTGTTATTGAGGATAAGAAAGAGACTGAAGCGGAGAAAACTGCTAATCTTGCCGATGACTATGGATCTAGAACAGAAGGCGTTCTTGAAAATGGAAATACTTGGAGGCTGAGCGAAGACTATAAAACATTATTTATAGAGGGAACCAGTGATGTAAATATCAAGAATCTTTATGTAATAGAATATGAATGTAGAGATATTGAGAGTATTGACACTATATATTTTGGGGAAGGGATTAAATGCATTATTATATGGACGGAGGATGCAGATTACTTCAACAAGGTTATCCATCATTATTATATTCCTGCGAGTGCAAATGAAGTCGTTGTTTCTGATTGGTCTAATACAGGAGCAGATGTACATTTTTGGGGAGACTATCCGTCATCTTATCTAAAACTAGAAGATATAACTATATTTTACCCTGTAAATAATACTTCTTGGACTGACAAAGGGGATTCGTCAAGCGAAAATTGGGAAAACTGTACTAATGTAACGGCTAATACATGGGAGGTTCCCTATCCACTTGACGGGAATAAATTGATTTCTGATTGCTCTATAAGATATGATGCCCCTAGTTTTGTATATAACGGAAAAGAAAGAAAACTCGCCTTAGACGACTATACTATTAGTGATGGCAATTGGATTTTAAAGGAAGGAAAGGACTTTTTAGTAACTTACAATTCAAATATAAATGCAGGTAATGCAACAGTTACATTTAAAGGTATTGGAAATTATTCTGGAAGTATAGAAAAGAGTTATACGATTGCAAAGGCAAACTTGAAATTATCTACAGCTTTTACTAACAAAAAAATAGCGCAATCCTCATCTATCCAGAAACTTTCATTGAATGCAACAACAAGTCCGAAAGGAGCAATATTATCCTATAAATCCAATAATAAAAATGTTGTTGTAAACAAAAATGGAGAAATCAGAATAAATAAGAACTTTGCAGGAAGTGCTACTATCACAGTGACTGCAAAGATGACTAATTATAAAACGCTTACAAAAAAAGTGATAATAACTGTGTGCAAGCCAAAACTTGAATACACGTATTTTTATAACTGGTGTAAAGGAGAGAAGTTTAAAGTCAAACTTCTTTATGCTCCGAAAGGCAAAAAAATCACATGGACATCAAGTAACAAAAAAATTGCAGAAGTCAGTAATAAAGGGGTTGTTAAGATAAAAGGAGTTGGGACATGTACCATTACAGTTAAATGTAATGGAAAAAAGTATACTGCAAAAGTGAAGAGTGTTTGGCAGAATCCTAACTTCTTTGCAATATTATCGGCATATGATACAAGAAACAATTGTTTTGTAGTGCGATTTAAGAATAGAAGCAATAAAGGAATAGAAATAATTTCAGATGGTTCATATTCAATGGACGTTGATTATAAATCGTATGATAGAAAATTAAAGCTAGCTAATAATAAAAATATTGTTATTCCTGCAAAAAAATCTAAGACTGTGAGATTTTATGTAAAAGGCAATAATACATGGCCTGATTATCATGATCATACAGTGAGGTATTACTTTAGATTTGATGGCAAGAAATATTTGGGTTCAGTTTGGGATGAAGAATCATCATATAAAAAATCCAATGGCTGGTATTCAACTTATTGGACAGAAGAGGAAGATAATTATTTAACATGGTGGCAAGGATAATTCCAATAAAAGCTAATGTAATTTAGAAAGTTTCACATCAATATTTCATGATGGAAATAGGTGCCTGTCACCGTGAATGATTTCTTCGAGCAAATATGTAAATAAAAATAACATATACTCTGTTAAAGACTATGCTGATATACCTGATTGGCTTATAAAAAATAAGGATGGACGCAAAAAAGTTGTAATTTGCTGTTCTGATGGCGCTGCTGAAGCTGTTATAAGCGCAAGTGATATATTATCCAAATCATATCAAGCTCCACGAACGGTAAGCACAGTCGCATTCAATTTACAACAAGCAAGACATGGGGCCATTCAAATTCGAGATCAGACGGCAGGTGAAGAGAGTCTTTTGTATGAAATAAACGTCTTCCTCAAGGGAAATGTGATAGGGCTGATTCGCTGGAAGAAAACAGCATACTAGATTTCAGCTCAGTTAGAAAACGGATAGGTCTTGACACCAATCTTATAGTATACCATCCCCTGTGGAAAGGAGGCATCGCACATGGCAAAACTAAACATTACATGGCCGCAGTTTGCTGTGTGCAATGACAATCCGACAAAAGCATTCGAAGATATGTGCCGTCGCCTTTTCACCGCCGAGTTTCTGAAGGGGAAAAAGAGACCGCACACCAATCACAATAACGCAGGGGTAGAAGTCCTTCCTATTCTGGAGCCGGAACGGGATGATGGTAAGCCACAACAGCGTATAAGCTTTCAGTGCAAATACGCCAGTCAGCCGTCCTACGCCTATACAGAGTTTCAGAAATCAGCGAGAACGACCGTAAAAGAATACAAAGGCGAGTTGGACCGGGTCTACCTGTTTTGCAATAAAACGCTAAGCACGACGGCGGATGGTTATAAAGCCATCACAAAGATTCATGATACTGCCGGAATAGAGACTATCCCGATTTCCAATGATGAAGTACTGGATATGGTTAATGATTATCCAGAGATCGCTGAATACTTTTTCCAGGCGCGCATTGTGGCTGACACGACGGGACTTCAGCCTACAATGATCAACGGCATACCAGTTTACATGGTTTCTGCCGATCGTATCATTTCTGATTCGGAAAAACCCGAGAATGAAGAACTACTGAAGGAGCTGGTGACTGAAAAGCTGATCAGTTGTAGAAACTTTGCTCTTGGATTGGAACTCGAATCACTAAAGTCCGAGGTTGAGAAGCTTTTGTCTTTCGGTGCGGATGATGGAAGACTGTATTACTATCAGCTTCTGAATTTACTTCATGCGGGGAATGATACAAAGGGAGCTCTCTCCAAATGTGATACAGTTGATATCGCCGAGGCGGAATGGCTAATTAATTTCTATGAGAATCCGACTCCTTTGACGGCAGACGAGTTTAAGAAGCATACGCCAATAACACAGGTTTTTGCAATTGATAAATTGTTCACGCGAGAGCACTGGCGAGACCTGATTGTTCTGTATGAGGAAGTGGGAAACAACGTTGATCAGTCAATCCGTACTCAGTTTGATTTGCATTACGGTTTATCTCTTCTAAATCTGCAGGAGAATGAAAAAGCAAAAGCGATTCTTCATGACCTATATACGAGGACAAATGAGCGGCGCATGCGCTTCTATGAAGTCTGCGCAAGCATTAGGATTGAGAATGGCATCTATCAGGCAGGCATGGCTGGACACCATGATAAACTGGCAGAACTTGTTGATGAACTTAATACTTTCAAGGACCTCAAACATTACTCACAGCAGGAACTGTTTGTGGCGGCTCTGAAGATGGAATCTTCCTATCACCTTGGAATAGATGATAAAACAAGGCTTGAAGGGGCGATTGAAGAGTACGAGGGGTATTCTGAGGCGACCAAGGTAAATACTGTAATCCGATACTATTACGCATTGTGCCTGGAACTAAACGGCAGCCGTGATAAAGCTATCGAAGTTTACGAAAGTCTTGATTGGAAAGAGGACCTCACTATAGCGGAACGCTTCATGATTTGCTTGATACTGGCAGAACAGCCGAAGAAAGCAGTCAAGATTTATGAGACACTTGAACAGAGAGCTATAAGAACTGAAGCTGTATATCTGTTCGCCCTCGATCGTAGTGCAGATGGGCGATATCAGGATAAATTGCAAAAAGCCGTCGTGGAACATGGCGATAATCTGGCAGACTTCTACGAGATTGCTTATTTTACTGACAGCGAAAAACCAGCAAGAGATATCGTTGTACCTGTGCTTAAAAATCTTCTGAACGAGGAAGCACTTAGCAATCTGTTTCTTTATCAGAAAGTTGAGATCTTGACATTCTTAGCACACTTTCGGGAAATCGTACTGATGAAAACGGTGCTGGGAACCATTCAGGATATCTCGTTAATAAACAGTTTTGCTGTTGGCGAAATCTATAAGGCTCTCTTTGATATTGCAAACAAGGAATATGCGAAAGAGGAGAAAGACTTTGATGTTTCTGATGCGTTGGAGGCCGCGGAGATAATTGCAGATAGGTTCCTGGAGGTAAACGTCTCCAGAAAGAATTTCTTGCAAATTAAGGTCCTCTGTTCTGGCGCAAAGAAGATGCCATATAGCTCATTGAAATATTCGAAAGAGCTGTTTGATATTACGCGTGATGCGGAAATGGCAAGGAGCGTAGTAGCATTGCTCATTGACCGCAAAGAAACACGTCAGGAAGAGTACGCTCCATATATACAGGTGCTGGAAAAATCAGAGAATCCGGATCATTGCTTGGTTACAGCGTGTGCAATGCTTGTGCAGGGGAAAGAGAACGAGGCTGAATTGTATGCATACAAAGCTCTCTATTTCCTAAACGGTGAGGATAACTACCCAATTTACAGAAGTTACTTTAGCTTTTGTAATTATAATCTGCACAGATACCGGGAGGACATAACTGTTCATTCTGTCCGGGGCGGAGTTGTTGTTATGCTCGAAGAGGATGGCGGAGACGAGCGATTTGAAATATGTCTTGATCCGGAGTCTGATTTCTCAGATGAGACTAATAGGAGCATGGGTATAGAGCATTTGACTCCATCCAATCCAGACTACATCAAACTGCGCGGTAGCGGACTTGGCCAAGTACTGCATTTTCGGGATAAGAAATATAAGATCGTACAAATTATGCCTCGCAGCCAGTATGGGCTGGCTTTCATTTTTCGGAAGATACAGGAAAAACCAGAGATGTTCAGAGGCGTTGTGTGGATGATTTCCACAGACAATATCGATGAGATGATAAAACAGATAAAAGAACTCACCGATAATTCTGAACAAGTGAAGTCGCTGCTGGCGTCTTATCATTTTGAACAGAACGAGGCTGGTCTGCCAATTGACGCTGTGGGATTTGGTGACTATAGTCAGTACATAGCGGTATTCAAGTATCTGCTCTATCAGAAGAATGAAGCGTTCTATGCCGGGCAGCCAATCTATGAGGATGAAACAGGGCAGAAATACGTACCGGGACTGGCTACATTTGTTCTGCTGGCTGTTCTTGGTCGTATGGATGTGCTGGATGCTTTTCAAGAGGATATCATAATTCCAGAAAGCTATATTTCATTCTTCCAGGAAGAGTATTCAAAAGCTGCAGGAATGGATCAAGATTCCACATCCACATTGTTCTTTGAAGATGACAAACCTGTTATGCAAGAGCCAGATAAGGCTATTCCTGAGATTTGGGAAACAATTCTGAAATTCTGCCGGACTTGTAGAACACTTGCGGTATCTGATCAGGAACGAATTGATTTTCAGATTGCCGATGGGCTGACAGGAGAGAGGTTTATTAGTGGGCTACGCTTAAGTGTCATTCATTTGGATGCACTATTACTGGCTCAACGGGAGAAAGCTACATATCTCTGTGACGATCTATTCTTCCGAAAGATAGCCACATGGATGAACGTGCGAAATCTGAATATAGTTTCTCTTGTTCAGCACTATAACGATCCAGATTACATGGTACCGATAATTAAGGTATTGTCCAAAACCAATTATGTCTACATTCCTCTGCGGGCAAGGACAGATGAGGAATTTGTTGAGATATGTCGAAATGTTCTGGATGGCATGAAAAAGGAAGTATTTTATAGCGAGATAATTCAGAAGTTTATTGAAATCAGAGATCGCGTCCTTCGTGAATACTTCGGCGATGAATTTGTCGATAAGATGTATGGAGAACAAAGCGAGGCAGAAGAATAGGTGCCTGTCACCGTTAACTAGCTATGGCGAGAAAGCAGACAGATGGGGTAAAGAGTAGGGCTAGACAGCTTCGCCCACAATGAAACTAACGAGGAGAACGAATTAATGCAAATTGTGTATAGTTCATTACATAATCTAGATATGGCTCAAGATAGGCCTGTGAGAAAGGCTATCCCGGCAGACTTCAGCTCGTATATGGATGCTTATATCCAATTTGCAACTACAGAAAACGACTCTTCACGCGAATATAATCCCATCGATGCAAATCGCACGGTTCTCCGATGTGTGTCTACTATCTTCACTGATGTTTTGCAACAAGGTGATGTGGTTGCAGATTCAGAAGGCTTGGATGAGCATACAGATTCTATCGCTCTAAAGTTGCTTGACGTTGAGAAGGCTGTTCAAGGACGAATAGGACAGATGACTGATGTGCAGAAGGGCAGCATTGTCCAGGCGTTACTCTTGGACGATGAGGGCTACAAATATGTTGTCGCTAAAGTTGAGCATTCTGAATGGTATGACGGGGAGACTCTGGAGAAGAATTTTGGCTTTCCTGGACATAATAAACGAGTGTGGAAATCTGCAGTGATTGGTCTTGATGTAGCTGACGGAGCGGTGATGTTCACAACCATTAAGGCATACATCAATACGAACGCTAAATATTGGACGGCAGATTTTCTAGAAGTACAGGAAGCTAAAACAGATGCTGTGAACACAAAAGCTGTTCTGCATGCCATAGACCGAGTGTTAAAGCCAGTAAAGAAGAAATCTCCACAGGACTACTATAATCTCAGAAATACAGTAATTCATGAACTTCAATCGGAGCAGACAATCAACTATCCGGAAATGGTTAATAATCTGCTTGGCAGTTATCAACCCGCATCAGAGAATGTTGATGTTCAAGGGATGCGACAGAAACTGCTTGAGGAATCCGGTTTTGATACGCAGTTCCATACCGATCCGAAAGCAATAAAAGGACCTGGCAAGCTTAAAATCATCGTTTCACCGTCAATAGACGTTCTGGTTAAAGAAGGCATTCCAAATTGGAGAGAGAGATTTCTTGTTCACGAGAAAGCGGATGGACGAACATTTCTGATGATACGCTGTGACGACCAGAGGACGCTGAATTCCTTCCCTAGGGATACTGAATAATGTTTGAGAAAGGAGCTACTATGTTTGATATAATTCAGTCAGCTGATATGTTGTTTGGAATGGTGGCTTCTTCCTACAAAGAAATAATCCCGGAATTCAACTGCGAATATCGCATCGAGAAAGGCAATTTGCCGTCCGTTGAAGGACTGGCAGCCTTCTTAGGACAGAATCCGGATAGGGATAGGATTTCAATCACTATAACATCTGATGCCGGTTCTGTGTTTGTCAGTGATGAGACCGTTTGGATGGACAGATATACATCTTTTAGAGATGGTCTTTTTGATGGCGATGAAGTGGTTGCTGCTATCAGGATAATGAAAGGTATAAAGGACGGGAGGTTATCGGTTTACAACTTGAACCTATTCGCTTCCTTCCTCTGTAATCTGAAAATGGAACAGCTTTTCGAGAACTTTACTAAGCTGTTTTCTGAATGCGGAGATCACATCGTGTTTCAATTGCTGGATACGAATGGATCGTTGCGGACGAGCAGTATATCGTTCTCCGATAATAATGTACAATGGATTGAACGCAAAGCCAGGAAAGAAATATTGAAGGATTGCACTGATGCGAGTGTCTTTCTGGATCGAATAAGGATAAGCCTTATCCCACAGGACTTTGCCATCAATGCAATAGAAGGCAGTGGTTTTGATGAAATCAAAGTGTTGTTCGAGAAGTTGAGGACGGTTTTATCCTATGTCTATTTGGCTAATACAGCCACAGTGGTAAACGACAAAGCGATTCTTCAGTTCGATCCCTCGACAAAGGGATACGAGTATGAGATGAATCAGTTGACAGATAACGTGGTTGTTCCGCTGATTTATGAATGGGTTTTCAAGGATGATTCCTGCGTAGACAAAGCCAGCATTGCACGGAAAATAATCAATACTTATTGTCGAGACAAAGAATCCATACAGGCAATTGATGAGAAAGTCTTAAACTCCATCAAGTCAGATTATGTGATTTACCAGAAGAATCATGTTGATCAGTACATCGACATGAAGAACAAGATTTCAGAATTCATTGTCGATAGTGCAGGGAAAATTCAGGAACTGTCACATGATATCGCAGATGCATTTCGGAATAACTTTGTGGCTATCATCGTGTTCTTGATGACAGTCCTTCTGACGGATTCGATTGACTTCTCACAATTTCTTGGACGAGAAATCTCTCCGAAGGTTACAGCAGTTTGTGGCGTGTTTACCGGCGCAACACTTTTGTACTTCATTGCTACGCTCATTATGGGGAATCAGAAATGGAATTGGCTGAAGCAGTCATATACGGATTTAAAGAAAAACTACGAGGGTGTTTTCGATATCAAAGACCTGGACGAGGCTTTCAATTATGATGTGCCGCTTAAAAATGCAGAAAATCAGTATAAAGGCATCCGGAATAAAATCAGTGCAGTTTGGATTGCTTTGATTCTTGTGCTAGGAATTTTCACTGGCATTCTTGTGTGGCAAGGAAATTATGGAACTACTCAGGAAAAGAGCCAGGTAGAAGAAACTTTTATAAAAGAAGAAAGTACAGTTCAGCAACAGGGACAGGAGTAAAGGACGCAGGTTTATACGAAAAACCACAATCTTCAGAATCGAGTAGCCGGAGAGGACGTCTAGTGTGAAAGCGCACCTTTTGATAACAGGTGCCTGTGTAGTGGTATAGCTAAGTTGTAACGCCTATCCATAAATATTATTATTTATGTGAAAGGAGTGTTCAGCTATGCCACGTAAACAAGTTTCTGATGAAATCAAACAGGAAGTACTTCGCAAGCACCTTGATGAAGGCAGGACTGTAAAGAACCTTTGCGATGAGTACTTCCTTGCTCACAGTACTGTCGAAAAATGGATCACCGAATACCGGAAAGAATGCCAAAAAGAGCCTAAACTTAAGGAACAATCTGAGATCTACGAGGAGAACCGCAGGCTGCGCAAAGAACTTAAACAGGCAATGCCATTTAGCCAGCTGTTCGATTTATGTTCCCTAAAAAGGGGAGCCGGCTAAAAAGACATGTAAATGCCGTATTTATGATCAGAAATGCTATAAATAAGCATAGCAAACAGAGCAGTTAAGGTGCAACTGCTTCGAAAATCAAATATTCAGATGTCAACAGACTATCTGTAGTTAAAGTGAATGGCTCCTATTCCGCGCAGTGGTCTTTTAGACGTTGGTGCCTGACACCATTAAATTTTTATAAACGAATTAATATGTATTAACGAAAACTCTGTATTTTAAGCAATGTTAAGAAGTCAGGACAGAGGAACAGACAGATAAGGGGATTTGACGAAGGTCAGAGACACTGGTAGGATGTAAGTGCCCGAAAGGGCAGGAGCGCTGCTATAACGGATGCGGTTGGCCATCATCTTCGAAAGGA
>Ga0256405_10012599_pt1 | contig 10432 bp, 5 predicted proteins | sample RumenRJG_02DNA_FD_189096 | JGI IMG/M metagenome (GOLD analysis project Ga0256405, IMG submission 189096) | Bovine rumen microbial communities from Lethbridge, Alberta, Canada - RJG_02 | ecosystem: Host-associated > Mammals > Digestive system > Stomach > Rumen | place: Canada: Alberta | collected... | reverse complement strand
TCATTCCCATGCTAGAAAATGCCGGAGCCATTGTCTATACAGCACGTGAACGAAACTGGCAGCGCAACGAGGTGATAGTGGACAACGACGCTCCCAATGCCAACGGCAGCGCCTACATAGAGCAGAAAGCATCATACATGCCTACATCCATCTGGGGCGACTGCGACAAGCCAGGATTCGCAAAGACAAAAAGCGTCTATTATCCAGGCGACAATCCTTTCCGTCATGGCACGGCAAGAGTAACCGTCACTACTACCGACAAGGAACACGCTTCCGCCATAGAGTGGATTCCCAACATTCCTGAAGACGGAGCCTATGCAGTCTATGTGTCATATCAGACTCAGCCAAAATCCATCGACAACGCACACTACACCGTTTACCACAAAGGCGGAAAAACTGAATTCTCCGTCAACCAGCAGATGGGCGGAAGCACATGGGTGTATCTCGGCACATTCGACTTTGAGAAAGGCTCAAGCAACAGCGGCATGGTCACTCTCGACAACTACAGCCATCAGTCGGGCGTGGTGACTGCCGACGCTGTGCGCTTCGGAGGAGGAATGGGAAATATCAGCATGGGCGGAAGCAAGAGCGGGCTTCCCCGATGGGCGGAAGCAGCACGCTATTCAGCACAGTGGGCAGGAATGCGCGACACCACCTACGACTGCTACAACGGAGAGGATGACTACAAGAGCGACATACAGTCACGTCCTCGGGTAGCCAACGAACTGGCAGGCGGTTCAGTCTATGCACCCACTATCGACGGTCGCCGTGTGCCTATAGAACTCAATCTCGCCTTCCACTCCGATGCAGGATTCTCACGTACCGACGAATTGATTGGTTCGCTCTCCATCTGCTCCACCAATTTCTACGACGGTAAGACCAATGCAGGAATCACACGCTACGTCAGCCGCGACCTCGCAAGCCTCTTCCTGCTCAATCTGCGCAAAGACCTCAGACAGTACAAATGGGAAGTGCGCAAGCTCTTCAACCGCAACTACGGAGAGACCCGAGTGCCTCAGATGCCTGGAGCACTCCTTGAGATGCTGTCGCACCAGAACTTCGCAGACATGCGTCTGGGCTTCAATCCTCAGTTCAAGTTCGATTTCGCACGTTCCGCCTACAAGACCATCGTCAAGTATATTGCTGCGACCCACAATCGCGACTACACCATTCAGCCCCTGCCGGTCAGAAACTTTGCCGTGACCATAGACGAGAAGGAATCACGGGCTTCATTGTCGTGGGAACCCACCAACGATGAGTTAGAGCCTACCGCCCACCCCACACATTATATATTATATGTGCGTCGCGACAACGGCAGCTACGACAACGGAACCATCATTAACGGTTCGTCCTGCACCATCAAGCTCAACAAAGACCGCCTCTACTCATTCCGTGTCTGTGCCTACAACAAAGGCGGAATCAGCTTCCCCTCCGAAACACTCACCGCATATATCGACTCAAAGAGCAAAGGAAAGATACTCATCGTAAACTCCTTCACCCGACTCTCAGGGCCAGCCTCCTACAACACCTCCACCGAACAGGGATTCCTCCTTGGCGAAGATCCGGGTATACCCTATGGAGCGTTTGCCGGATTCTGTGGAGAGCAGAAAGTCTTCACGAAGTCCACCATGGGTTCGGAAGCAACTACAGGACTCGGCTATAGCGGAACCGAACTCGAAGGCAAAATCATCATGGGCAATACATTCGACTATCCTGCCCTCCACGGACAAGGCATCATGCCCACCCACTACTCTTTCTGCTCATGCAGCGAGGAAGCATTCGTCTATGCCAATGCCGATGCAAGTACATCCGCCCATAAGCCACTCCACATGTCTAACTACAAAATGATAGACGTCATCTACGGAGTGCAGAAGGAATTCAGCTCAAAGACCAAGAACCTCCTCAGGCAATATGTCGAGCTGGGAGGCAGAATCCTCGTAAGCGGAGCAAACATCGTTTCCGGCAATGCCGTACCCGCGGAACTGTTCAAGACCACACTCGACGGCAGGATAAAGAACCAGAACATCAACGCTCTCCAGGGATGCGGCACCCACTTCTCCATCTATCGCAGCATGAACCCCGAGAGCTATGCCGTGCCACAGACAGAGGCACTCACAGCCCAGGCACCCGCATTTGCCATGCTTGCATATTCCACCGGACAGACAGCAGGCGTAGCCTATGAAGGCAACGACTACAAATCCATCATACTCGGATTCCCGATAGAAAGCATCAAGGAAACTTCCGTACGCAATCAACTCATCACTGCATTCGTCACATTCCTATGCAAATAACCGACTGGCTTCCCACCACCAAGAAAGAAGTGGAACTCCACGGATGGCAACAACTCGATGTCATCCTCTTCAGTGGTGACGCCTATGTCGACCACCCATCCTTCGGAGCAGCAGTCATAGGACGAGTGCTACAGGCCGAGGGACTGCGTGTGGCCATCGTTCCGCAACCCGACTGGCACGGTGACTTCCGCGATTTCAAGAAACTCGGACGTCCCCGTCTCTTCTTCGGCGTATCACCCGGGGCAATGGACTCCATGGTCAACAAATACACAGCAGCGCGCCGTCTGCGGTCAGAAGACGCCTACTCACCCGACGGACGCCATGACTGCCGTCCCGAATACCCGTCAATCGTCTATACCAACATCCTCCGGCAACTCTACCCCGACGTGCCCATCGTGCTCGGAGGAATAGAAGCATCTTTGCGACGACTCACCCACTACGACTACTGGCAAGACCGTCTGCGTCCGTCCATCCTCTGCGACGCACCAGCCGACCTGCTCATCTACGGTATGGGAGAGAAGCCCATCACCTCGCTCGCACACCTGCTCATGGAGCAAGACTGCGAAATCACTCGCGACCACTTCCTCCAACTCATGCTGCGCCATCCCCAGCGGCAGACAGCCATGCTCCTCGCAGAGAAAGACATCCCCGGAGGAATCCGCACCAACGACATCATACTCCACAGCCACTCCGCCTGCTTTGCCGACAAGCGCAAGCAAGCCGAGAACTTCCGCCACATTGAGGAAGAATCCAACAAATACGAAGCCCGTCGTATCATCCAAGAGGCTATTCATCCGGATGGGGTAAATACTCCCCTCCCTCGCAGGGAGAGGTATGGGGGAGGATCCAGGTCTGTTATCGTCGTCAATCCTCCCTACCAACCTATGACACAGGACGAACTCGACCAAGCGTTCGACCTGCCTTACACAAGAATGCCCCACCCCAAGTACAAGGGCAAGAGGATACCAGCCTACGAGATGATAAAATTCTCCATCTGCCTCCACCGAGGATGCTTCGGAGGATGCGCCTTCTGCACCATCTCAGCACATCAGGGCAAATTCATCACATCCCGTTCCAAGGCAAGCATCATGCGCGAGGCAGAAGCCATTACCCGTATGCCCGACTTCAAGGGAAACTTCAGCGACCTTGGAGGGCCGTCTGCCAATATGTACGCCATGCACGGCAAAGACCTCGACCGGTGCCACCGCTGTGCGCGGCCTTCGTGCATCTTCCCCAAGGTCTGTCCGAATCTCAATACCGACCATTCACCCCTGTTGGACATCTACCGTTCAGTAGATGCCCTGCCTGGAGTCCGGCACAGCTATATAGGCAGCGGAGTGAGATATGACCTCCTGCTACATCCTACGGGTGATGCACACATTGACCGAGTTAACAGGGAATATACACGTGAACTCATAACCAAGCACGTCAGCGGGCGGCTTAAGGTAGCGCCAGAGCATACATCCGACCGAGTACTGCAGATTATGCGTAAGCCCTCGTTCCAGCTCTTTTATCAGTTCAAGCGGCTGTTTGATAACATCTGCAGGGAAGCGAAGCTTAGGCAGCAGATCATACCCTACTTCATTTCGTCACACCCAGGATGTACTGTGGAGGATATGGCGGAACTCGCAGCCATCACACGTAAGCTGGACTTCCAGCTTGAGCAGGTTCAGGACTTCACCCCCACTCCGATGACTGTAGCCACGGAGGCTTGGTACACAGGCTACCATCCATATACACTGGAACCGATATTCTCAGCCAAGACACCGGCTGAGAAGCAGGCCCAGCGTCAGTTCTTCTTCTGGTACAAGGCACAGGAGCAGAAGAGCATCATTCGTGAACTGCGACGCATCCATCGTGAAGATCTGATAAATCAGCTCTTCGATCGGTAAGAAAATCTGATTGCCAAACTATTCGATAATAGTAAGCCGCCAAAACAGACCGAAGTTTTTTCAAAAAAACACCACAGATTTATTAAAACAATCCACAGTGTTTTTCTAAAAAAACTTCGGTGATTTTTTATCAGGATTCACCTTCCAAGAAATGGTCACCTATGCATAGTAAAAAACCGTGATGTTAAAGACTGGTTTTCAGTTTCTTACGCCATGACAAATAGCCGAAAACCGCTATTACGACGTAGAGGGCGTAAAGCGATGCCTTAAAGGGTATGTCCTTGTAGAAATAAAGCACGGAGGTGACCACATCGACTGATATCCAGATGAACCATTGTTCCAAGTATTTCCGCGCCAACGCCCATATTCCCACTATACTCAACGCCGTGGTGAAGCTGTCTGCAAGGGGCACGGTGGAATTGGTGAAGTTGACGAGTAGGAGATAGATTCCCAACCATATCGCCAATGTAATCACAACTGCCGGCAGGATGTGGCTCCTACGGAAATGGGTGATTGGGCGTGCGGACTTCTGTTTTTTGTGATGTGTCCACGCATAGAATCCATAGACTGTCATGCAGATATAATAGAACTCCATGCCGCAATCGGCATAGAGTCCTTTCTGATAGTACAGCACAATGCCCAGGACTTGCATGGCAAATCCTACAATCCACATCCAGATACTGGCTCTGAGTTCCAGTATGATGTAGGCAAGGCCGAGTATGGTGGTGGTAATGTCGAGCATGAATTAGAAATTGATTGACAGATGGGCCATGAAGTGGAAGGGGGCTGAGGGTGCGAATCCAGTGGCTTCGCTGTCGCGGAGTCCCCAGGTGTTGACTGCATAGACGTAGCCGTTGGCGTCCTGACGGAACTGGGGTGCTGCCCATCCGTTGTTGTCGAACTTGGCGCTGAAGAGGTTGTAGAGTGCCACTCCTACCCGAGCTGACTTGAAGCCCCATGACGGGATGGAGAAGTTGTAGCTGAGGTCGATGTTGGTGGTGAACTGCTCTCCAAGCATGAGGGTCTCGTCGGTTACCACGTCGTCGGTCATGCTCCAGTCGTTCCAGCAGCGCATGGTCTTCACTCCGTAGTTGGTGAGGTACTGCTCTCCTATGTAACGGGTGTGGATTGATGCTTCCCAGTTTTTATAGTTGAAGTTGAGGATGTTGTTGAAAATCACGTCGGGTGAGAAGCTGATTGGTGTATCGCCTATATTGACCTGAGTGGTGTAGTCATCGAGTGTGACTATCATGTCCTTGACACGGTTACGGCTGAATGTGGCGTTGACGTCCCAACGGAACCAGTCGACAGGCTTCCATGCTGCTTCGAGTTCGACTCCGAGTCGGTAGCTCTTGTCGAGGTTCTTGGTGATGGCTTCGCCTTCGTCATTGAGTTCTCCTGTAAGCACGAACTGGTTATTGTAGTTCATGTAGTAGAAGTTGGCGCCTGCGGAGAACTGCTTGGCCTGGAACTGATAGCCTACCTCGAGGTCGTTGAGCCGCTCTGCGCGGATCGGGTTGCCCCAATACTTCTGATAATGGTCGCGGGTGGGTTCACGATGTGCTATGGCATAGGAGGCATAGAGCCGATGTCCGCCACGAATCTCATAGTTGAGTCCGAACTTAGGATTGAAGAAGTCGAAGTTGTGGTTGAGGTCATAGACAATACGACCGTTGTCGTCCCACTCGTCTGAGGGTCCTTCCATCTGGTAGTTGACATGACGGTACTGGAGATCGAGGAATGCGCTAAGACCCAGGAGGAATTCCCAATTTGCCTTTGCATAGATGTTGCCGTCGGTCTTGCGTGAGTCGTTGCTGTAGTACTCGTAGTTGGGCTGGAGTCCGGGAAGTGCGAGGGGGGTGGTTTCCGCTCCTTTATAATATGGCGTGCCTACCCAAAGCACATGTCCCTTGTGGGTGGCATCGAAATGGTTGATGGCTCCACCGAGGTTGAAGGTGAGTCCGTTGCGGTTGTTGTAGTTGAAGGATGACACGAGTCCGTAGAAGTCTTTTTCTCCGTCCTTGCGCTGCACGAGATTGGCACGTATGGATGTGTCGTCGGTAAGGAGGTATTTATAGAGTTTCTTACCTGTATTCATCTGGTCGTAGTCATAATCGTCGTGGGTGTAGTGGAGCGCCACGTTCATGGTCCACTGGTTGTTGAGCCACTGGTTCCAGTGAAGCTGATAGTGCTGCTGCTGGTAGTTGTCGTACTGATCGTCGTAGAACTTCATATTGCCGTCATTGTCGTAGTAGAGTCCACAGGAGTTGTAACGGCGTCCATATAGGCTCTGCTCATACTTTGAGGTGTAGTTCCACGCCATATAGGTGCGCTCGGTGCTGTTGAAGGTAATGAACTTGACGGTGGTGTTGTCGCTATAGTAGCCTGCCTGAAGGAAATAGGAGTTGAAGGCTGACGTGGCTCTGTCGATATAGCCGTCGCTACCGATGTTGGAAAGTCGTCCCTGAATGCCGAAATGGTTGGAGAAGAGTCCTGTGCCGAAGCGTACGGTCTCCTTGTGAGTGGCATATGAACCTCCGCTCATGTCGAGACTTACGAAGGGCTTGCTTTCAATTCCCTCTGTCTGCATGTTGATGGTGGCTCCAAACGCTCCGGCTCCGTTGGTGCTGGTTCCCACACCACGCTGAATCTGGATGGACTGCACGCTGCTGGAGAAGTCTCCGAGGTCGGAGAAATAGATCTGTGAACTCTCGCTGTCGTTAAGCGGAATGCCGTTTGCAGTGACATTGATACGTGAAGCGTCGGTTCCACGTACACGGACGCTGGTATATCCAATGCCATTTCCCGCATCGGTAGTGGTGGTGACGCTGGGCAATGTGGATAGGAGCGACGGGACGTCCTTTCCGAAGTTGACAGTCTGAATCTGAGTTCTGTCGAGATTCTTGTAAGCGATTGGTGTTTTGCTTCCTGCACGAAGTGAAGTGACTGTCACTTCCTGCAATTCACGAACATGTGTTGTGTCAACGTGTGTTTGTGCGTTGGCTAATCCCGCAAGCATCATAGTGCAGATGCCTGCAAACAATCTTTTTTCCATTTCTTTCCTTTGTTTTGTTTAGAATTAATAATAATAAAACAAAGGGGTAGAATAATCTATTAAGAAAATACCTTTCCCTACGGCGGCATTACCCGCATCAGGTTCTTAGGGTATGATCTCAGCCCAAATGAATTGAGCACCCCTTTTAATATAGTGAAGAGTGAAGTGTGAAGCGTGAAGTGATAGTACCGGAGAATCTGGTGAAGAGTGAAGTGTAAAGTGATTGTACCGGAGAATAGTGTGAAGTGTGAAGAATTGCCATCCGGATGGTGGTGACTACTCCCCTCCATAACAGGGGGGGCAAGGGGGAGGGTCCTCTACATCTTCTCTCCGTAAGCTAAGTCGCCGGCGTCACCGAGACCTGGAACGATGTATGCATGCTCGTTGAGAATGGGGTCAATGGCTGCACACCAGAGGGTGACGTGGTCAAACTTGCTGAAAGCTTCCTTTACGTAATCCACACCTTTCTGCGACGCTATGACGCAGCAGAGATGTACGGAAGACGGAACGCCTTTGGTACAGAAAGCCTCATAACCGAGTTCCATGCTTCCTCCTGTTGCCAACATCGGATCGGCAATAATGAGTGTCTTGCCTGTCAGATTAGGCGAAGCTATATATTCAATGTTTATTCCTACGTTTTTACATTCCTTGTCCTTGTAGTAGCGATAGGCTGAGACAAAGGCATTGCCAGCTTCGTCGAACACATCAAGGAAACCTTGGTGGAATGGAAGACCTGCACGGAAGATTGTTCCGATTACCACGTCATCGTCATGAGTGGAAGCTTTTGCTGTGCCTAATGGCGTCTTTACTTTCTTCTCGCTGTAGCGGAGGGTTTTGCTTACCTCGTAAGCCATAAGCTGTCCGATACGAGTGAGATTGTGGCGGAAACGCATACGATCTCCCTGGATTTTGGCATCACGGAGTTCTGCCACATATTTGTTGACGACTGAATTGGATTCAGCAAAATTGATAATCTTCATAGCAATAGTCTATTTATGTTTCCAGAACATCCACTTGGGATAGGGAGGTTCTGCAAGGGTAAGCTCTTCACGCATCTGCTGACGAATGAGCTGCTTGTAAGTCTTACCTGTTGAGATAATCTTATAGATGGTATTCCAGCTTGGGAGACCTCCAATGCCTCTATCGTCGATGAAGATGTCGGCATTGAGCTTGCAGGAGAGATTCTCGTCCTTGGCTTCCTTGAACATGTCGGAGGAATCGCTGTTGACTGCCCAGAACTCCACTCCACGCTCCTTGCACCAGTTGAGTGCATCGTCGAGGAGTTCACCTTCACGAACAGTCCAAAGAATCAGTTTGTGGCGGTCGTTGATGAGCATTTTGAGCACTTCTGTTGCAAACGGACGTTCTTCTCCTATTTCAGGATACTTATGCTCAACTATCGTTCCGTCGAAATCTACTGCAATTGTCATTATACTTCTTCGAGTTTTTTACCGTCCTTCTCACCGTAGCCATAACCATAGCCGTAACCGTATCCATAGCCATAGCCGTAACCATAGCCCTTGCGTCCATAACCATAGCCCTTCTTGCCATAGCCGTAGTAGTGACCATATCCACCGCCACCATGTTCCTTAACGGCATTGAAGATTACATTCATGTTAGGCAGGCGCTTCTCTTCATAGAGTTCGTTGATGAGGTCGCAGTCAGCCTTGAGTGAGTAATTAGCACGGATAATATAGAGACTTGCATCTGCCAGCTTACCAATAGAGAGTGTATCGGCAACAAGTCCGATAGGTGCTGTATCGAGCAAGATGTAATCGTATTTAGAACGCAGGTATTCAATTGCCACCTTCAGGTTCTCACGTTCGAGCAACTCGGCTGGGTTTGGTGGGATAGGACCTGCAGGAAGGATGTCAAGATTGTCGTTAATACCTGAATTCTGGATGAGAGTGTCGATATATGCCAAATCCTTAGGATCGTGAGAGAGGAAGTTGGAAATACCCTTCTCTGTATCTGAAAGGTCGAACAGACCAGCAAGACGTGGCTTACGGATATCAAGACCAATCACCAATACCTTCTTTCCTACGAAAGCGATACTTGCACCGAGGTTGGAGGCAATCACGGTCTTACCTTCACCAGACTGTGTAGATGTGAAGAGGAGTACATTCTCGCCTGGCTTGAGGATGAATGGGAGGTTAGAACGCAGAGTACGATAGACTTCCATCATGATACTATTGCGGTTCTCCTTGACAACCACAGTACGGTCACCCTTAACCAATGCCTTAACGAATGGGACAGAACCCAACATCGGAACTCGGCAGAGTTTGTCGAGGTCTTCCTTGCCAACGATTCTGAATCGAAGCATCTGACGCAGATAGTGGTAAACAAATGGAAGGATGAATCCGAGGATGAATGCGAAAGCATAAATCAACTTGCGGTTTGGCGAGATTGGAGTGTTGCTTGTCACAGGCTCTTCAATCAGCTTGCCTTTATATGCTGAAGAAGCAAGAGTGATGGCGTTCTCCTCACGCTTCTGCAGGAGCATAAGGTAGAGGTCTGCCTTCAGTTTCTGCTGACGGTCCATGTCAGCAAGTGCACGCTGCTTAGATGGTGCAGCAGAAATCTGGCTTGCGTATTTGTCAACCTGTCCCTTTACGTTCTTGCGCTCAATGGCAAGCTGACGTTTTGTACTTGCGATAGAGTACTTGATATTACGAGTCAGGTCTTCGAGTTCGCTCTCAAGCTGGAGTACAACAGGGTTAGAAGCAGAAGAGGTGCGGAGCGATTTGTTGCGCTCACCTACCTTGGAGTTGTACTCTGCAATAACGTTTGTCAGAGCAACCTGAGTAAGACCGATATTCGATGGGATAATCTGAAGGTGGTTGTTTGGATTAGCCATGTACTCAGAGATGTAGTCAATGAGGTTGAGCTGAATGTCCACATCTACCAATTGCTTTTCATACAAGAGGTTCTGGGAAAGTGCAGTTCCGGCTTCAGCCTTGTCGTCGATAATACCCTGTTGAGTCTTATAGTTAGCCAACTGACCTTCTGTCATCTGGAGTTGTGATTCGATGATGTCGAGACGCTCGTCAATGAACTTGGCTGTACGTGTTGCCTCGATTGTGTTGTCGATGCTTGCATCTTCGTTATAGACCTCAGCCAGACAAGTCAGATAATCCTTTGCACGTTCACTGATATTGTCCTTCATTGAAATCTCTGCAATGGTAGTCATCTTT
>Ga0256405_10012597_pt1 | contig 10434 bp, 8 predicted proteins | sample RumenRJG_02DNA_FD_189096 | JGI IMG/M metagenome (GOLD analysis project Ga0256405, IMG submission 189096) | Bovine rumen microbial communities from Lethbridge, Alberta, Canada - RJG_02 | ecosystem: Host-associated > Mammals > Digestive system > Stomach > Rumen | place: Canada: Alberta | collected... | reverse complement strand
GACGAACTTTTTCTGTTCTTCATCGTAGGTCAACAGCGGGAAATCAACCACCCACAGGAAACGGAAATCTTTATCCGAAACCGTCAATGTGCCGCGTTTTTTGAGAATCTCCGCCGCTTCGAGACGCACTTTCCCGAGGATATTGCAGGCTTTTTCCCATGTATCCGCCATGAAAAACAGACAGTCGTTTTCACGGATATCCAAGCTTTGAATCAGTGCCTGCTTTTCGGCTTCGGACAAAAACTTCGCAAACGGCGATTTCCATTCGTCCGCTTTGACTTTAATGAACGCAAGCCCCTTCGCGCCGTTGTGTTTGGCGGTTTGCTCCAAAGACGCCAGTTCGCCGGCGGTGACATCGGCAAAGTTTTCGATTTTCAGAACCTTGATTGCACCGCCTTTATCGGCAACGTTCGCAAAAACTTTAAACGCCGAACCTTTAAAAATGTCCGTGACGTCCTGTAGTTCCAACCCGAAGCGACCATCGGGTTTGTCGGAACCGAAGCGATTCATGGCTTCTTTGAAAGGCATGCGTTGTAACGGCATCGGAATTGTGATACCGAGGCACGTTTCCCACAGTTGCGCGATAAGACCTTCAATGAGCGCGTAGATATCCTCGCGCCGGATGAAGGACATTTCGAGATCAATTTGGGTGAATTCCGGCTGTCGGTCGGCGCGTAAATCCTCGTCCCGGAAACAGCGCGCAAACGAAAAGTAGCGTTCGACCCCCGCCACCATCAGCATTTGTTTGTATTGTTGCGGCGATTGCGTCAGCGCGTAGCACTGCCCTTGATTGAGACGGCTCGGCACCAAAAACTCGCGCGCGCCTTCGGGCGTACTTTTAAACAGCGTCGGAAGCTCGATTTCCAAAAAATCCTCTTTATCCAGGTAATTGCGAATGACGTGCGAAGCCCGATGGCGCAATTTCAGGCGATCGAGGTTCGGCTTGCGGCGCAAATCCAGGTAACGGTATGTTAAACGCAGGTCTTCGCTTACCTTCTCCGCTTTTTCGTCCAACGGAAACGGCAACGTTTGGCAAAGGTTGTGAATCGTCAATTTCTCGACGGCAACCTCAACATCTCCCGTCGGCAACGCCGCATTGACGGTTTCGGAAGGACGCAGGCGCACGGTACCGTGTACGCCGATGACCGATTCGGGTTTGAGGGCGGAAATTTCTTTTGAAAAAGCGTGCGGATCCAGCACCAACTGCGTGATGCCTTCGCGGTCGCGCAAATCGATGAAGCACAAGCCGCCGTGGTCGCGAATGCTTTGCACCCATCCGATTAAAACGACCGAGCGCCCTTCGTCGGTGCGACGAAGCGCGTTGCAACGATGCGTGCGCGGACAAACCTCTTCCATAGCCTTTATTACAGACGTTTTGTGCCGATCGGCAAGACGGTTTTTATGAAAATTCCTGCGCGCGAAGATGCATAACGGTGCAGGCGGTTGGCAAAATTTCGTCCGTCGGCGACTGTTTAATGGTGGTTTTTATGTATGTTTTGTAAAAAATTTCCTCATAAAAATTGAAAACGATATAAAAATCGGAAATTATATTCTTTTTTCCGTCTTGCAAAAGCCTTTTCAACATGTTATACGATAGTTAATGAAGAAGCAGGGGCGTAAGGTCGCGGGGCAGGGCGATGCCGAGTTGAAGGCGCACGTGAACGAGGTGTTGAAGCGCATCGGCGACGGGCAGGGATTGTCGGATTTGTGCCTGGACGAAAACAACCACTGCATGTTGCTGTTCGACGAGAAAATCGTCCTCAACATGGATTTGGACGAAGCCGGGAAGTTGCTGGTGATTTACGCCTACATCGGCGAGGTGCCGATCGAATGCCGCGATGCCGTGTACCAAAAAGCGCTGGAAGGAAATTTCTTTTGGAACGAAACGGAAGGCAGTACGCTCGGACTTGATAAACAATCGCAGTCGCTGGTGTTGGCGCGCGCGTTCGAATTGCCGCTGACGAATTTGACCGCTTTCGAAGACCGCCTGGGCGTGTTCGTGGAAGTGGTCGAAAAATGGATGGCGCGCATCGAACGTTTCGTCAAAGAGAGCGCGGAGCGGGCGGCACGTGAAAAATAATAGTTAACGGGAATAATCAGGAAAAGTTAACAGGAGGTTTTATGGCAGAAATCAACAATCATCAGGCGTTTGCGCCGATTTACGTGGAACACGTCGGCTTGGGGTCGCATTCGGTCAGGCATTTGCGACATCGGAACCAATTCCCGACGTCGGTGCCGCGACAGGGCGCGTCGTATTTTGAACGGTAGACAGAACGTTGTAACGGTTTTGGAGGAGTATTATTCCGGAAACGGGATTTAATTGTGCTATTCCAGTGGGATGCTTCCCTTGAAAACTGAAGTTTGACGGAGATGGGGCATCTAATGCCGAAGGTCTTTGAATAAAGGGTTTCGGCATTAGCATGGTTTTCGACGTTCTTTCCGTCGAAATCCTCTATGAGGAGTGTGTTTGGAGTGTTTCGAAAAAGTTTGTTTTCGCGCCGACCAGTGCGTTATGCTACACACTGGGTGTTCGTGATTTCGGAATCTGATTGCTTGCGGTCCGTTTCTTAGAACGTTTTGCAAGGCTTTTAATCTGCAGGAGAGTTGCTTTTTAAGGTAGAGGTGAGTAAAGCAGTTGTGTATGCCAACTGCGGTACTTTTAAGGAGATGAGGGAAAAACATTTTTTTGCGGATTATTTGGCGTGCCTGATTTTTGGCTCGACAATCGTACCGTTATATTACTTTTGGAAGAATTATCCTATTTTTTCCGTAAAAAATATTCTTTTTTCAACCGTGATTTTTGCCTGTGTGCATATCTTTTGTTTTTGTGGACTGAAGTGGTTTTTCAGAGAAAAAGAAGTAAGCATATTCTGTTTGTATGGTTTTTGGAGCATATTTTGGTTTGCATATCCGATCACACGGAAATTGTTTTTTTTATCGGATCCGTCCATTGGTTGCCGGTTGTTTTTTTCGTTAGCTTGTGGCGTGAGCGCTTTGTTGATGTTGCTTTTTCTTATCAGGAAAGCGAAATCGGATTTCAAAATAAATGGTATCATCGGGAAATTTGTCTACAGCTTGTTCATATTGCTGCTGTTGAGCTCTGTCGGGAAGATATTTTTTTACCATCGAAATCGTCCAGTAGCGGTTACCCATGTTCCTGCCGAAAGTACTTATCCGAACATTTACCATATTCTGCTTGATGCACATCCGAGCCTGAAAGGTTTTGAACAAATCGGCGGAGATTTGAGCCCATTTTATCGCGAATTGGAACGGCTTGGCTTCTTGACCTATCCGAAATCAAAATCGGTTTATTCATGGACGTATGTGAGCGTTCCGTCTATGTGGCATATGGATGCACGGTTGCACTATTCAATTGATGGCAGTATTGTTTTAGAAACTTTGTTGCAGAATTATAACGTAAAATTGTATGCGAGCGACGGGCTCGTTCAGAAACTCTATCCGAAGAATTTTGTGACACTTTCCGTTGGTTTTCCGTTTGTGAAATGGTTTTATTTTTTGTTGCAACAAACCGTATGGCGGGTTGCCTTCAAAGGAATGTTTTTGGAAACGCAGGTGAAGGAAAGTTACAAGGAGGCTCATTACGCCGTTTTTTGCAATTTAATGGATGGCAAAAGACACTATGGTTCTCGGGGGAATTTTTTTTACGGACACATTTTATCACCCCATGCTCCGTTGGTTTATTCGGACGGGAGTAATTCTACAATAGCTTCCGGATTCCAAATGGGAGACGGGGACTGGTTTTTTGAACCCGGAATGCTTTCTCTTTTGCGTAACGAGGTTTATTCGATTGATAATCTGGTCTTGGCGACCATTAAGGATATTCTGAAACAGTATAAAAATGAACCTGTTAAGCCGATTATTATTTTACATTCCGATCACGGTCCCATGAGGGGGACAGAGCATATAGGGAGGCGTTCGCTTGCTACCATCGATACATGTTTCGGGAATTTATTTGCAGTTTATATGCCACAGGACTGGAAGAAAGATGCGAAGGGTTTAAAATTTATCAATTTGTACCGTTTCATTTTCAATCATTTATTTGGTACACATTATGAATATTTGTTGGATGTAAGGAAAAATCGAGATGGAAGTATCTTGAAAGAAAAAACATTGTCTTCGTCCGAGCAATAAAAGATAATCCGGTCACTAATGGATTTCAGTTTAATCGCCAAACAAGTCCTATCAGAAGAATCTGAAAGCCTGCGTTGGTTGTGCGAGCGTTTTGACGGTGAGGCGTTTTCGCGCGTTGCGGAGTTGATTTTTAAACATAAAGGGAAGGTTGTTTTTTCGGGGATCGGGAAATCGGGTTATATTGCGCAGAAATTAAGTTCGACGTTCAACAGTACCGGGACGCGTGCGGTTTTTTTGCATCCGGCAGAGGCGTTGCACGGCGATTTGGGAATTTGTTCACCCGGGGATCCGACCATTATGCTGTCGCGCAGCGGGAGTACGCGGGAATTGTTGGATTTGTTGCCGTTTATTAAGCAATTTCATTCGCCCGTGATTGCGATGGTCGGGAATTTGTCGTCGCCGTTGGCGGAAGCGGCGGACTATGTGTTGGATGCTTCGGTAACAAGGGAGGCGGATCCGATGGGATTTGTGCCGACATCCAGTACGACGGTGGCGTTGGCACTGGGAGATGCGTTGGCGTGTGCGTTGATGCAGGCGCGCGGTTTTAAAAATGAGGATTTTCTGCGTTTTCATCCGGGCGGACAGTTGGGAAAAAATCTCAGTCGTACCGTCGGTGATTGCGCGCGTCCGTTGAAGCAGGTGGCTTGCTTGAAGCCCGAAAGTTCGTTGCGGGAGGTGGTGATTGCCATGACGGAAAAACCGCTGGGAGCTGCCTTCGTTATGGCACGAGATAAGCTGATTGGTTTGATTTGCGAAGGGGACATTCGTCGTTCGTTACAATCGGAGAAATCTTTGGAACAATTAACCGCTTCCGACATGATGTCGCGTCAGCCGATTACCGTTTGTGAAGATCTTAAATTGGAAGAAGCACTACAACTGATGGAAGACCGACCGCATCCCCTGAATGTATTGCCAGTATTAAAGCAAGACGGAAGTTTGTACGGTCTGTTTCGACTGCATGATGCATACGAGCACTAGCATCGCAGACCACGCGGGGTTCGCATGAATTGGATTTGCGCACAAAAGCTCAAAAACAAGAAAAAATATCAAACGTGTATGTAAGTTTTTTCAGAGAAACAATCGGTTGACTGTTTGTTTTAGTGTCTGATTACCTTTAATAATCGTAATAGTCATCGGGTGGAAGTACGTAACCGCAAGAACCTCTGCTTACATAATCTTCATAAAGATCTCTTCCTCTTTCCATGTCATCCTCGTCCATCCCAGACTCCATTTTGATCTTCTCCAATAAACTATCCCAATCCAGCTTGTGAAGAGAACATTTGTCCTTTGCAACTAAATAGTACGCATACAGCGCGTAAGAACCGTAATTTGGTATGGCATGCAACATATAAGCATAGCACAACTTTTCGTATAGATCATGCTCCTTTTCGGAGTAATAGGATGCATTTTGCAAAGCTAAAATTATTTTTTGCTGAAGCCGAAAACTCTGTATTTCATCAAAACCAATCTGCCCCTCAATGAAACGATCCAAATCATCTGCATAACCCATACATCCCGCATGACAAATAAATGCCAACAAAACAACCGAAAATTTCCTCACATCTCCACTCGATAGATTTTTGGGAAAACAAGCAAGACATTTTTGGCACAATTCTTGCTTTCATCTATTGGCAAAGGTCACTCATTATGAAAACAATCATAAAATATATCCGTTACGTTATATTCCTGAATTGCATCAGTCTGCTGAATTTGTCGGCAGATTCACGGATGCTTCGATTTGACAATAAATTTTTTACGACCGAGCAACGGAACATTCATGCATTCCTTTGCAGGCAGGCGGTTTTCAAAGATTGCAAGGATACAACGAATCGTTTTTCGGTTGCGATCAGCTTTGTTTTTAAGAACGGGGCTCGTAAAACATTTCTTATTAAAGCTCCCGGTGGCAAGTCTTATTTTGAATCTGTACATCTCTGGGATGCAAAGAATGAAAACCGTTACGATTTACTGAACAGTATCATTAAAGGTAAAAAGATAGGGAAATATATAGACCGAAAGTTGAGAAATAATGAATACCCGGAAGAGGAGAAATATCGTTTGGGCGACAGCGAAGTGAGTTTTTTGTATGCGATAAATTGTAATAAAGATTTTAGAGAACAATGCGTTCAGTCGTTAGCCAACGAGGTAAAGAACAACTTAGCATCGATTGAACTTCACGGTTTTACGACGCGGGATATGTGCCCCTGTTGCTTAAATTACATGGATTGTTTTGTGGAGCAATCGAATGGGATTAACTTAAAAAGTGAAAAAACTAATAATGTCAACCCTGAAAATAAGGGAAAAGGTGCAAATGAAAATAGTAGCAAGGATGTATTTGATAACAAAGGTGTATCGAAACAATTCAATAACGGAGATAAAAACGAAAATGCAAATCTAGGCAACGATAATGATTTGCAGAATTTCTTTAAGTGCCTGTTTGAGCAGGAAAATGTCAAAAAATACATTCCTGAAGATAAGAAAATTCCGATTAACTTTTTCATTTCGTCATTGGTGGAATTGAGTAGTACAGAACATAAGTTCAGTAAGTACGAGGATTATGACCATAAAGAGGAAGAAGAAGAGGAAGAAGAAGAGGAAGAAGAGGAGGAGAAAGAGGAGAAAAAGGATGATAAAAAAATAGAATACTCGAGCACGATAGACGGTAACGAAGGAAATTTGTACTGCATTTTTTTGAGGAACCCGAAATCGGATTGTAAGTATTTATCGCAGCAAAATATTAGACTTAAAAATGGGGATTGTTGTGTTCTGGGGATGGAGAACAATAAGCTTCGTTATTTGGGTAATTTTGGAAAATTGGGTACAGAAGACCTTAAAACATGTACGACCCAAGGAGAATGGTTGTTGGGGAAATATGATGAAAAAAACGACGTGATATGTTGGTTGCCTATTTTTCCCGATGGAACTGTTGATACAACTTGGAAGCCAAAAGAAGAAGACTTGAAAGCTGCTATAATGGAGAAAAGGAAGGAGAGATTTGGAGAGGATTTTGATTCCGAAAAACCAGTATCGGAACAGTTGTTATACAATATATACAATAGCGGATTTTTTTTCGATGCGACGGCCAAGAAATTTTCTTTTAATAAAACAAACAATATAAGCAACTATGGAAATAATGACTGGTATTACTACCAGTACAGTAACAAGGCTAAGGAATGGCAAATTCAGCATATTTCCAAAAGTGGTTTATTGGAAAAGATGCCGAATATACGGGATTTAGAACTGGCGAAGGTTATGTACTGGGTCAACAACATTTTTGAGAACAAAAACGGTATAAAAGAAAAGGTTTTGAATGGAAAATTTTGTGATTATTGGAAGAAAAATAAAGAGAAAGATAGCGTCCCAACAAATGATGAAGCAGTTTATAAGATTAATTCTGGTTGTATTAAACCGACATGGTATCGCAATTTAAAAGATTGGGCTAAGGATGCCAGAAAGAGGAATAAAAAGCAAGCAGCAAGTTTGAAAACTTTGCTAGAAAAAGAATTTTTCACGGGGTATCAAGAAAGTGAGATTGAAGAAAAAAAATGGGAATTACTTAAGAAGGATTTCCCCTATAAGGTATCGGACGAAGATGATGCGTTAAACATGAGCAATGTTTCCGGTCAAAGTGAAGAGCATGTATTAAAGGCGATAACAGGAAATAAAATCAATGATCCTTTCGCAAGTAAGGGAGAAAAGATATCAAAAGTGAATGATGTATCGGAACAAAAGGAAAACTTTCTTGTTGTTGTCGAGTCAAATGGTTCTTTTGAAATTTTCAAAAAGCAAAAAGATATGGATTTGGAAGATTCAGATGAACATAGCACTTTATTTCTTTATCACGATGGCAAAAAATACTACAAAATTACTCCGAAAACAACATCTGAGGATGGCAAAAAACGGAAGTGAAAAAGGAAGACAAAAAGGAAAAATCCAAGGATCCTTTTGAAACCTCACCATCCAAAAAGGTTTTTCAGAAAAAACAGAAAAATAACGGAGAGTAATTGTCCGTTACCTTGCCGCCGTTACGACCGTGTACTCGCCCTTTTCGGGCAGTCGGTCGTCGATGAGTTCCGACAGTGTTCCTCGATAAAAGCTTTCGTTCAATTTTGTCAGTTCGCGAGCAATGAAAATCAAGCGGTCGCATCCGAAAATTTCCTTCAAAGCGACGATAGTTTTGCGGATGCGGTAGGGTGATTCGTAAAAAATGATGGAGCCGTCGAAGTTTTTGTATGTTTCCAATAATCTTTTGCGAGCACCCGATTTAACAGGTAAAAAGCCTAAAAATACAAATGCATGTGTTGGGAAGCCCGAGACGCTCAGTGCCGTCAGGGCGGCGTTGGCTCCCGGGATCGGAATGACTGGAATTTGTTCTTCGTGGCATTGTTTGACCAAGCGATAGCCCGGATCGCTGATGGTCGGCGTGCCGGCATCGCTGACCAGCGCGACGGAGCGTTTGTTTTTTAAAATATCGATTAAATGTTGTGCACTTTTGGCTTCGCCGGCGTCGCGGTAGGTGAATAAGCGTTTCTTTTGAATATCCAAAGCCGCCAATAAGCGTTGCGTGATGCGCGGGGTTTCGCAGGCAATCACATCGCAGGTTTCAAGGATACGAATGGCACGTAACGTGATATCGCCCAGGTTTCCGAGCGGTGTTGCAACGATATATAAAGTACCGGCTTGTGCTTTTTGTTCACCGCACAGTGTTATGAGATCGGTCAACATGCTTTTATCGTGAGATTATGGAGAAAAATCGGCAACGATGAACGTTTAACAGTGTACTTACCGAGCAAATTAATTTCCTTACTGCTCCGCTTTTAAAGCTTTTTGTCGAAAGACAGTTCAAGTTGAAGTTCCAAAAAATGCTTTGTTGGATTTCAAAGGTATTCCATTTAAAGTCGCTATTCGGGGCGGATGCGGAAAAACAAGCGTTTCCCGACGCGGATGACGCTCGTTTCATTTAAATTCAAGGTCGCCTGCGGATCGGTCACGCGCTGTTCGTTGACTTCGATACCGCCCTGTTCCGCGAGGCGTTTCAATTCTTTTTTACTGCCCGTATATAAATTGGTTGCGGCAATGATGTCGATGAGCGTTTTGCAGTTTGAGAATTGATGCGCCGAAAACTCCGGCAGGTCGTCCGGGAGCTTTTTTTGCGAAAAAACCGTTTCAAAATGCTTTTCTTCCTCTAAAGCCTGCGCTTCACCAAAAAATTTCGTTAAAATTCGACGGGCGAGTTCCTTCTTCATCGCCATCGGATGCTGTTGTTTGCGGGCTTCGATTTGTTCCGACGTTTCCAGCAACAAGAGCTTGAAATAATCCCACATCACCGTGTCAGGAACGGACATAATCTTTCCGTACATATCGGTTGCCGAATCGTTAAAAGCGATGTAATTGCCGAGGCTTTTGGACATTTTCTTTACGCCGTCCAATCCGACCAACAGTGGCATGCAGAGGATGCCTTGCTCCGTTTGCCCGAAGATTTTTTGGAACTGTCGCCCCATGCACAGGTTGAAAAGCTGATCCATGCCGCCGAGTTCAACATCCGCTTCCAGCTTGATCGAGTCGTATGCCTGCAGGACGGGGTAGAGGAATTCAATCAGCGCAATCGGCGTTTTGTCGTGATAACGCTTCGTGAAATCATCCCGTTCGAGCATCTGTGCCACCGTTACATGGCGCGTAAGAGAAAGTAAGTCGCCAAAGTTCATTTCGCCGAACCACTCGCTGTTGCGGCGCGTTTCGGTTTTATCGCGATCGAGAATTTTAAACGCCTGATCCAAATAAGTTTTGGAATTTTCCTCGATTTGTTCCTTTGTTAACATTGGGCGAGTGGAGGAGCGACCGCTCGGATCGCCGATTTGCGTTGTGTAATCCCCGATGAGAAAAATAATATGATGCCCCAAATCCTGCAGTTGGCGCAGTTTGTTGAAAACAACCCAGTGCCCGAACGTTAAATCGGGTCGGGTCGGGTCAACGCCCAGTTTGATGCGCAATTGCTTGGCAGCGGTCAGCTTTTTTCGAATATCTTCCCCCCCGACAACTTTTTCAGTGTTTTGTTCAAAAATTGCCCACTGTTGTTCGACTTCCATAAAGCCATTCTTCTGGAAACGCCCGATTATCGCAAGTACAATACTTTATGCCGCTTTGTTCGAGGCTTCTTTGCGTCCCATGAGCAATGCCGTTGCGAAGCATGCCGCCGTAAGGATCAGCATGAGCGTCAAAGCCGATTCATAGTCAGTCGTTTGATAAACGCGCAATCCGCTTGCATCCAGTGTCCCCGACCAGTGT
>Ga0256405_10012595_pt1 | contig 10434 bp, 21 predicted proteins | sample RumenRJG_02DNA_FD_189096 | JGI IMG/M metagenome (GOLD analysis project Ga0256405, IMG submission 189096) | Bovine rumen microbial communities from Lethbridge, Alberta, Canada - RJG_02 | ecosystem: Host-associated > Mammals > Digestive system > Stomach > Rumen | place: Canada: Alberta... | reverse complement strand
TAAAAGTATCAAAATCATTTGATTCTATAATATCCTCAAACTCATTTTCTGGTTCAGAATAACTATTATTTTTATAAAATAGATCCCAACCTTTATACATACACTTAAATTGAGACTTACTAAAATCTACTAGTAATGCAAATTGAATATAATTTTCTGTAAATGTTTCATTTCTTTTAAGTTCTTCATTAAAAATTATATTACGCATTGATTTTCTTTCCCAAAAATAAGTATAACCTTGATGATTTTCTAAAAATCTATAAGTATGATTGGGGTTTCTATAACGTTCTTCTTGTAAAACATCATCGCCAATTTCTCTGAATAATTGGTCAAGTTCTTTCATTTTTCCCATAAAATACTCCTTATGTACTCATTCTATCATACATTTCTTGAGTTTCCATTCTAGTCATCATATGATATTGACCACAATCAACACTATCATACATAGCACCAACATAATGACCTTGTCTTCTAAATGTTTCTAATTCAGGAGTAAAGATAGGTTCATATGAAGGTGGATAGATAGGATTAGCTGAAAGAACTTTAATGAAAGTAGCTTTCTTTTGTACTTTGCCTTCAAAACTATAGAAAGTTAGTATACCTTCTACAGTATCACCTTCTACCTCTAATTGTTTATAATCTCTAGCTTTCCAGTCAGTACTTTCCCAAATTTCTCTATCTTTATCTGACCAGTAGCCTTTGAATTCAGGTTCCCATTTCATATGTATTCTCCTTATATAATTACTAAGATAGTTCCATCTTCATTTGAAAATAGATTATCATATTTTGAATCTTCAACACACTCATCTAATATCTCTTCTGAGAAAGCAACTTGCTCAGCAGAGGTTATCTTAAAATCTCTACCAATAGCATTTCTAACCTCAAATGATTTATTTGTCATTTGATTTTTCACTGGAATAATTGCTTTTGAGCCTCTTATTTCTTTTATAGTTTGTATATCAAAATATAATATATGCTTTTCATAAATAATAAGAGTTCCTTCAATGTACTTGTCTGCATCCTTAAAGCATTTACGAATCTCTTTATATTCAAGATTTACTCTATATAAATCATCTACTTCTGTAATTTCATTGACTATTATAGTACTTGATCTATAATAAGGATCTTTATCATTTTTTACTTTTTCTAATTCAAATCTCATAATAGCCTCCTGAAAGCACCCATATAATGTACATATTCTTCATTATTTAAAATTTGTATATCATCACCATATTCATCTATTTCTTTGAGATATTTGAGAGCTTGTTCCATTCTTATACCACAAATTGGCTTACTATATGCCATAAGTTCAAAATAAGAGCATTCTTTACATAAATAATAATCCTCTACTGTCATATGACAATCAGTTACTGTATATCTTTCATTAGATGCTCCACAAATTGGACATTTTTCTTGAACTCTTTCTCCCATTTTTATCTCTCCAAACTAATAAAAAGTAAATCATTACTAATATTACATCTTGCCATATATACCGTATCGTCTTTGTACTTTTCCATTAAGTCTTCATCATTTACAAACTTAAGAATAGTGCCATCAAAAATAACATCACTTGATAAATTACCAAATATTCTTATTTTAGTACTTGTGTCAAATCTAGTTAAAAATTTACTTAATTCCATATTATATTCTCCTTAAAGACTTAACTAATTCTTGAAGTGAACGTGTCTTAGCTTCAACTACTGCAACTCTTTCTTTAAAGACTTTAGTAAATTCTTCATTTTCCCACATTTCGCCTGGTTGTTCACAACCATAACTATGAAATAAGTCACTAAATGTAGAATTCTCATCTAACTCAAGATCAAAATCAAATTCTTTTGCTAATGTCATATATGTATTATAAATTTCCATCATTTTATCATAGAATGTCTTGTCTACATTGTTAAGTTCATTAAGAACCTTGGGAATTTCTGTAATACAGATTTCATCATATTTTCCATTATAGCAAGGAATATCATGCATTCTGTAAATAATAGTATTCCAGTCACGATATAAACTTGGACCTTCACCTCTAGAACACTCATAACTACCAAAAGCAGCATTGAAAACATGATTTTTAAAATATTGAGAATCTACAATCTCACTTATTGGTTTCATATAGTTATCCTCCATTATTCTGTTTTGTAGAATTGTTCTTTCAACTCACACTCTAAAGTACAACCAGCTAATAATCCTTGTGCTGTAAATACATTTTCTAACTTCTTAATATTTTCTAATCCAAGCTTTCCTTTTAGATCAGAATCTATTTGTTTACTATAACATGTAAAGTCAGTTACCATAGAATGTTGAATCTCTATATCTAGATCATTGATTTCCTCAAAATCTCTTTTCTTATTTATTGTTGTATACAATTCAGAGATAGGTAATATAAAAATAGCATCAATTGATACATCAATATCTGCATAGTCATAAAATTCACCTGCAATTTCAAGTTCTGAATTTATTAATTTTGCTTGAGTATTGTAAAATAATTTTATCTTATCTCCAGCTATTTTTGCATCCTTGAAATTAAACTTAAATTCTATTCTTACATCAGATAAGTATATATTTTCATCTATTACTTTAGGAGTTAAAGTAGTATGACTTACTAACTTAAAACTATCTTTCATTACTTGTCTCCTTCTAAATACTTTAATAATTTCTTATATTCATCTCCAACTGGAATCAATTCAACCTGATTATTCCAGTCAGTTAACCATAAAATTGTTCTATCTAAAGCCTCTTCAGCTGTATGGCTAGGATTATATTTTCTCATAAGCTTAGCAATTACTCTAAGATCAGTGGAAGTATTTTTACCTTCACATAATCTATGCCATCTAGCAGGCTCCTCAGTCTCTAACTCAGCTCTCCAGTCATCATTCCAATTATCAGACATTTTATTATCTCCTTATGTTATAATAAGACCATCATTATCATAATTATTTATGATTTGATCTATCATACTTTTACATTCTTCTTCTACTTCTTCTGTTGTCCAAATATGAGCACCACTCCATAAAGGAATATTAAGTTTCTCATATATAGCATAGTCTTCTGGTTTCATATATAATTTTAATTTTTCAAAATCATAACCATCTCCAAAATGAGCACAATCGAAACCTATTAACCAACCAGATATGTCTTTTAGTTTTCCACTAAAAGTTAAGCCACCATGACAATTAACATTTACATCATCATAGTCCATTTCGTATAAGACATGATCTTCAGGTATTCTTATATAGCCACATCTCCAGCCGCCTCTTTCCTGAAAGACAACAAAATAAGTATAACCTCTATATACTGAAGTTTTTTCTACCATAGTTATACCTTTCTAAACCACAATAACCAATATGGATAGCCATTAGATGCATTACATTCTTCTTCTATACCTGTTAATTTGACTTTTTCACCAAATAATTCACATAAGAATTTTTCAATCTTCTCAGGTTCAAATCTGCTAAAATAATCTCCTCTACCAAGTATTTCATCTTTTAATGCATCAAATGTATCAGGGTACCAACTTCTTAATCTATCTGTATAGGCATTTTTATCACTATTAGACCAATCTCCACTGTCCCAGATTGCATACCTTGAGTATGAATAAGGATATTCTTCACATGTATATTTTTGTGGAGTACCATTTAAAGACTTTCTTATTATCTTACCATCTGCACTATAGTATTCCATAAACTACCTCTTACTTTGTTTCACCATCTTCTACTAAGCATTCAGCGATAATCTTAATAGCTAATGCACGTTTAACAATATCTTTTTCATCCATCTTAGCTAATTCTTCAACAAATTCACCTATTTTCATGTCAGTCATGTACATCATATTACCATGATGATCTCCACATCTAGGACACTGACCTACTAACATCCACTCATTATCAATACCAAAGTCATCTTCTGAAAAACCACAATCTGCACATTCATAGCCTAATCTTAACATAATCTTTTCTCCTTTATATTTCTATTCTATCAATTGTTGCTAGACTAATTAAATAATCTAGATCATTCTTAATTATATTCTCAAATCTTGTACTTGGCTTTATTTGACCTTTCTGAGAGTCATTATACTTTATGTCTACTAAATTAGCCTCATAACTAAAGGTACCCAAGTTTGTCATATCATTGAGTATATCTTTTGTTTTGTATCTAATTGTTATAATAAAGTAATTATAGCCAATGTCACCACCAATATTTAGATCAAATGTTGTATAGCCATCTTCTCTAACAGCATTTGCAGCACTAATACTCATAATAGTCATGCTTCTAAACTTTCTAGGACGTCTAGGATCCTTAAAATAAATTTCCATAATTGAACCCCTTTCTATATTCTATCCTCCAAATATGGAGATCCACAATATTTATCAGAGTCGATTTACCAGCTCCTGAATAACCTCAATAAAAAATAATGCTAGACCAATATGATCTAGCATTTTTATCATCCACTCTATTATTATTAAATAGACTTTTACTCATCATCCTCTTCATCATCGTCGTCATTGAGATCGTCTAAATTTATAGGATCCTCAATTGTGGCTGTGCATAACTCAAATTCATCATCAAAATAGAATGTTTGATCTGAGAGTATTTTACATAATCTAGTCAATTCTTTTAATTCAGCTTCTGTCAATTCCTCATTTGCATAGAAAAAGACTCCTTGAGCGAAGACATCTCCATCTTGATACTCTTCCTCACAGGTAACATCCTCATAGGAATAACCATCTCCATCTCTTTCATAAGGAAGATCTATCTTAACATCTTCTCTTAAGATTTCACCTGCAGGAGCATCTAAATAGCGTCTGATTTGATAATCTAATTCTACATTATCTAATTTCTTTCCAATAGCTGGATTCATTTCTCTAATAATGTTAATATCAAACCTAGCTGAGTCTCTTTCAAAGTCATTAATTCCATCCTCTAATTCAAAATCTGACTCAAAGATAACTGTTTCTCCATAGTATAGATAAGGACTTATTTTCATTTCTAATACCTCCTAAATTATTAAAAATAAATTGTCCTTTACAGAAAAATGACTTACCATATAGATAAGCCATTTTAATGTTTATTTAGTTCTTACTTCATTTGCAATTCTTAATAAGTCATCTAATATATAACTTATTTCTTTATTTCTTAAATATTCTTCTTGCAAGTCAGTAAAAAGCTTAATTAGATCTTTTTTATTACTAACACGTGTTTCTCTTTTCTTTTCCTTAGCATCGCACCATCTAGTTTCAGCAGAAACTTCGTCATCTAAATAAATACGAACACGACAGAAAAAACCCTCATCAGAAAAGTGAAATAATAGTCTTCTATTATAGCATATATCAAATGAATGATGTCGCCATTGAGGTAAACTATTCTTATCTGATCTATCAATAACAGTATAACCATTTGCATTAAGAAGTGTTATAAAACTTTTTAAAAATGCAATATATTTCTTTTTCTGTCTACCAAGTGCCGCATCATATGGTGCTAATAATACATCATCAAGAAAATCAAAAGATGGACCTGAATGTAAATTAGGATTACCATCATAGTTATAAGATTCTGGCATAGTTTATTCTCCTTTATTATTTAATTATTTTTTATATAGCATAAATTGTTTATACCACTGTTTATTGTCAAATTTCTTTTGACAATAACTAATATAAGGCTCAACTATTTCATTATTCCAAATAATTACATTATTATCTTCAATACATTTTTGTTTTTCTACTTCTTTAAGTTTCTTGTCTGAAGTTAATACATAATTTGGCTTTATTTCTATTATTTGATCTTTAATTTTAAAGTCTGGATAATAATAATGTCTTGAACCTTTTATATAGTACTCGAATTTGCATGGTTCTCTAACTATATCAATATTATTATCTATATGCCAAATATAAACAGCTAATTCCCAAGATGAGTCAAAATAAAGATTATCATATTTATATTGTTTTCTTAATTTGTCTTTAATAGCTGGAACCATAAATACATTGGTGTATTTTTCTCCATATCTATTTTGAACAGATTTTACTATATTTTCTTTATGTATTGGATTTTTGTTATAACAAGACATACATCCAATTCCTAAAATATGTTTTGTTTCAGATTTACATATATCACACCATTTTAGCCCATCTTTCTGATGTTCTCTTTTAAAAGATATACCTCCAGTAATTTTACCTATTCTACTAGAGGTATTTCTTCCTTTTTCAGACTGATTATATTTAATCATATGTTGTCTTGCTCTTATTGAATTTTCAGGATTAGATAAAAATGTATTAGTTGCCTTATTTATTATGTCAGGATCATTTGATTGACATTTACAACTACAATAAGTTCTATATCCTAAAGCTAGATTCATAAATTTAACTGGTTTTCCACACATTTTACATTTATCAGAAAACTCATTAAATTTTCTATAATATTTTTCTGATGTTATTTTATGATTTTGTCTAATATGAGAACTTAAAGCTTTATAATTTATAAATTCTCTATTACATATTTTACAAATCATCTAATACATCAACCTCCTGATCTACATATATTGCTTTTCCGCCGCCAGTATTATAAGTGTATAATGCTAAATACGGATAAGATGTTCCTCCATTCCAGTCTTCTTTTTTATCTGTAATTAAGAAGATATGTTCTTTTGAATCAACTTTAATACATCTAACTAGTTCATTCTTAATTTTATTTTTACTTAGTAGTCTAAAGTTATTATTACCAATAATAATATTATCTTCTATTAAGTCTTTACAATGAACTGGCTCTATTTTATTATTTTTAAGTACTGGAAATCTATGAATTTCATCAGAAACAACATTAATAATGTTATTATTTTCATCTGTAAATAATAAAGAATATGTTTCTTTTGGTTCATGAATATCTAAAACTTCTAATACTTTTACTGGTTTATTGCCATAACCAAAAACTTCGTCTCCAACTTTAATTGTTTTCATTGTTTTATAACCATTTGTAGTTGGAATAATTGTATTTAATCCCAAAGGACCACCAACAACTAGAGCCTGCGGAGCAGATGGACTATCTACTGTTTTTGCTTTCTTTCCATCCTCATATTCATAAAGAGATCTACCTTCTCCTTTGAATGAGTTGATTGTCCATGATAATTCTCCAAGACCTGATAATCCAATAGGAATAAATTCAGCAGGTCTTAACCAAGATCCTGGATAACGAGCAACATGAGGAGGTAATGGTGTACCAACGAAAGCACATTCTCTTGCGGCAAAGTCAAATTCATTTACCCATTCGTAATCTGGAAGATACTTATTAAAGGATAAGCATAAGTTAACTGCCACAGTTTCCTTGAATGTATTAGGGTTAATTTCAATTGTAACTCTATTTACCTTGTTGCCATCATATCCAAGCTTGAAAGGTGGATTGTTTGGATCAAGTTCAGCATTTTTAGGAAGAACTGGAACTAATACATCGAAGATCTTTTTCATTTCTTCTTTCTGTTTCTCAACAACTGCTCTTTTCATAGTTGCTAGAATAACCATTGTTAAGAGTATAGCTAAGCCATAAGTTCCACATACTATTAAAAATGCTTTTCCTTGTAATTTAACAAAAACCTGTAATAAGACTCCTACAACAAGAAGTCCAAATATAATTAAACCGTCTCGTTTTGAGTAGGAATAACTTATCTTATTTTCATCATTAACCTTCAATATTCGGTTAGTGGTGAATTGTGTTACTGCGAACACAATAAAAAAGATTATTATATACATAATTTTCCTCCAAAACTAAAATCTATATATAATTAAATAGATTTTTAGATTTTCTGTGACCATTTGAAGATTAGAGCTAATGTTTCATCTCTATTGTCTTCATCACCTGCTGTTGTAGGCATAGCGGTTCTTTCAAATTTTGTATCAAATTGCTTATCAAGCAAATCACACATTTCATCATAAAATCTAAAATCTTCAATTGCTTTTATTCTATATGCAACAAAATGTGTCCAAGCATCTTTACTAACTACAGGAATTCCATCACCTTCCATTTTAGTAAGCTCAATTATTTCATCTTCAGAGAAGCCATTTCTTCTCAAATCATCTGTTGCTTGTTGAGCAATCTTTTGTCTATATTGTTTGCTACGCATATCTAAATTAGATAATTGTGAGTCTTGTTTGTCTATTTTTTCACAAAGAATATCTACATAATTTCCCCAAATCATAGTAAAATTACTAAAATCAAAAGTGTCCATAGTTATTCTCCTTATACATATTGTAAAGTTTTAAGAATCTTATCAAACATAGCATCAAAACTTCCATCAAAGAAAGGATCACCATCATCAAAACATAAAGCCTCTTCATAAATATCATTTTCATATTTCTTAACTTTAGCTGATATTTCTTCCATTGCAGATTCTACAGAATCAATTTTATTTAGATTAAGTCTAAATTTATACATTCTGTCATCTATGTCTTTATTGATATAAGGCTTACCATCTTTGTCTAAATCATTAGGAAATATAATAAACATTTCTGGATAGTCATTATTTGACCACCAATCAAGTTTAACACAGGTAATTCCAGCAGACTTAAGTCTACTTGTAAATTCCTCAATTGCTTTATTTATTGCTTCTCCTGCAAACATAATAATATTCTCCTTAAAAATTATTCTTTTCTTTTTATAACTGTAATAGCTTTTTTACAAATGTTTGCACATTTCTTACCAGATTTAGTATTCAAATCATAGCTTTCAATTAAATCATGCTGAATATAATCTTTGTCTTTTCTAAGTGCTTTACGAATTGCATCCATAATTTGCCAATCTGTTGCTCCAAAATCATGAGTAGAAATGGCTAAAATATAATACCAATGTCTAGAATCATAAAAACCTTCACAATTACCATTTTCATCAATACCAGCTGGTCCAATTAACTTAAGATTAAATGAATCTACATATTGACCTTCTGAATATGAAATTTTAAAAAAATCACCTAAACCTTCCGCATCTAATCTATCTTCTAATCTTTCTATAACATCATCTACTTTTCTATTAAAAGAAGGACTATTACTCATATTGCTCTCCTTATTCCCAAAATAACATTACATTTTTATCAATACATTCTTGAAGTAATGGTTTAAGCTTATTATCTCCACAATACTTTAACCAAGTCTTGCAAATTGAAACAGGTGCATAACCACTCCACCAAGTTGTAGTTAATATAAAATCAGCAAACACATATAAATGACTATCATCAAACATACATGAAATATAATTATATATATTTCTCTCCCACTCATCAAAATTATCTCCATAAGCAGGAGCACTTTCTAACATCTGATAAAAGTCTTCATCAAGATTTTTTGCAGAATCTCTCATAATTTCCTTCATTTCATCTGGTTCTATTTCAATTTCTGAGTTAAATGCTTTAACTTTCATATAATGCTCCTTATCTATCTTCCATATAGAAGCAAAAAACAACTATATCTCCATATCTCATAATATCAGTTTCACCTGGATTATCATAATAATCGTCTTCATCATCATCAATAAATGCATCTAAGCAATCTTTAGCAAAAGCTTTTACTTCCTTAGGATCATTTATTTCTTCTTCAGGTCTACCACTTTCTTTCATTTTATTCTTTACATCTTCTTCAGTAAAAAATACAATGGTGTCAGGTGTACACTGATCAAAGTCTCTATCTAAATATACTCTATTGTCTGGATCAGAATCATCTGATGCACACCATCTTGCATACTGGGCATTAGTCATAATACACATTTTATGTACAGAACTACTATTAGTTTCAAATTGTCCAACTCTTATATTTAACATATTCACCTCGCAAAAACACAAACATCATGACCTCTATAGTCGTTTTTTACATAATCAGTACTGTTTCCTAATATATCCTCTACTTCTTGTTTTACTTGTGCAATAAAATCTTTATCATAAGATAAGAAACTTATGAATATATAGCCAGTAGAAGACACAGAGCAATTTGTTATTTCTGGATATTTATCACATAAAGCTTCCATCTTCTCATGCAACTTTATAAATAGAACAATTGTTTCATCTGATATATTACTTAGTTTGTCTTTTGATTTTTTAATATACCAATCATGACCTCTATATTTTAAGATTTCAGTAGAAGGAATTGCTCCAAATTTTTCCATATATGCATAACAATCTTCTTGAGTTTCTAAACATAACTCAATATATTGTTTATCTATTTCAAAATCACCTAAAGTATTTCTTAGGCTAGTACATTCTTCACTTAATTCCACACAATCATCTAAAATTGGTTTTAACATTAGCATGACCTCTCATACATAATTGCAATTACTCCGTTTTTCCAGCATAGAGTTATATCATTAGCATCATCTTGCCACATATCATAACTTTCTGCATCTAGCAAACCTAAATAATCCATAATTTCTTCTTCAGAGTAATCACCATTATAATTAAGATCTTCA
>Ga0256405_10012593_pt1 | contig 10434 bp, 7 predicted proteins | sample RumenRJG_02DNA_FD_189096 | JGI IMG/M metagenome (GOLD analysis project Ga0256405, IMG submission 189096) | Bovine rumen microbial communities from Lethbridge, Alberta, Canada - RJG_02 | ecosystem: Host-associated > Mammals > Digestive system > Stomach > Rumen | place: Canada: Alberta | collected... | reverse complement strand
TGCTATTATTGCAGCTTTTATTGTTGCTATTATTTTCCTTAAATCATTTATTATCCTGTCAGCAATTATACAACAAACCGGTTCAAGATTGAACCGGTTTGAAAAAATACTACAATATAGACCAAATACCCACGAATTTTTTGTGCAGGTTCACGAATTTTTGTCTTTTCTCATCGGGCGGAATCAACAAAGCAAAGCGGCTGTATCTTTGCATTCTGCCGAAGTGCTCCTGCATTTTCGTGAATGTACACCCACACGTGTCCGTGCATATATTGCCGAATGCATCTGTGCATGTACTCCCGCATGTGTCCTGCATGTATTGCCAAAAGTATCTTTGCATGTACTCCCGCATGTGTTTTCGCAATGCAGCTATAGAATTTGTATCAGTTTTTAAAGCTGTGGACAGGGGCGGGGATCCGGCCGCGGCGGTTTACGAACTCATCACAGCCGAACTGGTTGACAGGGATGATGGGGGCATAGCCGAGGAGGCCGCCGAAGTCGACCATCTCGCCGACGCCCTTGCCGATGACGGGGATCAGACGGACGGCGGTTGTCTTCTGGTTGATCATACCGATTGCCATTTCGTCGGCGATAATACCCGCGATGGTGGTCTCTTTGGTGTCGCCGGGAATGGCGATCATATCAAGGCCTACGGAGCAGACACAGGTCATAGCCTCGAGTTTTTCCAGGGTCAGGGCGCCGACTTTGGCGGCATGGATCATGCCGCGGTCCTCACTGACGGGAATGAAGGCACCGGAGAGGCCGCCGACATAGGAGGAGGCCATGACGCCGCCCTTTTTGACCTGGTCGTTGAGCAGAGCCAGGGCTGCGGTGGTTCCGGGAGCGCCCGCGCATTCAAGGCCCATCTCGCAGAGGATATCTGCTACGCTGTCGCCGACAGCAGGTGTGGGCGCCAGAGAGAGGTCAATGATGCCGAAGGGAACGCCCAGTCTGCGGGAAGCCTCGCGTGCGACCAGCTGGCCGACACGGGTGACTTTAAAGGCGGTTTTTTTGACAGTTTCACAGAGGACTTCAAAGTCCTCGCCATGAACTTTTTCCAGGGCGCGCTTGACAACGCCGGGGCCGCTGACACCGATGTTGAGGATGCGGTCGGCCTCGGTGACGCCGTGGAAGGCGCCTGCCATGAAGGGGTTGTCATCGGGTGCGTTGCAGAAAACAACAAGTTTGGCGCAGCCAAAGGAATCGCGGTCGGCTGTGCGCTCGGCGGTTCTCTTGATGACGCCGCCCATGAGGCGGACAGCGTCCATATCAATGCCGGTCTTGGTGGAGCCGACGTTGACGCTGGAGCAGACGACGTCTGTCTGGGCCAGGGCGTCCGGGATGGACTCGATCAGCATGCGGTCCGCCGGAGTCATTCCCTTGGATACAAGGGCGGAATAGCCGCCCAGGAAGTTTACGCCGACTTCTTTGGCGGCGCGGTCCAGGGTCTTGGCAATAGAAACAAAATCATCGCTGCAGTGGCAGGCGCTGCTGCCCACGATTGCCGCAGGGGTGATGGAAATACGCTTGTTGACGATCGGTATGCCGTATTCTCTGGTGATCTCTTCGCCGGTGCGCACCAGGTTGCAGGCGCTGGTGGTTATCTTGTCATATATTTTCGTCCGAAGACGTCCAAGATCCGAATCCGCACAGTCCAGGAGGCTGATGCCCATTGTAATGGTGCGGACATCCAGGTTTTCCCGGTCGATCATAGCATTGGTTTCGGCAACTTCAGAAAAATTGATCATATTGATCCTCCGCAAGAGACAGGGGCTTTCCTCTGTCTCCTTTATATTTTACATATTTTAGAGACGCATTTTTCAGGGAAACAAGGTAGTGTCTCCTGTCTCTTTTTTAGATTCTGTGCATGAGGTCGAAGATTTCCTCTTTCTGGCAGCGGATCTGGACGCCGATCTTCTCTTCGCCGATCCTGGCCAGTTCTTCGGCGATGACGCCGAAAGGTTTCTCGGGCTCGGTCACATCGATGATCATCATCATGTTAAAATAGCCTTCTACGATGGTCTGGGAGATATCGAGGATGTTGATCTTGTTTTCCGCAAGATATGTGCAGACGCCTGCGATAATACCTATGGTGTCTTTTCCTACTACTGTAATGATTGCTCTTTTCATTTTTTCCTCCTGTGGGGGAGCGCTTTCGCGCGAGAGGCCTCCCGCTGTGTGGTTGGCGGAGGCGGTTACTCAGCTGTGATCTGTTGGCGGGCCGGTTGCTCAGCTGTGATCTGTTGGTGGGCCGGTTACTCAGCTGTGATCTGTTGGCGGGGCCGGTTACTCAGCTGTGATCAATGCTGCCAATGCTGCAAATTACAATTGTTCGAAGTGTTGTGGCATCGGGTTGGACGTATTTCGCCATGCCGACAGGTTCGCAAACGCTTCGCTTTTTGCTCATTGTTTACGCGCAAATTTTATTTACGCGCAAATTTAAAATTCTACCAGAGCAGACGGCTCGCTTCGTCTGGCTACGCAGATGGGGAGTTCTTCGGGACGGTATCCGGTATCTGAGAAAATGATCTCCACACGGACGGTCTCGAAGGCGAGCTCGGGCAGATTGTTTTCCTGACTGAGGTGTCCAAGGAAAATGCCTTTGAGATGGTTGTTGAGGACTTTACTGAGCAGCTGGCCGCTGCTGGCGTTGGACAGGTGTCCTCGCTCTCCGAGGATGCGCTGCTTGAGGCGGTAGGGGTAGCTGCCGACCTGGAGCATGTTGATGTCGTGGTTGGACTCCAGAAGAATGACATCCGAATCCTTGAGGCATTCCTGGGTATACTCTGTATAGCAGCCGAGGTCTGTGCATATGCAGGCTTTTTTCTGTCCTTCGTACACACGGTAGCCGACAGGATCAGCGGCATCATGGGATATGTGCATGGGGTCAACCCTGAGATCCCCGATGGTCAACGGCTGGTCGGCGCGGACGCAGATAAAACGTTCCGGGTCAATGTCCTGAAACTTGGGCATTTTTCTGATGGCTTCGATGGTGCCTTTTGTGGCATAAATGGGCATCTGGGATTTTTTGGCGATCACCGGAAGTCCTGTGATATGGTCCGTGTGTTCATGTGTAATAAAAATGCCGTCGATATCGTTCATGTCCAGGCCGATGCCCTTGAGGGCTTCGACGGTCCTCTTACGGCTGATTCCCACATCCATAAGAAGGTGGGTATTGTCAGATCCCACATAGATACAATTGCCGCTGCTTCCGCTGGCAATGCTTTCAAATCGCATATTCTTTCTTTTCTCTTTCCCTGATTTTTTGACTTTTTTATAATGAGTATTCCTCATGGGGGTTTTCCCGATGAGTTTCCTCATGGTTTTTCCTGATGAGTTTCCCTCATGGCTTTTCCTGATGAGTTTCCTCATGGCTTTTCCTGATGAGTTTTCCTCGTGGGTTTTCCTGATGAGTTTTCCTCGTGGGTTTTTGAGTTTAACGTTTTTTCGAAATACCGTAAGCAGCGAGGGCCCGGTCGACCTGGGCGCAGGATATTTCGAGGCTTCCGCTGTTGTCTATGACGACGTCCGCGTTCTCCCGGAAGGTCTGCTCCAAGAGCTGGCTGCGGAAAATATTGTCAATCTTCTGGTCGCTGTAGCCGCGGGAGGCTTTAAGACGTCTGCGTCGTTCTTCCTCATCGCAGTAAATATACCACATTGCGTCAACATTTTCACCGTATCCGCACTCAATGAGAAGGGCGGCCTCGACGACGAAGAAATCAAGCACACCGGCTTCTTTCTCTTTTGCAAACGCACTCAGTATATACTTTTTGACCGCGGGATGCACCAGCTGATTGACTTTGTTTAAAAGGTCGGGCTCGGAAAAAATCCTGCGGGCCATCTCGGGATTGTTGATCCTGCCGTCCTCCATGGTGATCGCGGCTGGAACCTGGCCGGATGCGGGGTCCGCGGCGGGGTATTCTTCGAGAAGCCTGATCAAGGGCTCGTAAATCGCGCCGCCGGGTGCCTCAAGGGCGCGGGCTGCGTCGTCCGCAAGCAGGATCCGGCAATTGTAATTGGCCTGCATGTAGTTGAGTATCTCTGATTTTCCGGCGCCTACGCCGCCGGTTACACCGATCAGTTTCAATGCTGTTTCCTCTCTGGTTGATTATGGATTTGTTATATGAGCCAAGGGACAAATGAGGGCACATTGCATGCTTGCATGCATATGGGCACTCATGGGTCCCGCCAAACATGAGGAAGGATCCATTTTTCATAGAAAAATGAGGGGATTCCGAATGTTTGAAGCGATTTTGGAGCGCATAGCGCGTAAAAAGCGCGGGGCTCACACTGCAATGAAGGACACATCAGGATCGTCCCCATGACACTGGGAAAAGGGCACAAAAGGACCGTCCCCGTGACACACCCGTGACACACCCGGAAAAGGACACAAAAGGACCGTCCCCGTGACACACCCGTGACACACCGTGTCTCATTTTGCGAGGTACCAGTCAGTGCCGTTGTGTACGTCGGTCTCCAGGCGGACTGAGAGGTCCGCGGCATTTTCCATCTCCTCTTCGAGGATCAGGCGGACCTGTTCTTCTTCGCCGGGTGCTGTCTCGATGAGGAGTTCGTCATGAATCTGGAGTATGAGCCTGGAGCGGAGCTGTTCGCGTGCAAGGCGTTCCCAGACGCGAATCATGGCGATCTTCATTATATCGGCAGCTGACCCCTGGATGGGAGAATTCATGGCGACGCGCTCGCCGAAGGAGCGCTGCATGAAGTTGCTGGATGTCAGTTCCGGGATGGGGCGGCGTCTGCCGAACATGGTCCTGGCATATCCGCTGGTCCTGGCGGACGCGACGAGGTTGTCCAGAAAGATCTTGATGCCCGGATAGGTCTTGAAATAGGCCTTGATATATTCAGACGCCTCGGCGCGTGAGATCGAGAGGCCCTGGGACAGGCCGAAGGAGCTGATGCCGTAGACGATACCGAAGTTGACAGCCTTGGCATTCCTCCTCTGGAGAGGGGTAACCTCTTCGAAGGGAGTGTGGAAGACTTTGGAGGCCGTGATGCGGTGGATGTCTTCGTTTTCTTTGTATGCTTCGATCAGGCCGGGGTCGCCGGACATGTGGGCCAGGATGCGGAGCTCGATCTGGGAGTAGTCCGCGTCGGTAAAGGTATATCCGTCACAGGGAACGAATGCTTTGCGGATCTGCCTGCCGAGTTCCGTCTTCATAGGGATATTCTGCAGGTTGGGATCCGTGGAGCTGATGCGTCCTGTGGCAGTAATGGTCTGGTTGAGCGTCGTGTGGATCCTCTGGTCGTCGGCCACAAAAGCCATAAGTCCCTCCGCATAGGTGGAGCGAAGCTTGGTGAGGCCGCGGTACTCAAGGATATCATTGACGACAGGGTATTCGGGCGCCAGTTTTTCCAGGACGCCTGCGGCTGTGGAGTAGCCGGTTTTGGTCTTTTTGCCGCCGGGGAGTCCCATCTTTTCAAAGAGGACCTCGCCCAGCTGTTTGGGAGAGGCGATGTTGAAGGTCTCCCCGGTCTCTTTGTAGATCTGCTGCTCGAGTTCATCGATCCTGCCGCTCAGGCTCTCGCTGTAGGCGCGCAGGGCATCAGGCTCAATGCGGACGCCCAGCCTTTCCATGTCGGCAAGAACAAAGGTCAGAGGCCGTTCGATTCCGGTATAAAGTTTCCACATGCCCTGTTCCACAAGTTTGTCACGGACGGGGACTGCGGTCTTTAACAGGACATCAGCAGCACGGCAGGCGTAATTGATGACTGCATCTGTGTCATCTTCAAGCGCCTTGGACCAGGTCTTTTTACTGAAAAGCTGTTTTCTGGTCTGCAGGGACTGGCCAAGGTATTCGCTGGCAATGTCCTCGATCTCATAGTCATTTTTGAGGGGATTGGCCAGATAGCAGCACACGAGGAGGTCCATGATGCCCTCAAGGCGTACTTTCTGTCTGAATTCCGCTGCGGAATCAATTCCCCAGAGAGGCATATGTTCTTTATGGGAAAAGAGGGCCAGGATCACATTCTCCTGCGCGGAATCTTCCGGCTTATTCTCTCCGTTCAAGTCCGTCTGCGGACCAGCCGCCTCAGTTCCCTCCGGCCTGATTTCCTGCCTGCGGCTGTCAGGGACTGCATCACGGACTGCAATGCGGATGTTTTTAAAAAACTCTTTAAGGTCTTCGGATGAGAGGTCCTCTCCGACACGGATAAAAAAGTTTGTATTATCTGCAAAAGCAGCAGGCCCGCAGGAAACAGCGGCCCCCAGAAGGGCTGTCTGTTCTTTCATACCGTAACCTGCGCGGTCCTGGACCGGCCAGATGCCGACAACAAAGGGAGTTGCGCCCTGGTGATTTGCGCGGATCGCGGACAGGATATTCTGTTCGAGTTCCGACAGGTCTTCTCTTTTTTCAATGACGGAAACAGTAAAGTCTTCCATCTTTTCCTCGGTGACATCGCGGTCAAAGCGGGAAAGGAAATTTTTGAAGCCCAGTTCCGTACACAGCTCAAAAGCCTCGCGGGTATAAAAATCCTCTGCGGCGGCTTTTTCGGTGTCCAGTTCGACATCGCAGTCTGTCTTGATGGTCACGAGGAAGAGGCTCATGCGGGCTTTGTCCTCGTTTTCAGCAAGATTCCTGTGCAGGGCAGGCTTTTTGATCTCATCGATATGCGCATAGACGCCGTCTACAGAGCCATAGTCCTGAATCAGGGAAATCGCAGTCTTCTCTCCTACCTTGGGGACGCCGGGGATGTTGTCCGAAGAGTCGCCCATGAGGGCCTTTACCTCGATGAACTGCAGAGGTGTAACGCCGTATGTGTCGATGACCTGCTGTGTGCGGAAATCATCGATGGTGGTCTTGCCCTGGCGGGTGCGGGGGATCCTGATGGTAATGCGGTCCGTAGCGATCTGCAGAAGGTCGCGGTCGCCGGACAGAAGGACGACATCCATGTCCTGTGCTTCTGCTTTTTTTGCAAGGGTCCCGAGGATATCATCGGCTTCGAGTCCTGCCTGCTCGCGGATCTCAATACCCATGGCGGTGAGCATTTTTTTCATCAAAGGGACCTGTTCACGGAGTTCCTCCGGCATGGCTTTACGGGTTCCCTTGTATTCCGCATAGGCCTCATGGCGGAAGGTCGGTGCATGAACGTCGAAAGCAACTGTCAGATAGTCCGGCTTCAGTTCGTCCAGCTGGCTGAAAAGGATGTTCAAAAATCCGTAGACCGCACCGGTATGCATGCCTTTTGCATTGGTCAGATCCGGCATTCCGTAGAAAGCCCGGTTCAGGATACTGTGGCCGTCTACAAGCAGAAGCTTCTTTTTATACGTCTCACCCATGACAAATCTTCTCTCTTTCCATCAGGTTTACAGGTACTGCAATATCAATACTTCTGTTTTAAAAAAATCACATCAGATACAGGATAACTGTCGCTATAAAGGTAACAATGGCGACGCTCTCAAAGGCGCCGGCGATGATCGCCAGGCGGGTTCTCCCCTTCAGGAGTTTCCTCTCCTTTTCAATCAGCGCGGGAAGTTCTTTGGAAAGGTTGACCTCCTGCCCGGCATCTTGCTGGTCAAAGACCTTTGACACCAGGTACTGGATTTCCAGTTCCTCCCGGCATCCCTTGCATCCGTCGAGATGCTCCAGAAATATACGTAAGGAGTTATTATCAAGAGTGTCCTGCATGAAAGCGGGAATCATGCCGGAAAAATCCTTGCAGGTCATGTATCGATCCTCCAAACAGCTTTTGATCAACAGCCTGTTCTGAACAGCCGTTTGCTGTTATTATCTTTTCATCTATATCGTTCATCACAGCAGCTGTCTGCGCCACTTTTTTCTTACGTGCAATGTATTTTACCACAATCGCCAACTATTGAAAATGTCCCCTCTCAATGTCCCCTCTGATTATATAACGATCTCCCTCTGATTATATAACAGTCGATTATATTGCCTCGATTAAATAACAGTGCAGGTATCCTCGCTGATCTTATAGAAAAGCATTTTTGCGGAAGAAAAAGATAGTTAGGAACTGTCACGAAATTAACTATGCAGATTGCGCAGAATGATTTTTCGAGATCAAGGAAAAAAACGTAGCCGTACCGAGGTACGGCGAGGCTTTTTGACGCAGAGATCGGAAAATCAGGCAAGCAAGATGTATAGATTAATTCGTGACAGGTCCTTAAGCATATTTTACGGAAGAAAATAAAAATAAACATTTTTTGCGAGAGGAAACAAAATTAAGCATATTTTACGAAAGAAAATAGAATTATACATATTTTACAAGAGAAAAAGAAAATAAAGCATGGACATTTTTTAGCAACATGTTATAATAAACTTTCAAATGAATTATTGTATACAAGGATACGAAGTGCTTTGTTGAAAGGAGCTACCATGACCGGATTTGAACCTGATCACTTCCACGATGACAGTATTCTGGCTCGTTATTATGGTCGTTCGTCGATGTTTACCAACATCCCGAATAACCTTTTCAGTGAATATAATGTAAAAAAAGGTCTTCGAAACGAGGACGGTACAGGTGTCAGGATCGGTCTGACACGAATCGCGGATGTCGTCGGTTATAAGACGGATGAAAACGGCAAAGTAATCCCCTGTGAGGGCGATCTGCTCTACCGCGGTTATTCCATCAAGGACCTGATCAAAAACCGTCAGAAGAACTACGGCTTTGAGGAGACTTGTTTCCTGCTCCTGTTCGGATATCTGCCCAGCAGGGAGGATTTTGAGAATTTCAAGACTTCTCTGTCCCTGCGCTATGAGCTGCCGGAAAGTTTCCTCGCCAATGAGCTCCTGCTCAAGCCTGCCAGGAACCTGATGAATAAGCTTCAGTCCGCAGTTCTTTCTCTCTACAACTACGATGAATCGCCGGATGAGACAGATGTCTACCAGAATCTGCTCAAGGGGATCAACCTGATCGCGAAGTTCCCTGCGCTGGGATGTTATGCCTACTACACCAAGGTACATTCCTTTGACCGCAGCTCTCTGATCATCCACTATCCCCGCCGCGATTATTCCATGGCGGAGAATATCCTCTATATGCTTCGCCCGGACGGAAAGTTTACCGATCATGAGGCAAACCTGCTCGATGCGATCCTGCTGATCCATGCGGATCACGGCGGCGGTAACAACTCGACTTTCACAAACGTCGTTGTCGGTTCCACGGGTACGGATCTGTACTCCGCGCTGAGCGCATCCATCGGCTCCCTGAAAGGTCCCAAGCACGGCGGTGCCAATATTTCTGTCGCCAGAATGATGCGCCAGATCATTGCGGACACGGATTATACTGCCAATAAGGATCAGCTGCGGGATATCATCAACCGGATCCTGGACAAAGATTATTATGACCACAGCGGCCTGATCTACGGCTTCGGCCACGCAGTCTACACTCTGAGCGATCCCCGCGCAGAGATTCTGCGCAAGCTCTGCAGGAATCTGGCAGAGGAACAGGGCTGCATGTACAAATTCACTTTCTACAAGCTGTTCGAGGATACAGTCCGGGAAGTCTCCATGGAGCGTATGGGACACGCCATTCCCTCCAACGTCGACCTCTATTCCGGCCTGGCCTACAGCATGCTCGGCATCCCGGAGGAGCTCTTCACTCCCCTCTTTGCCACTGCCCGTGTGGCAGGCTGGGTTGCCCACAATCTTGAGAACAAGCTGTACGACGGAAAGATCATGCGCCCCGCCACAAAGTATGTCGGCGAGACACAGGAATTTATCCCGATGGAAGACAGATTCTGATTTTTTTTAAATGATCGTTTAAACAGAAAAAACAGCCCGACGGCATATCTGCCGCCGGGCTGTTATTATCATATCAAGTTCATGCCTTATCTTCGTCGAAAAGCTCTTCCACCTTGTCGGGCGCCTGCTCGAATTTTCCTGCGATCTCTTCCGCATTCTCTTTGACTTCTTCGGCGGCTTCCTCAACAGTGTCAGCAGCTTCTTCAGCAGTATCCGTGACAGCATCGGCTGCATCTTCCGCTGCATCCGTGACAGCATCGCCTGCATCTTCCGCTGCCTCGGCGGCATCCTCTGCAAGTTCATCGGCTACGGCCTCATCGACAGCCTCTGCCTCGGCTTCATCGAGTTCTTCACCGTCGACTTCCTTAAAATCATCTTCATCATAATCTTCGTCGAAAATGTCAACTTCGGGCTCCTGGAAAGCTTCCTTGACCTTCACAGCGCCGTCCGCGAAAACATCCTTGACCTTGCCGGCTGTCTCACCTACCACTTCCAGAACCGTCTCGCCCTTGGGGCCGATGACTTCCTTGATGCGGGTGTAAGCATCCGATGATCCCTGTTTGATCGATGTATAGGTTCTGGACGCAGCAGCTTTCCACTTCTCGCCATCTGTCTTTTTCTCTTCCTCTGCGTCCTCAATATCCTCTTTTTCGGTATCTTTCTCATCGATATCGTCGTCCGCGAAGAGATCGTCGTCATCGTCCAGATCGGTGTAGGA
>Ga0256405_10012592_pt1 | contig 10435 bp, 17 predicted proteins | sample RumenRJG_02DNA_FD_189096 | JGI IMG/M metagenome (GOLD analysis project Ga0256405, IMG submission 189096) | Bovine rumen microbial communities from Lethbridge, Alberta, Canada - RJG_02 | ecosystem: Host-associated > Mammals > Digestive system > Stomach > Rumen | place: Canada: Alberta... | reverse complement strand
AGAACCTGGAGCTCGTGCAGGTCAAGAAGTACGGCAAGGAGTACTGGTTCGTGCTCCGTCAGCTCAGCGAGCAGGAGCTCAAGGACCTGAAGACCCAGGCCAACATCGAATACATCGCGATGATGGCAGACATCAATCTGGAGGAGGAGGTATAAAGCAATGGCACACAGCAAGAACTTCGAGAAGGTGAAGCGCTTCTACAGCATGGGCATCTGGGGCAAGATCAGGGTGGCCAACGCAGTGACGCACCCGGCCAGCAAGCCGTGGATCACGGCGGCCGAGTATGAAGAGATCACGGGCGAGCCCTACACGGCGCCCGCTGAAGAGTAAAGACCAGGGGGCCCGACCAGACTAAGCTCTGGCGGGCTCTTCCAATGGGAGGAGATACCAATGGATATACAGCAGTTTATAGCCGTTTTCCTGGCTATCTGCGGCGGGGTCATCACCGTCAGCGGAGCCATCGGCTGGATCATCAAATGGGTCCAGGCGGCCAAGAAGCCAAGCGACGACCTGCGGGCAAGGGTGAGCAACCTGGAGACGCAGATTGCGACCTTGAACCGGGAGATCCGCGAGAAGTTCACGGACTACGACCAGTACTTCCGCAACGACAAGACCAGGATCGACGAGATCGAGAGCAACAACAAGGACTTCCAGCGCATGGTCATCCAGTCGCTGCAGGCCCTCACAGACCACGCTCTGAACGGCAACAATAACAAGGGCCTCGAGGACGCAAGCGAAGCCCTCAACCGATACCTGACAAACAAGATATAAAGGAGGCAGACTATGAGCAATAAAACCTATGACACTCTGAAGCTGATCGCGCTGATCGCGGTCCCCGTCGCCACTTTCGTCTCCGCGGTGCTGAAGATCTGGAACGTGCCCTGCACGACAGAGATCACCGCAACCCTCGCAGCAGTCGACACCCTCCTGGGCGCGCTCGTCGCAGCCCTGAAGGCTCAGTACAGCAAGCGAGAGGAGTGAGGACCATGATCATCGACGTATCGGCGCACAACGGCACCCTGAACTGGGAGAAGCTGAAGGGCCAGATCGAGGCGGCCATCATCCGCTGCGGCTACGGCCAGAAGCAGGACGACAAGCAGTTCCTCCGGAACGTCACGGAGTGCGAGCGCCTGGGCGTCCCCTACGGCCTCTACCTCTACAGCTACGCAGGAACGGAAGCCGAGGCCAGGGGAGAGGCCCAGCACGTCAAGCGCCTTCTGAACGGCCGCAGGCTCACGCTCCCGGTCTTCTACGACCTGGAGGAGAACGGCAAGGGCTACATGGCCCGGAAGAACTTCTACGCCTTCGAGGAAGAGATGGGAAGCGCCGCCCGCGTCGGGCTCTACACCGGGGAGTATTACTATAATACCTACATGCACGGGGTCAACGCAGAGATCCGCTGGATCGCCAAGTATGGCACGAACAACGGCAGACCGCAGAAGCCTCCCGTCCTCAGTGACGGCAGCGCGGTCGACCTCTGGCAGTACACGAGCGAAGCAATGGGCGGCCACATGGACGCCAGCCAGATCATTAACCGCGAGAAGTTATTCAGGGGAGCGGCCCCGGCCAAGTCCGTGGACGAGCTGGCCCAGGAGGTCATCGCTGGGAAGTACGGGACCGGAGACGCAAGGAAGGCGGCGCTGGGCAGCCAGTACGACGCCGTCCAGAAGCGCGTCAACGAGCTCCTGAGCCCGGAGACTCCGGCCGTCAGTTACACGACCGGCAGGACCTACAAGCTGGCCGTCCCGCTCCGCGTGAGGACCGGCCCCGGCACAAACTACAAGGCCAAGAAGCACAGCCAGCTCTCTGCAGACGGCCAGCGCCATGACAGGAACGGCGACGGCTGCCTGGACGAGGGCACCGTGGTCACCTGCCTGGAGCAGAAGGCCGTCGGCTCTGACGTCTGGATCCGGACACCGTCCGGCTGGATCGCTGGCTACTATCACGGCCAGAAGTACATCGAGTAAGGAGGCGCGCATGATAATCCTCCTGATCATTGCCGCCTTCATCATAGGCCTGGCCACGCTCTTCGGAGCGGCGTGCCTGGCCATACTGAGCGCGGCCCGCTACATGGAGTAACGGACAAGCGAAGAGGCCCTCCGGATGGTTTTGCCAACCGTCCGGAGGGCCTCTTTTTGCGTTCACGACTCAGCGAGTCGGAATTTTTACGGCCAGCACGATGAAACGGCCAGCCACTGCGAGCTCGGGCCGTTTCGACCACGACCCGCTTAGTGGGTCTGGGACAGGTGCCGTGCCTGGCGTAATTTCTTAAAATTTGTTGAAAAGTCGGCCATAGTTCCACCTCCTGCCCCTATATATTATCACAAAACGTGAAAATTTTTACACAAAACGTATTGACTTATATGCACGTTTCGTGTACTTTATAGGTACACGGTTCGTGAACCGCAACACAGGAGGACAAAAAATATGATGTACGAAGAATTTACAGACCACGCCAGCAAGATCGCAGGCTTCGAGGTCAAGGTCACCGACCGCAACTACAAGGACATCGAGACCGTCTACAACTACCACCCGAGCATCAGCGACAAGGACGACATCGCCCTGATCTACGTCCGCTTCGGCATGAGAGCGGTCCGCGACATGCTCCCGACGGCTCTGGTCGTCGCTAAGTACGAGCAGCAGCAGATGGCCCTGAAGCACCAGCTGGAGGAGCTGGACACCCGCCTGGAGGAGATCTTCAAGGGCGACCCGCTCACCGACAAGGAAAAGGAAGCAGCCAGGAAGGCAGAGGAGGCAAGACTATGACGGGAGGCGATGCAGATGCAGAACAAACTGACAGACCTGAACAACCACCTCTTCGCTGAGCTCGAGCGGCTCGGCGACGAGGAGCTGAGCGACGAGGAACTGGACAAGGAACTGAAGCGGGCGGATGCCATGAGCAAGATTGCCCAGCAGGTCATTAACAACGGCCAGCTCGCCCTCCATGCTGCAGAGCTCCAGGCGGAGTACACCGGCAGCTGGGGCAGCGCCCTCCTGGAGGAAATCAATGGGCAGAAATAAAAGCATGCCGCCGGAGCTCCTGAGCTTCGTGAAGGACAACTGCAAAAGGATGAACGATCGGCAGCTGGCAGAGGCAGCCAACAGGCAGCCCTGGAGCGGCGGCCGCTTCACCGCTTCAGGCATCAAGAGCTTCCGACAGAGAAACGGGATCATCGTCGGCAGAAAGAACCGGCCGCAGAAGCCCTCCAAGCAGTTCCCTGAGGAAGTCGCCAACTACATCCGGGAGAACTACAAGGGCGTCGGCCCGACAGAAATGACCAGGCGCCTGCAGAAGGACCTGGGTGCCAGCTACGAACTGAGGCAGATCAAAGCCTACTACAAGAACCATCATTACAACAGCGGCATCGACGGACGTTTTAAGCCCGGCAGAGTCTCAGAAACCAAGGGCAAGCACTGGGACGACTTCATGGATCCGGACAAGCAGGAGAACTCCAGGAAGACGACCTTCAAGGAGGGCTGTATCCCGGCCAACAAACTGCCGGTCGGCACGATCCGCAAGAACAAGGACGGCTACATGCTGATCAAGGTCCAGGAGCACGGCAATCAGTGGGAGCGCTGGAAGATGCTGCACCGCCTCAACTGGGAGAAGGCCAACGGCCCGATCCCCAGGGGCAGGGTCCTGATCTTCCGGAACGGTAACCGGGGGGACTGCCGGGTGGAGAACTTGCAGCTGATCAGCTGGAGGGAGTCGCAGATGATGACCCGCAAGAAGCTCCGGTCCGAGGATCCGGAGCTCACGGATATAGGACTCACGACGGCCAAGATCATGATCAAAGCAAACGACAGAAGGAGGAAACAATGAACAAAGATGAAATTGCGAAGAAGCTCAGAGAGCTCAGAGGCTTCAAGCCGCGCCGGATCGTCGCCCAGGAGACCGGCATCTCCGAGTCGGCCCTGGCCAACTACGAGAGCGGCGAACGGGTCCCCACTGACCAGGCCAAAGTCATCCTGGCCAGATATTACAAAGTCCCGGTAGGGTCTTTATTTTTTGAGGAAGGGGTACACACTTCATGAACGCTATAAGCGAGAAGGACCGCCTGATCGAGCTGATCGACAGCGCGCCGATGGACGACCCGCTCCTGGACTTCATGGAGCTCTGCGGGCTGGACAACCTGCAGGAAGCGACAGTCGACCAGCTGAGGGCATACGCCAGGCAGTGGCAGCTGCTGGGAGGCATGTGATGGCAGTCATATATCCGGACCTGACCATGCTGGCCATTGCGGCCCTGGAAGGAACCCGGAAGAGACTGGAGGAAAGCAATGAGACCAAGACGTTACACCCTGAAGGAGAACGCGATCAGCGCGCTGATCGGCGTGGCGATCGGTCTGCCGCTCGCGCTGTATGCTAACGCCCACCGGACACCGGTCGAGCACCCGCCCATTCAGGCGACCGACTACTACGTCCTGCAGGAAGAGGCAGCCGTGACCGACACGGTCGACATGATCCAGGAGCAGCCTGCCAGTGCAGCCCAGGCGGAGCCTCTGGTGGCCGTCGAGGACACAGACCTCGACCTGATGGCCGCGCTGATCCACGCAGAGGCAGGGAACCAGGATCTCACTGGCAAGCGGCTCGTGGCGGATGTCGTCCTGAACCGCGTCGACTCTGACCAGTTCGCTGACACGATCGGCGGAGTGATCCACGAGGAGCACGGAGGCGTCTGGCAGTTCACAACGGCCGGGAACGGGGCCCTCGAGCAGGGCTTCACCGACGCAACGCCGGAGGACTACGAGGCCGCCCGGCTGGAAATGGAAGGCGACCGGCGCCTGGACTATGACATCCTCTTCTTCACCGCCGGAGACTATAACCCGTACTGCGTGCCGATGTACGTGCACGGCGACCACTATTTTGGGAGGTGATGCTAATGAGTGCATTAAAAAAGCCCCGGAGCTGAACGCTGCCGAGGCAAGGATCTGACACAACCAATTATATCACAGGAGGAAAGACATGAACATTACAGTTAATTTCGAGAGTCTGGAAGAGTTCCAGAAGTACATGGGCCAGCAGCCTGCCGCCACAATCGTGATGTCAGGCGAGGCCGCCAAGGCAATGGCAGCATCCGCGGAGGACAACGCGAAGAGGGTCAAGAAGGCCGCCCAGGAGGCCCAGGAAGCCCCTGCAGAAGCTGAGCCGATAAAGTCTACACCCAAGACAGAAAAGCCCGCCAAGGAAGCCCAGGAGGAGCCTGAGAAGGCCCCGGCAGTCGACCGCGTGACCGTCCGGAAGACCTTGGCCGCCCTTAACAAGAGGACCAAAGAGAACACGGCCGCCAAGCTGATCCACGAGATGGGCTTCGACGTGCTGACCAACGTCCCCGAGGACCGTCTGGCCGAGCTGCTGCAGAAGGCTGAGAACTATGCCGAGTAAGCACGCCAGGCTGTCCGCGTCCAGCGCCTTCCGCTGGATCAACTGCCCGGGGTCCGTGGCGCTGAGCGATCAGTTCCCGGTTCCCGCCTCGAGCAGCTACGCGGACGAGGGAACCCTGGCCCACGCGATCGGCGAGGCCAAGCTCCGCCACATGATCGGCGAGCTGAGCGACAAAGACTTCGAGAAGGCCATGGCACCGCTCAGGAAGTCGGAATACTTCTGCGGCGAGATGGACGAGGCCACCGACTTCTACATGGACACAGTCATCGAGGCCCTGGCGGCAGCAGGCAAAGACGCCGAGCTCATGGTCGAGCAGCAGTTCAGCCTGACCGACTACGTCCCGGAAGGCTTCGGGACTTCCGACGCGGTCGTGATCGGCGGCAGCATGATCCAGGTCGTCGACCTGAAGTATGGCAAGGGCATCCGGATCGATGCCAAGAGCAACCCGCAGCTGAGGCTCTACGGCCTGGGAGCTGCCGCCCTCTTCGGCGACATCTACGACTTCGACACCGTCAGAATGACAATCATCCAGCCCCGCCTCGACCACGTCAGCACCGAGGAGCTCCCGCTCAAGGAGCTGAAGCTCTGGGGCGAGGAAGACGTCGCGCCGAGGGCCAGGATGGCCATGGACGGCACAGACTACACAGCCGTCGGCGACTGGTGCCGCTTCTGCCCTGCAAAGGCAGCCTGCAGGAAGCGCGCCGAGTACAACCTGGAACTGGCCAGGGACGACTTCAGGGAGCCGCCGCTCCTCTCTGACGAAGAGATGGGCGAAGTCCTGGAGAGGGCTGAGAAGCTCAGCAAGTGGGTCGACGACGTCAAGGAGTACGTCCTGAACCAGGCACTGGCCGGGAAGCACTTCACCGGCTGGAAGCTCGTGGAAGGAAGGGCCAACCGCCAGTACGTGGATGACACCAAGGTGGCCGACGCCCTAAAGGCTGCAGGCTTCAAGGAAGCCCTGCTCTACGAGCGCAAGCTCTACGGCATCACGACCATGGAGAAGCTGGTCGGCAAGAAGAAGCTCGCGGAGATCCTGAACAAGGACCCGAAGAACCCGCTGATCATCAAACCAGCGGGCAAGCCGACACTCGTGCCGGAAACGGACAAACGCCCGGCCATCAACACAACTGAAGCGGCCAAGGCCGACTTCAACACAGCACCCGCAGACGAGGACGCGATCCCGTTCTGCTAATCAAAGGAGGAAAAACATCATGGCGGCACAGTCAACAAAGGTAGTAACAGGCAAGGTTCGCTTCTCTTATGTGAACATCTTCAAGAGCCGTGCCTTCCAGGCAGGGCAGGACGCCAAGTACAGCGTCTGTCTCCTGATCCCGAAGGAGGACAAGGCGACCGTCAAGAAGATCCGCGCGGCAATCGAGGCAGCCATCCAGGACGGCATCAGCTCCAAGTGGGGCGGCAAGAAGCCCGGGAACCTGAAGCTCCCACTCCGCGACGGAGACGAGGAAAGAGCTGAAGAGGCTCCGGAGTATGAGGGCATGTACTTCCTCAACGCCAACAGCAACCAGAAACCCGGCATCGTCGACAAGGACCTGAACGAGATCCTGGACCCGGACGAGGTCTACAGCGGGTGCTGGGGCCGCGCCTCCATCAACTTCTTCGCCTTCAACACGAACGGCAACAAGGGCATCGGCGTCGGTCTCAACAACATTCAGAAGCTGAAGGACGGCGAGCGCCTCGGCTCTTCCAGAGCTTCCGCGGAGTCTGACTTCGGCGACGACTTTGAGGACACTGACGACGAGGACTTCTAAAGAGGAGGAGCAAGATGCACAGAGTGATGGGTGTGGACATTGAAACCTACTCCTCCGTGGATCTGAACCGCACCGGGGTCTACCGCTACGCGGAGGCCCCAGATTTCGACATATTACTGATCGGTTACAAGTTCGACGACGAGGACGCGGTCAAGGTCATCGACACGTCTGATCCGGATCCTGATATGATGGCCGAGTTCTCTACCGCCGTCGTGGATCCGGATGTCATCAAGACGGCCTTCAATGCCAACTTCGAGAGGACCTGCCTGGCCAAGTGGTACGGCCAGGCCATGCCTCCGGAGCAGTGGCGCTGCACTATGATCCGCGCGCTGAACATGGGGCTCCCGGGAAGCCTGGCGGCTGCTGGCACGGCCCTCGGCCTTCCTGAGGACAAACTGAAGGACCCGCAGGGCAAGGCCCTGATCCAGTATTTCTCCAAGCCGTGCAAGCCTACCAAGGCCAACGGCGGACGGACCCGAAACCTCCCGCAGCATGATCCTGACAAGTGGAAGCTCTTCATCAGCTACAACCGCCAGGACGTCGTGACCGAACAGGAAATACTGAAGCGGCTCTCGATCTACAAGATCCCGGAGAGTGAGCAGGAGCTCTGGAGCCTCGACCAGCGGATGAACGACAACGGCGTCCGCCTCGACGTTCCGATGATCGAAAAGATAGTTGAATACGACCAGCAGCACCGTGAGGAGCTGCAGCAGGAGGCGAGAGAGATCACCGGCCTGAAGAACCCCAACAGCCTGGCCCAGCTGAAGACGTGGCTGGCCAGCGAGGGCATCCGGCAGACCAGCATCACCAAGGACACGATCGCGGCCATGCTGCAGGAAGACATCCCGGACGAAGTCCGGCGCGTGCTGAAGATCCGGCAAGCGCTCGGGAAGACTTCGGTCAGCAAATACAGCACGATGCTGGAGGCCGTCTGCAGTGACGGACGCCTCCGCGGGATCCTGCAGTTCTACGGGGCCAACCGCTCCGGACGCTGGGCAGGCCGACTCGTGCAGACGCACAACCTGGCCAGGAACACCCTGCCCGACCTCGATCTGGCCAGGCAGCTGGCGAAGGACGGCAACTTCGACACACTGCAGACGCTCTTCGGCGAGACGTCCTTCGTCTTCTCCGAGCTGATCCGGACGGCCTTCATCCCCTCAGAGGGCTGCAGGTTCGTCGTCTCTGACTTCTCTGCCATCGAAGCCCGCGTGATCGCATGGCTGGCCGGTGAGGAGTGGACGCTGAAGACCTTCCGGGACGGCGGCGACGTGTATTGTGCCACCGCTTCCATGATGTACCACGTGCCAGTCGTGAAGCACGGCGTGAACAGCCACCTCAGGCAGAAGGGCAAGGTCGCCGTGCTGGCCTGCGGCTACCAGGGAGGCGTCGGAGCCATGAAGCGCATGGACAAGGACGGCACCATCCCGGAGGACGAGCTGCAGGGCATCGTCGACATGTGGCGGAACGCCAACCCGCACATCGTGAAGCTCTGGAGGACCTGCGAGCTGGCGGCCAAGACCGCCATCACAGAGCACCGGACGGTCAGGATCCAGCACGGCATCGCCTTCAGCTACGTCAACCGGAACCTCTTCGTGAAGCTCCCGGGAGGCAGGAAGCTCTGCTACTGGGGCACCCGCCTGAAGCAGGATCCGATGACCGGCCGCGAGTCGATCGTCTACATGGGCGTCAACCAGACGACCAAGAAGTGGGAAGACACTGAGACCTACGGCGGAAAGCTGGTCGAGAACATCGTCCAGGCGACCGCGAGAGACTGCCTGGCCGTGGCCATGACAAGGGTCAGCGCCCTCGGCTATCACATTGTGATGCACGTCCACGACGAGATGATCGTCGACGTCCCGACAGAGGACACGGACGCGCTGGACAGGATCAACGGCTGCATGGCGGCCCCGATCGACTGGGCCCCTGGCCTGCCGCTGAAGGGCGACGGCTACGAGACGCCCTTCTACAAGAAGGACTAAGGAGGACACACATGGAAATCATCGAGACTATGCACAGCATTGACGTCTACCGGAAGACGCTCACCAAGACCACCAAGATCCAGACCGGCGACCAGATCCGCGTCGGTCATTACACAGCAACGTGTCAGGAGATCACGCCAAAGGGCGCGCTATTCTTCCTCGATCAGTACCTCGACAAGGCCTTCCCGATGAACTGGGATGACACGAACGAGGGCGGGTATGAAAAGAGCGACCTGCGGAAAGCTCTGCAAAGCGACGAGGTGCTTGATATCTTTGCGGACATCCGCGACTACATGGTTCCGTTCGATAACGGCGACCTGCTGCGGATCCCGTTTGCCGGCGAACTTTTTGATAAGCTGCCGAGCTGGTGCAAGCCGGACGGTCATGAGCAGTGGCCGCTTATGCAGGACAGACGCAACCGACTAGCTTCGCGTTGCGGCGAGTATGAGTGGGGCTGGATCAATAACAAGGTTAAATCGTCCTCGACGTTTTTCGGCGTTGTCGCCGCCGACGGCGGTGCGAACGCCTGGGACGCCTGGAACGTCATCGGGGTCCGGCCGGCTTTCCTGATCGCATAATCGGGCGGCACCTACGAGTGCGACTACTACCGAAAGGACTAAACGACAATGAACAACAACGACAAAGTAATGTTATACCTGAAGCACCGCACCGGGGCCGTCACGATCGACCTCGTGAATCCTCCCGACAATCTGGAAGAGCTGATCAGCAGATGCTTCGCTGAATATACCGAAGAGACAGCTGAGGACTACACAGACGTAGACAGGCTTTGCTACATCGATCTGATCCGGAAACGGCTCTACAATAAGGATTTTTATGAGTACCGGGAAGAAATGGCGCACAGCAAGCTCGACTATGCACTGGAATACGACAGCAGCTTCGACCTGGACGATGACATTGACAGCTCGCTGGACTTTGCAGAGCAGGCCTACGAGGACGGCTTCATGCCGCTGTACTTCACGAGGAGCGGGCTGAGCCTGCACGACACCAACGCGGTCAGGAGAACACTGGTCCGGATCATCAAGACCATCATGGAATGGAGGAGGAAGAAAAATGAAGATTGAAAGAATGACAGAAATCGAAACACCCGACATCCAGATCGGCGACAGAATCCATGTCGGTCATTACACGGCAACATGCCAGGAGATCACGCCGAAGGGCGCCCTCTTCCTGCTGGATCAGTACCTCGACGAGGCCTACCCGATGAACAGGAAGAACACCAACAAGGGCGGCTATGAAGAGAGCGATCTCAGGGAGACGCTCAGGAGCAAGGAGATCCTCGAC
>Ga0256405_10012591_pt1 | contig 10436 bp, 5 predicted proteins | sample RumenRJG_02DNA_FD_189096 | JGI IMG/M metagenome (GOLD analysis project Ga0256405, IMG submission 189096) | Bovine rumen microbial communities from Lethbridge, Alberta, Canada - RJG_02 | ecosystem: Host-associated > Mammals > Digestive system > Stomach > Rumen | place: Canada: Alberta | collected... | reverse complement strand
AAAGCAGTGTATGATAGCACTGTAAAAAAGAGCGATTTATAACCGTTTTACAGGACGGTTCAACTGTTATCAGAGGTGATTGTTTTGAAAACAACGTTTAAAATGATCAGCGGCCTGCTGGCTCTTCTCCTTGTTTTTTCCCTGACCGGAGCTGCGGCTTTCGCAGACCCGGTCCCGGTTCCCGGCGATGCTGTGCTGAATGTCTCGGTCAATGTAGAGCGGGATGAAAATGTTCCCGGGTCATATATTGATGGTGAAGGGAATGAGATCAGCTTAGATCCGGACAAGGTACTCTCAGACGGAGAAGAGATCCCTGTGTGCAGCGTGAGCTATGTAAGCAGGGACAATCAGGAGATCGGTTATGAAGACAGCCTGATTAACCTCCTGGACCGTGATCGGCAGATCGGCATCCGTCTGACACCGCTGGATGGCTTCTATATCTATGATATTGCGCTGGTCGGAGGAGAGTATGCCCCAAGCCAGAGAAGCCTGCTTTCCGCGGCGATGGCGAAGCTCGGCACCACGACGGTCACGCTGTTCCTTTCCGATGTAGCCGGTCCTGAGGGCGGAAGCATCACCATCAACGGCGAGTATGTTTCCTCCTGGGGTGTCGGCAGCGACTGCACACTGAACGTCTCCTGCCGGAGAATCGATGATAATGTTCATACCCTTTGGTACGACGGCGGCGGTCATAACGGAATGGTGCCGGAACCCACTTATGCCAATGGACACGAGACAATTTTCACTTCGTACATGCTTGACAATCTGGCTTATGACGCCGACGGTACGGTATGGGAGTTTACCGGCTATCGCCTGGACTATGCCAACGGCGCCTGGCAGAATGTCGGAGCAGATGATGAAATCTGCCTCTATACTGATGCAACGCTGACTGCCCAATGGAGAGATGTCACGGAACAGTATGCTGCTGCAGAAGCTGTACCTCCAACGGTGACCATCGTTGGTGACTCGGCGAGCAAGGAGTATGACGGAACACCGCTCAGCGCTCAGCATTATACAATCACGTCAGGAGAGCTTGGGTCTTTTACGCTGGGCGTGACGTATAATGAGATCACGGATCCGTCATCGGTCCCCAATATTGCAAGTTACGCGCTCTTTAACGCGGATGGCAGCCCTGCCTTTAATCAGGCTGAACTGGAAGCGTCGGGAACCTTCATTGTAGATCCCGGCACACTGACCGTGACAGCGCCAGCGGTTCCGCCGACGGTAACCATCGTTGGTGACTCGGCAAGCAAGGAGTATGACGGAACTCCTCTGAGTGCACAACATTATTCGATTACAGCAGGAGACCTTGGCGGATATACACTTGGTGTGACGTATAATGAGATCACGGATCCGTCATCGGTCCCCAATATTGCAAGTTACGCACTCTTCAATGCGGACGGCAGCCTGGCCTTTGATCAGGCGACTCTGGAAGCAACCGGAACTTTTGTTGTGGATCCCGGCACACTGACCGTGACAGCGGCCCCAGTTCTGCAGGATCTGACGGTTCGCGGCGTACAGACAAGCGCAGATGCGACGTATGAAGGTCAAAGCTTCCGTGCAGTGGACTTCAATGGCGGTTATACTTCGGAAGGTTTGATCGAGGGAGATCGCATTGAAGGCGAAGGGATTGTAAGCGGCGAGGGAAGCAGCAGCTTCGATGTCATCATCAATCCTGAAGCGATCCGGATTATGCGCGGCGACAGCGATGTAACTGGATCCTATAATATTCGGGTAGAAAACGGTTATGTAACGGTGAATCCCTATGTTGCACCGACGCTCCAGCCTCTCACAATTCGCGGTATCACAGCGACGGTAGATGCGACCAGTGCGGACCAGATCTTCTCTGCAAATCAGATCGCGGCAGACGGCTTTACAAACGGCTATCAGGCTGTCGGCCTCCTGGAAGGAGATGCCATCGTTGATAACGGCATCGTGAGCGGTGAGGGAAGCACCAGCTTCGATGTCATCGTTGATACGACCAAGGTCATGATTAATAGGGCTGGACAGGATGTAACCTCGCTCTACGACATCCATGGAGAAAACGGTCGCATCACCGTGAATGAATTTGTTCCGGCTCCCACACCGGTGATCCCCGCGGTGACGGTTGAGGCGCCGAGCGCCAGCAAACTGTTCGACGGGACACCGCTCACGATGGATGCGGGGACGGATGTGACCGAGATTACCGACGACAAGGGCATCACCTATCGAATTGTGATCACTTATGCCGGCGGCAGCAGAACAGAAATCGGAACGAGCGAGAATGCGGTTACGTCCTGTGTCATCAACAATGTGGACGACCAGCCGATGTTCAGCACGGAAGAAATCCAGGCTGCGAGAGATTCCGGGCGGTTAAGAGTAATAAACGGAACTCTGACGGTTGCGGATCCGGCGGAGAAGCAGACGCTTGTCGTTACCGGCATCACCGCTTCGGTCACCGTAAAGGCTGCGGACCAGACGGTTACACTTGCGGAATGCAGCGCAGAAGGCTATAAAGACGGCTATAAGGTCACCGGCCTGCTTGACGGACACGTAATCAAAGGCGAGAACATCGTCAGCGGTCAGGGGACTGCCCCTGGATTTGACACGGTTGTGAACGGGGATGCGATCCGGGTTTACAACGGAGAAACAGATGTGACAGCACTCTACAGCATCAGCGCTGTCAACGGTTATGTTACCGTTACGGTTGAGAAGCCGGACACACCGCCGGAGCCTGATAAGCCGACGGTTCCCACGCTCACCCTGAGAGGCCTTGATGCAAGCAAGGAATATGACGGAACGCCGCTTACCATGCAGGGTGACAAGGGGTATCTGCTTTCCGGCACGATCGGCGAATACAAGATCGTTGTCACCTATAACTCCATCACGGAAATTGGCAGCGTACCGGCCATCAGCAGCTATGAACTCCAGGATGCCCAGGGGAATACCGTATTCACCAAGGCGGATCTGGATGCCAGCGAAAACTTTACGGTCGAGAGCCTCGGCACGCTGACCATCACCAAGCCGGAGCCCACGATTCCGAAGGCGACCTTGACGGTTCAGCCGCTGACCAAGGAATATGACGGAACTCCGCTGACAAGAGAGAATAACGGCAATGTCGAAGTCACCGATAATCTCGGTGAATACAGGCTCCGTGTGGAATATAACTCTATCACCGAACCGGGCAAGGCAGAGGCCCTGTCAAACTACGAGCTCGTCGACCAGAACGGCCAGGTTGTCTTCACGAAGGCCCAGCTGGATGCCAGCCCGAACTTCACCGTCAACAACGGTCTTCTGACCGTCAACCCGCGTACGCTGAAGCTTATTGCCATCTCCGGCATGCTGAACACCAAGGGCGAAAACATCACCGCCTCGAGCCTGAGCACGCCGGACGGCAGCTTTACCAACGGCTATCGCCAGATCGGCCTTCTGAACGGCCACCAGCTCTCGGGCAATTTTGTACAGGGCAGCGGAAAAGAGAGCTTCAAGACCAGCATCGACCCCGAAGCGGTCCGGATCACTTCGGGCGGCTGGGATGTGACCAAGTATTATGACATCCAGACCCAGGACGGCTATATCACGATCAATGCCCCCACGGCCTACGACCTGATTGTCAATCCGCGCTCCTACACCTGGACCTATGACGGGACAGCGCATTCCATGAGGGAGTACGACTACAGCGGTCTGGTGAACGGAGACAAGCTTGTCAAGGTCAACTTCAGCAACGAAGCTACCATCACGAATGTCGGCACCCAGTCGAACCGGATTACCTCCGTCGAGGTGACCACGGCCACCGGCGGTGATGTGGATGTGAACAAGTACGTCCTCATCTCCACTCCGGGTACTCTGACCGTTGAGCAGCGTGACCTGACCGTGACGGCCATCTCCGGCTCGCTGACCACGAACGGCACTGAGATTGTCGCCTCGAGCCTGAGCACGCCGGACGGCACCTTCAAGAGCGGATTCAAAGCAGAAGGTCTGGTTCCCGGGCACGCACTCACCGGCAGCTTTGTCACCGGCCGCGGCACCACCACCTTCAACACCAGCATTGACCTGAACAACCTGCGTGTTGTCGATGCTTACGGCAACGATGTGACGCGCAACTACAGCATCCGTACCGTAAACGGAACCATCACCATTAACGCAGGTTCCCCGACCCAGCAGCAGAGCAGAGTGTCCCTGTCCATCACGGCCAAGTCCGGCACCTTCCCCTATGACGGAACGGAGCACAAGCTCAACGAATACACCGCCAACGGCCTGGTGGACGGCGATGTGATCGAAAAGGTTACCTTCAAACCGTCTTCCGTGATCACGGATGTGGGAACCCGTGCCAATGAGATCCAGTCTGTAGTTATCAAATCGTCCACCGGCGCAGCCGTAGACAGCAGCAAGTACAACATCAACTACTACTCCGGCACGCTCACCGTGACCAAGTTCCCGCTGACCCTGACGGCCGTTTCGGACGAGAAGGTTTATGACGGGAAAGCTCTGAACAACAAGAGCGTAAAGGCCACTGCCCTGGCGAATTCCAACCAGACCCTCAGTGCGGACTACGAGGTCTTCGACAGCAACGGCAACTCCATCAAGAACGGCCCGGTCGATCCCGGCGTCTATACCAAGAAAGTCAGCAACGTCAAGATTACCTCCGGCAACACCGATGTTACGGCCAACTATGACATCAAGATGGTAGACGGTACCCTGAAGATCACCGGTTCCTCCGGTGAAAGCAGCCGTGCAACCACTACCACAGCCTACTACGGCAACACCTTCACCATCCGCTCGGATGCGCCGTACTCGGAGTTCAAATACCTGCTGATCGACGGCCAGAAAGTTCCAACCGACAACTACACCGTCAAGGAAGGCAGCACCATTATCACGCTGAAGTCCTCCTACATCCAGAGCCTGAAGGCCGGCGGACACAACTACACCATCGTCTCCACATCCAAGCAGGTCGACGGCAGCTTCAATGTTTCCAAGGCACCCAAGACCGGTGACGGCGCATCGATGATCGTCTGGATCATTCTGCTTCTTCTCGCGGCAGTGGCCGTTGCGCTGGTGTTCTTCTTCCTGCAGCGTTCCGGTAAGCTGGGCGGCGGCAAGCGCCCGTCCGGCAAAAAGAACAGCCGCAGCAGCAAAGAAACCCTGCGTTATCCTTCCGGAAAGGAATACACCCGCAGGCCGGCTGCACCGGTAATTCCGGATCTGGACTTTGAGCCCGAACCGGAACCGGTTCAGGACGACAATCCGACCGTGGATCTGATGAAAGATTTTGACCTCAACCTGGATGATTTCCGGAATCCGGAACCGCAGACGCCGACGGCCTACAGCGGATATACTCCTGCGGACCATGTTTCGACCGCTTACACGCCCGCCGCAGAAAACAGCAGCACTGCTGCCGGTTTTGAAACCCCGGACTTCGGCAGCTTTGATCAGCCGGCGAAGCCGGAAGAAGAGCTCCCGGATCTCGAGGTAGAGGTCTATGAAGAAGAGCCGGAAGTGCAGCCGAGCGCTGAACCGGAAACGCAGCCTGTCACGGACTCCCCAGAGGATATGTCTGAACCGGCAGCGGAAGAAACCGCCCCGGAAGTTGAGCCGGAGCCGGAGAAAACACCGGAACCGCCGCGTCGTCGGGGAAAACACGAGGCGCCGGATCCCTCCGACCCGTTCACGGACAGCTGGTATCAGTCTGTCGGACTGAGCAGGAGAGACAAAAACAAGTAAACCCATACTATCCGGTTCATAACCGGTAAAACAAAAACTCATGCACCATAACCCGTGCATGAGTTTTTGTTATGCCGCTGTTAATTCCCGTATTGAAGCGGCCGAGCTTTTTTGATATAGTAAAATAAAAGAAAAAGGGAAAGGAGTATAAAGAAATGGAAATCATCTGGAACGGTCATTCCTGCTTCACGATTAAAACACAGGATGGAAGCGTTGTCCTGGATCCTTATGAGGACGGAAAAGTCCCAGGCTGCGGTCCGCTTCGCCTGGAAGCGGACGCAGTGCTCTGCAGTCACGAGCACGGCGACCACAATTACCGCGCGGCGGTTCGGCTGAGCGGAAAACCCTGCGGTGTGCAGGTGAAAGAGATCCCATCCTGGCACGACGATGTCTGCGGCAAGAAGAGGGGTCCAAACACCATCCACGTCCTCTGCGCCGAGGGCATGAAGCTCGTCCACCTGGGGGATCTGGGGACGGAACTGAACCGCGAGCAGATCGAGGTCCTCTCCGAGCCGGATGTCCTTCTGATTCCGATCGGCGGATTTTATACCATTGACGCCGCGCAGGCGCTGCAGATTGTGGAGCAGCTGCATCCCAGGATCACGGTTCCGATGCACTTTCGGCGGGGCAGCATGGGCTTCGATGTGATCGCCACACCGGACGAATTTCTGGCCCATTGTCCAAATGTTGTGGAATACGCCGGGAATACCCTGACGGTGGATCCGGATACACCGGCCCAGACGGCGGTGCTGTATCTTTGACCCGGCGCCTCAGCGAAACTGATTTCGTGCCGGGTCATAGTCGAAGCCGGCCTCGTGAAGGCGGCCGATGAGCTCGGCTCTGTCCAGCTCCAGGTCGTCACAAAGCGTCTCCAGCGAGTCATATTCATCCCGCAGTTTCGTGTTGAGGACGCTCATCAGCATAAATGGATCAGAAGGAAGTTTGATTGCCACGTAGTTCACCTCCGTTGACGTAAGTGCCTGTATAATGAAAAGGAGCAGCTGAGACCAGCTGCTCCTGTGCTGAACGGGGAAAAATTACTTGTTGACCTTCTCCTTGAATGCCTTGCCGGCCTTGAAGACGGGGGTGTTGCTTGCGGCGAACTCCATGGCCTCGCCGGTGGCAGGATTGCGGCCCTGACGGGCATCACGATGCTTCACGGAGAAAGTGCCGAAACCGAAGAGCGCAACGGCCTCGCCGGCGGTGACGGTGTCGACGACAGCGCCCAGAATGCTGTCAACAACAGCGGCGGCCTGCTTCTGGCTGAGCTCGTTCTCAGCGGCGACTTTTTTCACAAGTTCAGTTTTATTCATGATCGAAAACTCCTTTTAAAAGAATTACAGGGGGATTATAGCAGTTTCAACGACGTTTGGCAATAGGAAAAAGCAGAAAACGGGCAGAAAAGCGGGTTGTTTCAGGGAACAGTTTCCTATATCTCAAAACAATTCACATGAGACGGAATCGAAGTATTGAGAAAAGGAGGCGGGTGTGATATAATCCTCCCGTTCTTGTTAGATAATTAGATCATATATTGAAGGGAAACGTGACAATATGAAACTCGGTATTGTCGCAGAGCGCCTATTTTACATATCTTCATTTAACTCTCTATACCCCCATAAACCCCGGTAAATATTGTATTAGTCGCGATCTCAGGTCTTATAAAACAAATTATAAATCTATATCTCTGAATGACAAAATCGCGTAAAAATGCGTAAAAGAAAAACTACGAAAAGACCTGCTATAACACTAAAATTTAGAAGCCAGACCCACCAGATGAGGAATCCTGATGGCTCTGGCTTCTTCTGTTGATGGGCAGCGGTTGGCTCGCCGCTGCCGGCTCGGCCCGCACTCCCTCCGGAGAATCATTCGACCTCCGCAGGCTCCGCCCGAATGATTCTCCTCCGGTCGTTTTGCGGCCCGGCCTCTGCAGGCTCGCCTTGTTCCGCTCCGCTCGGCGTGCTCCAGTAATCTGCTCTCAGTCCTCCTGCGTCGGCCAGGAGAGCAGATTACTTCCGCGCGCTGGTCGCTCCGCTCAAACCCCTTCGGGGTTTTTCTTTTTTTCCCTCGGGTCGCTGCGTTCCGTCCTCCGCTCCGGCAGATTCTGCCTCCGCTACGGACTACTCTTGCTCCCTTCGGACAAGCGTTAGGGTCGCCGCTGTCGGCTCGAGCCGTGAGGCGGCTCAGCCTTTGCAAGCTCCCGGATCCGCTTCGCTCGGCATGCTCCAGTAATCTGCTCTCAGTCCTCCTGCGTCGGCCGGGAGAGCAGATTACTTCCACCCGCCTTCGCTTCGCTCAATCATCAGGGGTTATCTCCGCTCGCTCCACATCGTCGTCGGACGTAGCTGGCCAAAATGGGATCGTCTGTGCAGCCGCCTCCTCCGTATCGCTCGCTGCCTGCTCCCTCTGAATTTGCCTTCCATCAGACGGTAAGCCCCGTCCGGCAGTTCCGCGCGGCGGCTGTCCCGCATATGGGAGAAGACAGCTCGCCGCGCTGCCTGGTCCCCCTTCGCCGGCACTTGGTGCAGCGGAAAGGTTCTCCGCGTGGGGAGGCTCGCTGCTCCGGCGCGTCCAGCTCTCGCATCCTTCCGGAGAATCATTCGATCTCCGCAAGCTCCGACCGAATGATTCTCCTCCAGTCGCGTCCGCGGCCGGCCTACGCCGCTCGCAAGGTGGGCTCGCCGCTGTCGGCACGGCCCGCTCCGCTTCCTTTCGGAGATTTTTCGACTTCCGCAAGCTCCACCCGAAAAATCTCCTTCAGTCAGCCCTGCGGCCCGGCCTCTGCAGGCTCGCCTAGTTCCGCTGCGCTCGGCGTGCTCCAGTAATCTGCTCTCCGTCCTCCTGCGTCGGCTAGGAGAGCAGATTACTTCCGCCCGCTGGTCGCTTCGCTCAAACCTCTTTCGGTTTTTTTCAGGTCGCGTCGCTCCCTCACGTTAACGGGTCGCTACGCATCGTCCTGCGCTCCGGCAGAATCAGATTTGCCCTTCGCAGGCTCCGGTCAAATCAGATTCAGCCTCCGCTCCGGAACTCGCTTCGCTCCCTTCGTTTAAGCGGTAGGCTCGCCGCTGTCGGCTCGGCCCGCTCCGCGTCCTTCCGGAGATTTTTCGACTTCCGCAAGCTACAGCCGAAAAATCTCCTCCAGTCCGCCCTGCGGCCCGGCCTCTGTAGGCTAGCCTGGTTCCGCTGCGCTCTATTCTCAGCGGGTATTTCCGCTCGCTCCACATCGAGCGCGCTGCTGTGCGCTCCCGGAAGCCCCGTGCAAAACGTTACCCCGGTGGCTGTGCAACGGAAGTAAGCACAGCTCACCTTATGCACCCCATGAGGCCCCGTGCAGATCGGCGCGCTCTCCGTATCGCTCACTGCCTGGCTGCCTCTGATTCTACCTGTCTGGGATAGTTAGAGCCCCAGATGGATCGCGCGGCGGCTGTCCCGCATATGGGAGAAAACAGCTCGCCGCGCTGGCTGGTCGCCTCTATCGGTACATGGGTACATTACTGACCATAGCCGCATAAAGAAGCACTTGTTCTCAGCACCCATTTATGATACTCTTTATAAAGTAAAGCTTTTGCGGGCAGGGGGTGAGAAGATGAGCATGTATGATCGGGAATGGTATAGAAACCATATTACCGAAGAACAGAATATGGACAAGCCAAAGCAAGCGGAACAACATCGACGTGCAGGCAGTCAGCGCACCCCACCACACAGACAATCTGCCCGTACCCAGAACACAAAAAAGAAGATACTCGAAGCCATTCATTCCCTGCCAGGGCGGAAAAGAGTCATCACAGACTACAGCATTCAGGACGGCAAAGATCGAGCCTTCTTTGACTATATCGTTATTCATGAAGCCGGTATTTTCGAGATCCAGCTCTATGATCAATACCGCATTGTCAGCGCAGACGGCAGTCATCGTTACTGGACCGTTGAGGCCTATGATAGTCTAGGAGTCTCCTATGTGCAGGAGTTCCCGACTCGTAAACTGGAAAAAGACAGTTATGTACTTGACCAGTATATCCGGCGTTTCGCCCATGTAAAATCCTTCACATATGCCGTCTTTCCCGATGATGCAGGTGTACGCAATGCCAGCACCGTCAATACGGATCAGGTTCTTGCGGCATCTGAGCTCTCCAAAACCCTGAAGAGTGCAGCCAATCACTATGGACACGCCTACAACAATGATGAGATCGATAAGATCTATCGAGCCCTCCAGAACAGCTCAGCATCTTCCAGAGGCAAACCTGTCCGAAAACAGACGAGACGTCCGAGAAAGGGAGTACGGATCGCTGGCGCTTTGATCATGCTCATTCTTGCCGTTGTGGCTATACTTGTCGCTGAAACTGATATTTCACAGCGTGCCGTGAAAACGATTGAAAGCATCACAGAAAGATTCAAAAAAGAAATTGTCCCCATACCTGGCAATGCTGGAGATGTTGTGATCACCATTCCATCGTCCTATACGGAGCCTGGATTGAGCCAGACTGAGTGTGATCAGATGGCTTCACGATATGGCGCCAGATCCATCAGACTGAACCAGGATGGATCAATGACCTGGACTGTCAGCAGTACTCAAAGAGATCAGCTTGTTGCCAATCTTGCCGCAGAGTATACAGCGGATTTGAAGAATATCGACAAAAAGCAGTGTTAGGGTCGGGTAGAATTAGCCAAACGTATGTCGGGCAGAAATAGCCAATTTGAGTCGGATAGAAATAACCAAAGGCTAAAACTGGCTGGCTATCTCA
>Ga0256405_10012590_pt1 | contig 10436 bp, 6 predicted proteins | sample RumenRJG_02DNA_FD_189096 | JGI IMG/M metagenome (GOLD analysis project Ga0256405, IMG submission 189096) | Bovine rumen microbial communities from Lethbridge, Alberta, Canada - RJG_02 | ecosystem: Host-associated > Mammals > Digestive system > Stomach > Rumen | place: Canada: Alberta | collected... | reverse complement strand
CGGACTCGTTTCCGAGAACCCGGCTGAGAACTACGTACAGCTGCCTGAGAGCACACAGTTCGGCGATGGCTTCACAGCTGACGACTACAACAAGCTTGTCAAGGAGCTCTATGACGGAACAAGAACTGTTTCGAACGACACAGAGAAGCTGCCTACGACAAAGGCTGTAAAGGTAGACGATCAGGGAGCGATCAAGGGATAATTAAGTTCAAAAAAGGGCGGTTCCGCAAGGAATCCGCCTTTTTTATTGTCACCTTTTTTTGTATAATAAATATGTATACTCCCGTCTTTTACAGTTTGAACATCAAAAAACCTCGGTACCCGTTGCAATCAAAGGCTTCCGAGGTTTTTTAGCGCGATCTCATTTTGCGTTTCGTGTTCGCGTCTTGGATTCTTTGATGATCTTTTTCATGTTTTTATTCGGAATGATGGAATAATCCGTCCTGAAACCGAACTTCTCGTGCAGAGCATCGGTAAGTTCGGTCCTTGTGTAGTTCGGCAGATAACCTTCTCCTACTACCTCGCGCACCGACATATCCTTAAGGGTGGAAATTATCTGGCTGCAGGTGAACTCATAGTCGAGCCTCTTCTCCAGATAGCGGTAAAGGATCAGCGCCAGGAAGCAGGTCAGGAAATGCGCCTCTATGTGATGGTCCGTGCTCACATATGCAGGCCTTGCTTGAAACTCGGTCTTCATGATCCTGAAGCACTCTTCGATCTGCCACCTTTGCTGATTGACTCGGATGATCGCTGAAGGCTCATCGTCGAGATTTGTGCATACCGCATAGAATCCGTCATACATGGCTTCTTCATCGATCAGGGCCTGGTTAAGAGAGCAGTGTATCCTGTCAGCGATCTCTCCGTCAGGTGTCGCAGCGGTCTTCTCGATCAATCTCCTGAAGTCCTGCTGGTTCTTCCTGCCTCTTTTAGCTGTCCCGTTATCTATCGCTCTCTGCGCTCTGTCTATCTGTCCCTGCCTTATGTTCTTCTGGTACTCCCTGTACTTGAGAGAGAAGGTCACGATCAGAGTCTCTTCAAAGGAGTCCCTGTCGATCAGCCACTCCTTGTAGAAAGTCTTGTCATAGTCTTTGTCCGGATCAAGCTCATCGATGTTGAACAGTCTGGCGCGATCATGGCCCCTGGCACCGTTCAGCTTCCAGCCATCGGGGCTCAGAGCCCAGTCGCGGATGTCTTTTCTGAGCTTCTTGAGAGACTGCGTAACGATATATGCTCTGTCCTGGATGTTGTTGAACCTGCGGTTGGCATGTGATGCCAGCCCCGCATCAGTGCATACAACGAACTTCGACATGCCGAAATCTGACAGCAGCTTCTTCTCAAGAGGCCTGAGGGTGACCTGCTCATTGGTGTTGCCCGGATGTATGCATACGGAAAGAGGGATCCCGTCCCGATCGATGAACATCCCCATCTCCACGATCGGAAGAGGGCGGTTCTCCTTGCTTTTGCCGTGTTTCCTGAGGCCGTCCACGTCCGGCTCTTCTACCTCGAAGAAGAAGTTCGTGCAGTCGTAATAGATCACCCCGGTGTTTCTGGCGCCAAGAGCAAAGCTGTTACGGTACACGGATTCCTGTATGAAGTCCGATTCTTCAGCCAGTACATCAAGAGCTCTGTATACCTGATGCTCCTTGAAGAGAGGCTTTTCGATCAGCGTATCTGCATATCTGCAGGTGGCTATCTTTGAGTCAGGCTCGATCACCCGTCCGTACAAAAGCCTCGACAGGATAGAATCCAGATCGAATTTGAAAGAATGCCTCTTTGAGATCTCCTTGCAGATAAGATCCATCTTCAGTTCGTGATATATCTTCTGCAGAAAGAGATATCCGATCTGGTACTCATAGCGGTAGTTCTTGGTCAGCTGCTTTGCAGGGGACAGGGAGATCTGTATCTCCTCGTTCTCCTTCTTCTCCTTTTCGTTGAGCTTCTTCACATATTCTTTCGCCCATTCATCAGGATCGCGGCCATACTTTTCGCGTATGTCGTTTTCGTTGCCGAGCTTTTCTACTGTGACTGAATGTTCTTTTCCTTTGCCGTCATAGTATGTCTTGATGACATAGAAAAGTCGTCCGTTCTTTGTCTTCGTGGTCCTTATCCTCATTTCTGGATACCTCCGGTCCCTTATATTGTACCACAAGACGCAAAAAGACGCAATATATTGAACAAATAATTTGACAATAAAAATGAGCGTTTGCAACGCTCACAGAGATTTCTTGTTATCTAAAGTGTAAAACTACCGAATATGGCAGCTGCGGCATCATGTTGTTGGCATATATAGACCGTTGTGATATAGTTACTGACGGTACGAGGGAGTAGCCGGCGCAGTGCGCGATATCATCCGTCAGTACGGGATCATTTATCCCCGGATAATGTCAGAACAGGCGAGACTTTTACCGCATGAAGCTTTGCGGTGATGGTCTCTTTTTTGTGGAAATCATGCCGGGCAGGTGATAATATTATTAAGTTATATAAAAATGGAGGAAAACAATGCGCGAAGGTTACAGACCATATCTTGAAGACATCGGTTCAGTCCTTGCTGAGACAGGCTCGGAGGCCGGCGGACTTACATCGGCCGAGGCAGCGTCCAGGCTCGAAAAGGACGGACCGAATAAACTCATAGAACCAAAGAAGAGAAGCAGTCTGCTGAAGTTCTTCGACCAGATGAAGGATCCGATGATACTCATACTGCTGGCGGCGGCTCTTCTTTCGCTCATAACGTCGCTTTACGAGGGAGAGACCCCGACGGACGTATTCATCATATTGTTCGTCGTCGTTCTGAACTCCGTGCTCGGAGTGGTCCAGGAGAACAAAGCCGAAGAGGCCATAGAGGCTCTCAAGCAGATGACCGCGGCGAAGTCCAAGGTGCTGCGCGACGGTGAGATCATCAGCGTGGAGAGCAGCGGGCTCGCGGTGGGTGATGTCGTTCTGCTCGAGGCGGGAGACAGCATACCGGCCGACGGACGTATCATAGAAGAAGCCTCGATGAAAGTCGAGGAGGCGGCTCTCACCGGTGAGTCGGTGCCTGTGACAAAGACCTCGGAAGCGCTTGTTCTCGGCGATTCGAAGGACGTTGCGCTCGGCGACAGGAAGAACATGGTATACATGGGAAGCACTGTCGTATACGGCAGAGGAAAGGCCGTCATAACCGCGACGGGCATGTCGACCGAGATGGGCAAGATCGCCGACGCGATCGCCCAGGCCGAAGAGGAGCTCACACCGCTCCAGATAAAACTGGCCCAGCTCTCGAAGATCCTGACAAAGCTGGTGCTCGTCATCTGCGCGTTCATCTTCGCTCTCGGAGTGATCAAGGCCGGACGCCTCAGCATGGATGTCATGATCGACACCTTCATGCTCGCGATCTCTCTTGCGGTAGCGGCGATCCCGGAGGGACTTGTCGCCGTAGTCACCATAGTGCTCTCGATCGGAGTCACCAAGATGTCGCAGAGGAACGCGGTCATCAGAAGGCTCACGGCGGTCGAGACTCTCGGCTGCGCCCAGATAATCTGCTCGGACAAGACGGGCACGCTGACACAGAACAAGATGACCGTCACGGACTACGCCGGAAACGACAGGGACCTGATCGCTGCCGGGATGGCGCTTTGCTGCGACGCGGAGCTCAAGATAACGGAAGACGGCGAAGAGGTCGTGGGCGAACCGACAGAGGCAGCGCTCGTGGCATTCTCTTCATCGCAGAATCTGCCTAAGACCGAGCTCGTGAAGAAGTTCCCGCGCGTGGGAGAGGCTCCGTTCGACTCCGGCCGCAAGATGATGTCGACTGTACACAAGAACAACGACATGGACTCTCCTGCCGGCCTCGAGACCGAGCTCGACAAGCTCATCGCGAGATCAGAATACGTGCAGTTCACCAAGGGCGCGCCTGATGTGGTGCTCCGTCACTGCACGCATATCTTCACGAGCCACGGCATCGAGCCGATGACGGAGGAGCTTGCGGAGAACATCAGAAGAGAGAATGCCAGGATGGCGGGCAAGGCCCTGAGAGTGCTCTCGCTCGCGATGAGGGTATATCACAAGAGGCCGGAGGACTTCTCGGCTGAGGCTCTCGAGCAGGAACTCATCTTCACAGGCCTCGTGGGAATGATCGACCCTGTAAGGCCTGAGGTGAAGGACGCTGTTGCAGAATGCCGCACAGCGGGCATCAGACCTATTATGATCACCGGAGACCAGCTCGATACCGCCGTCGCCATCGGCAAGGAGCTCGGTATAGTCGAAAGCTCAGCTGACGCCATACTCGGCGCGGAGCTCGACGAAATGTCTGACGAAGAACTTCTGAACAAGGTCGGCACCTACTCGGTATACGCGAGGGTGCAGCCTGAGCACAAGGTCAGGATAGTAAAGGCGTGGCGCGCGCGCCGCATGGTGACCGCTATGACGGGAGACGGCGTCAATGACGCCCCTGCCATCAAGGCGGCCGACATAGGAGTCGGCATGGGCATCACCGGAACGGACGTCACAAAGAACGTTGCCGACATGATACTCGCAGACGACAACTTCGCTACGATAGTCTCGGCTGTCGAAGAGGGCCGCAGGATCTATGCCAACATCAGAAAGTGCATACAGTTCCTGCTCGCTACAAATATCAGCGAGGTCCTCTCGATACTGATAGCGACCATATTGAATTTCACGGTGCTCAGGCCTGCGCACCTGCTGTGGATCAACCTCATAACGGATTCGCTTCCGGCGCTGGCTCTCGGCATGGAGGACGCTGAGGGCGACCTGATGGACGAAAAGCCGAGAAGCGCCAGAGAAGGCGTGTTCGCCGGCGGTATGGACAAGGATATCCTTTATCAGGGAGCTGTCACCACGCTGCTGGTGCTCACCGCGTGCTTCGTGGGTGAGTTCATCGAGACGGGACAGTGGCATATCGTCCAGAGCAACGACGGCATCACTATGGCGTTCCTGACGATGTCGATGTGCGAGATATTCCACTCGTTCAACATGAGATCGAGAAGGAAGTCTATCTTCAGCCTCAGCAGACAGAACATCTGGCTATGGGGATCGGGACTGGCCGCCCTTGTACTGACCTCTGTCGTCATCGAGGTCCCGGCGCTTGCGAAGATCTTTGAATTCACGCCGATCGACCTCAAAGAATACGCCATCGCGATGGGCCTTGCTATACTGATTATACCTATCGTAGAGATCGTAAAGGCGTTCCAGCGCGCGGTCGAAAACAAACGCAAAGCAAAAGAAGAGGAAGCGGAAAACAGGGCCAAGCATAGGGCCTGAACGGAGATACGCAGAACGAAAGAAACACGGATGAGCAAATTCGAAGACGGACTTGAAAAAGAACTCGACGAAGAAACGGAAGAGGAAATAGAAGAAGTAGAAGCGAAAACCCGGAAGCGCGACTCGGACAAGCTGGGCACCGAACCGGTGCACCCGCTGCTCCTGAAGATGTCGGCGCCTCTTGCGGTATCCATGTTCGTCATGGCGCTCTACAATATAGTGGACTCAATCTACCTCGGCCACTACAGCACCGACTCGCTGACCGCGGTATCGTACTGCTTTCCGTTCCAGAACCTCAATATAGCGTTCGGGATAGGAACGGCGGTCGGAATGAGCGCTCTGCTCTCGAGATACCTCGGGGCAAAACAGTACGAAAAGGCGGACAAGGTTGCCCACAACGGTTTCATACTTGCCGGGATCAACTACCTGATATTCTTCGTGATCGGCTGCTTTGCCGAACCTATCATGGGGATACTGGCGGCGAAGTCCACGGATGCGGCCATTCTTTCAGAGGGAGCCGTATACCTGAGGATCACGCAGTGGCTGTCGATCGCTCCGATGATCCAGTCGATGTTCGAGAGGCTGCTCCAGGGCACGGGCAAGACGAACTACATCTTCTACATGCAGGTGTCGAGCACGGTATTCAACGCCATAGTCGACCCTATCCTCATCTTCGGATTCTTCGGACTGCCTGCCATGGGGGCAAAGGGCGCGGCTCTCGCCACGGTATTCGGCCAGATACTTGGCTGCATACTCGGATATTTATTCAACAGGAAGTTCAACAAAGAGATCTCTCTTTCGCTCAAAAAGCTCCGTCCGGACCTCCGCACGATGAAGGATATATACAGGATAGGCATCCCTTCGATAATCCTGCAGTCGGTCGGAGCGGTCATGACATTCAGCCTGAACAAGATACTCGCGATGTTCTCGGACCTCGCCGTCACGACTTTCGGAGTATACTTCAAGCTGCAGAGCTTCGTCTTCATGCCGCTGTTCGGGATGAACAACGCATCGGTGCCTATCATCGCGTATAACTATGGCGCAGACAGAAGGGACAGGCTCGAAAAGACGATGAGCATAGGCGTCCGCTACGGCGTCGGCATAATGTCCGTGGGAACACTGCTTTTCTGGCTCTTCCCTGAAGAGCTGATGGCGCTCTTCGATTCGCCTCCTGAAATGGTCGCGATGGGAGTCGTGGCGCTGCACATCATATCGCTCAACTTCCCGTTCGCGGGCTACGCGATCATGAGAGGCGCGGCTTTCCAGGCTCTCGGAAAGAGCGTGTACAGCATGAACATCTCTCTTGTCAGGCAGCTTCTGATAATAATACCTTGCGCGTACATCTTCGCTAAGATCGGCGGGGTCGACATGGTATGGTGGGCCTTCCCGTGCGCGGAGGTCGCCGGCTTCACGATGTCGGTGCTCTATACGAGGAGGATCAGAAGGACTATAATAAGTAAAATGACACCGCGTGACGAGAACGGCAATCCGCTCGATGAGAACGGGGATCCGGTAACAGAATAAGAGCGGCACAGATGCCCGCGGGTGGCAGATACCAGTGCAAACCAGAAAAAACGCGGATCCGGGACAGGACATGAGTGGCTCAGTAAAAACGAAAAGTGAATACAGGGCGGAAGCGAAAGAGAAGCTCGCGGCGCTGACGGAAGAATATATCAGCAGCGCTTCGGCGAAGATTGCCGTGAACGTTCTGAGCATGGAAGCTGTGCGGAAGGCAAAGACCGTGCTCGCCTACTTTTCGGTCGGCCGCGAGCCGGGCACGCTGGCTCTTCTTGACAGTCTGCTAAAGGACGGAAAGAAGGTATGCCTTCCTCTCTGCACCGATCTCGATGAGAACGGACACCGCATCGAGGGGACCGCTGCCGCGGATTCTATGGAGGCAAGGCGCATAAAAAGCTTTGACGATCTTGTCAGGGGAGCTTACGGGATACCTGAACCGGGAGCCGGCACAGAGACGGTGCCTCCTGAAAAGATAGATGTCATCATACTGCCGTGCGTTGCCTGCGACCGCGAATGCAGAAGGCTCGGACACGGTGCAGGGTATTACGACAAATACCTGAGCCTCGTGAAAGAAAAATGCTTGACTGTCGCGCTGTGCTACGAAGAACTGCTGGCTGATCAGCTCCCTGTCGAAGAGCATGACATGCCTGTGGACGCAGTGGTGACTGAAGACGCCGTATATCGATGGCGTCCGTAAAAGGAACTGATCTATACGGAACATAAAAGGAGGGATCCTTTTCACAATAAAGACCGCATCAAAGACTGCGGACGGCAAATAATGAAAGAGGGAATAAAAATGACACAGAAGAAAAAAATCATGCTTACGGGCGACAGACCTACAGGCAGACTCCATATAGGACATTACGTCGGATCTCTGAGACAGAGACTCGAGTTGCAGGACGATCCAAGCTACGAAAAGGTTTTCGTCATGATCGCTGACGCTCAGGCTCTGACAGATAATTTCGACGACCCGGACAAGGTCAGGGAGAGCGTGTTCCAGGTAGCTCTCGACTACCTCTCGGTGGGGATCGATCCTGAAAAGACACATATACTCATCCAGTCGGAAGTGCCTCAGCTGCACGAACTGACTGTTTACTACATGAACCTCGTTACGGTCAGCAGGGTCCAGAGGAATCCGACCGTAAAGGCAGAACTCAAGATGAGGGGCTTCGAAGGAGAGAGCGTTCCTGTGGGATTCTTTACATATCCTATAAGCCAGGCGAGCGACATCACCGCCTTCAAGGCTACCATCGTGCCGGTCGGCGAGGACCAGGAGCCTATGCTCGAGCAGTGCAGAGAGATAGTAAGGACCTTCAACCGTACGTACAACTGCGACGTTCTGGTCGAGCCTGAGATCTATCTGCCTTCGAACGAGGCCTGTCTGAGGCTTCCGGGAACGGACGGCCAGGCCAAGATGAGCAAGTCGCTTGGAAACACGATCTACCTTTCGGACGATGAGGAGACTCTCCGCAAGAAGGTGATGTCTATGTTTACAGACCCGGGACACCTCAGAGTCGAGGATCCCGGAAAGATCGAGGGCAACACGGTGTTCACATACCTCGACGCCTTCGTGCAGCCTGACAGCTTCGAGAAGTTCCTGCCTGAATATAAGGACCTCGATGAGCTCAAGGCGCACTACCAGAGAGGCGGACTCGGCGATGTAAAGGTCAAGAAGTTCCTCTTCGCCGTGCTCAACGAGTTCCTTAGCCCGATAAGAGAAAAGAGAGCTTATTACGAAGCTCATCCTGAAGAGGTCATCGCCGCTCTCAGAGAGGGCACCGAGGAGGCAAGGCGCACAGCCGCCGCGACTCTGGCCGATGTGAAGCATGCGATGAAGATCGACTATTTCGAGAGCTGGGCTGAAGAATACGGAGTGAAATAAGTCCTCGAAATCTTCACAGTATCGACTAATTCGGATATTTGCCTGATGCTACAATTTGCCTGTGGGGCCGAAGAGCCCTCACAGGCATTTATTATTGGGTGCAACTGAAATAATCCATCATGATAAAAAGGATCATCGGAATCTATTTCAGCCCCGTCGGAGGGACCGCGCGAATGACACGGAGACTGGTGTCGGAGATGGCATCGGTTATCAGGGAATGCAGCCCCGAAGAGATAACGACGGAGTGTTACGACATCAGGGACATGAAAGACTGCGGCTTTGGCGAGGAGACCATAGCCGTGATTGCTATGCCTGCATACATAGGCAAACTGCCTCTTCCGGGCATCGAAGCCCTGCGGACGGTTAACGGCGGCAGAGCCATGACTGTCACGGCAGTCTCCTACGGCGGCAGATCGTACGGTAACGCTCTTTTCGAACTCAGGGACCTCGCAGAGGAGTGCGGGTTCACGGTCATAGGAGCCGGCGCCTTCGCGATCAGCTATATGGCAGTGAGAGGCAGCGCGAGAAGCGCCGCGCCGGCAATGGACACGGTCTCTGTAACGGAGTTCGGAAAGGCGGCGGCTGCAAAGGTGAGACGGCTTGGAGGCTGCGAGATCGAGGGCCTCAGGATAAAGCCGGCGCCGCTCGAGGTAAAGGGCAGAAAGCCTGTGCATAAGATCAGCAGGATATCCCCGAAAGCGGCTGCGATCGCTCAGGAGCTGCTCGAAAAACTGAGCTTCAGCAGAAAAAACTCCGAATGGTTCCTCTGATTGTATACAATATTAGAGAGAAACGGGCGTTTTTCATAAATGACATAGGCGGCAGATATGACACAATATATGGGCGCTTCCGTAGCAGGGAGCGCTCTTTTGTATGCGGCCAAAGCATGAAGCACCGAAAAACCAGCAAAAGAAGCATCTTTTTGATTGACTTGCCCTCCAGTGCAAGACTAGAATACATGTATACATTTTGACCCCCTTTCAGGGACATGGAGGGTAAATACATGGGAAACAGCATAGACAGCAAGCTTGACGAGAAAAAAGAAGAATTCGGCGAAAGACGGACGAAACTTAACCATAAGACCAACCTCCTCGAAATGGAAAACTACCATTACGAGGTCCAGGAGATACCAGATCCGAATCTTCTGCGCGAATTCTTTGAATACACGGAGATACCGAAGGTTGGCTTCAACTTCAGGACCAGTCCTTACGGCATGCCTGACGAGATCGTGATAACCGACTCTACATTCCGTGACGGACAGCAGTCGAGAGAGCCGTACACGACCAGGCAGATAGTGGATATCTTCAAAATGATGTCGAAACTGTCGGGGCCGAAGGGCATCATCCGTCAGACGGAGTTCTTTACATATTCAGACAGGGACAAGGAGGCGATCAGGGCCTGCCAGGACCTCGGCCTCGAATTCCCTCAGATCACGACCTGGATACGGGCCAAAAAGGAAGACTTCAAAATAGTAAAGGAGATGGGCGTAAAGGAGACGGGCATCCTCACGAGCTGCTCGGACTACCACATCTTCTACAAGCTCGGAATGACGCGCAGACAGGCTATGGAGCATTACCTGTCGGTGGTGCATGATGCTTTCGAAGCGGGCATCACTCCGCGCTGCCACCTCGAGGACATAACGCGGGCCGATTTCTATGGCTTCGTCGTGCCTTTCGTGAGCGCCATACAGGACATGGCCGCCCAGGCGGGGATGCCGGCAAAGATCAGGCTGTGCGACACCATGGGCTACGGCGTACCGTATTCGGGAGTCGCTCTGCCG
>Ga0256405_10012589_pt1 | contig 10437 bp, 10 predicted proteins | sample RumenRJG_02DNA_FD_189096 | JGI IMG/M metagenome (GOLD analysis project Ga0256405, IMG submission 189096) | Bovine rumen microbial communities from Lethbridge, Alberta, Canada - RJG_02 | ecosystem: Host-associated > Mammals > Digestive system > Stomach > Rumen | place: Canada: Alberta... | reverse complement strand
GCCGCCGATATATTAAAGAAAAAGGGCATAGTGTGTGATATTTTGAAACTTGTCAAGGTATTCCCCTTGTCTGATGATATCGTAAAGATCGCCAAGGGCTACAACAAAGTGCTTTTCTTTGAGGAAGCTTATGCCAACGGTTCTATCTCCGAAAAGTTTTCCGCTTTGTGCGGAAATGTTGAAGCTTTTAATATCAAGGGCTTAGTCCCTCACGGCGAACCAAATACACTGCTTGACGAACTCGGTCTGTCCGCAGAAAAGATAGCGCAGACAGCCGAAGAGAGGATATAAGATGAGATTAGATGTCTACCTGACAGAGAATGGCATATCCAAAAGCAGAGAACGTGCCAAGACGATGATAAAATCCGGCTGTGTAAAGCTTAACGGCGCTGTCTGTTCAAAACCCGCCGCAGAGGTGGGCGAGGGCGATACAGTTGAGGCAGATGACAGCAGCTTTGATTATGTCGGCAGAGGTCTTATAAAACTGGAGACTGCATTTCAAGCCTTTCAACTTGACATAAATGGACTTGTCTGCGCTGATATCGGTGCATCAACAGGGGGATTTACCCAGTGTATGCTCAAACGCGGCGCAAAGCTTGTCTATGCCGTAGATGTTGGTCGTGACCAGCTGGACAAAATTCTTCTTGAAGATGATCGTGTGGTCAATATGGAGGGCGTAAATGCCAGATACTTGACATCTTCTGATTTTCCCGAAAAACCTCTGTTTATCAGCGTTGATCTCTCGTTTATTTCTTTGACACAGGTGATGCCTGCGCTGGTATCATGTCTTGATAGCGGCGGAAAAATGGTTGTGCTGATAAAACCGCAGTTTGAAGCAGGGAAAGCTGCGCTTAACAAAAAAGGCATAGTCAGGGACAAAAAAGACCATCTTCGCGTTCTGCGCGACATGACTGCATTTTTCACAAGCTGTGGGCTTTCGGTAGTCGGCATAGTACCCTCGGGCATAACAGGCGGGGACGGCAACAGGGAATATCTTGCATATCTTATAAATGACGGACGGGCTGCCGCTGCATCTATCGATTTGAAAAAGCTCGTTGATAACGCTTTTTTAGTAGGTGAGTAATATGAAAGTTTTTTTGTATCCAAATCTGGGTAAAAACAATTGCGCTGAATATACTGTGGAAGCCTGCAATATTCTTCGCAGCTGCGGCATAGGTTTTTCGGTCAGCGAGAAATATAAAGACGTTTTTGCCGATGTAAACGGTATGGTATTCGGCAGTACCGAGGAATGCATGGATAACGCTGATATCATCATCGCCATAGGCGGTGACGGAACTATACTCAAATGCGCAGGCAGAGCTTCAAGGCTCAAGACCCCTATCCTCGGAATAAACTGCGGCAGACTTGGCTTTATGGCTTCACTGGAACATTCCCAGCTTGACCTTCTGCGAAATCTCACCGAGGGCAAATATACCGTCAGCCGACGCATGATGCTGGAAGCTTCTGCAAGCGGGGAAGAAGGCACATATTCCGCACTTAACGATGTTGTTGTGTCAAGGTCTGATGACTGCAAGGTCTCAGATTTTGAAGTCGTAAAGGACGGTCAGATAGTTTCGCTGATCCGCGCTAACGGCGTAATTTTTTCTACTGCCACAGGTGCTACCGCCTATTCGCTGTCGGCAGGGGGAGCGATAATCGAACCCGAGATGGAATGTATCGAATTCACGCAGATATGCCCACATACGCTGTTTGCAAGGTCGATGATATTCTCCGCTTCAAGCGAGATCAAAGTAAAGTGCCACACGGCAGACAATGCTCACGTTCATCTCAATGTTGACGGCAATATCGTTTACAGATTGTCCGACGGAGATGAGATCAATATCCGCCGTGCAAAGGAAAGCCTTGATATCATAGATATCTGCGGAGGAAGCTTCTTCTCGTCGGTAAATACTAAGCTTATGAGACCTCTAAAGGATACGGAGGGATGATTTATGAAGACCGATCGTCATGAACTTATTCTCAAACTTGTTCAGGAAAGAGTTATAGATACTCAGGAAAGCCTCAGGGAGGCTCTTGAAGAGAACGGCATGACCGTCACACAGGCTACGCTTTCAAGGGATATCAAGGAGCTTTCGCTGATAAAAGTCAGCAGTGAACTCGGCGTAAGCAGATATGCAGTTCCACGACTCAGCAAGGAGGGTCTTGACCGTGGAAGCAGCGATACTCTCAGGCTTCTCCACAGCTCGGTCATCTGCGTCGATCACGCTATGAACACGGTCGTCATCAAGTGCCATGTGGGTATGGCGCAGGCTGTCTGCGCTAAGCTCGATACCACCGATATCGAGAATTCCGTCGGCACTATTGCGGGCGACGACACCATCTTTATGCTCATGAGGACCCAGAAAGATGCGGAAAGACTGGTTCGTGAGCTCAATACCATTTTGTACAGCAAGGACGAAAAATAAATGTTAAGAGAGCTTTATATCGAAAATCTTGCGGTTATTGAAAAAGCATCCATCGGCTTTACCGAAAGCTTCAACGCTTTCACGGGCGAAACGGGTGCAGGTAAATCGATACTTATAAACGGCATAAACGCTATCCTCGGTCAGCGAGTTACTAAGGATATTGTCCGCACCGGGGCAGATAAGGCTATTATTTCGGGACTTTTCACCGATATCGGCGAGACTGTTCTTAAACAGCTTGAAGAAATGGGTGTTGACTGTGAGGACGGTCAGCTTTCTCTGACCCGTGAGATACGTTCCGACGGCGGAAGTATCGCAAGAGTAAATCAGCGGGCTGTGAATGTCTCGCTTCTTAGGGATATCGGCGATCTTCTCGTGAATATCCACGGTCAGCATGATAACCAGATACTCATGTCCCCCGAAAAACATATCGATATCCTTGACGGCTATGCAGGCTCGGAAGAACTTATCGCCGATTACAGAAAGTCTTTCCGTGAATTACAGCACGTTGCAAAAAAGATAAACGACCTCCGCAAAGAAGCGGGCAGAAAGGAAATGCGCATCGGCGAGCTTGAAGATATCATAGCCGATATCCGTGCCCTAGATATCACCGATCCCGATGAAGAAAAGCAGATAGCTGCCGAGCTTGAAGTTTCAAAGAATGCGGTCGCTATTTCCGAAGCGGTCTACGCAGCTCAGCTTATGCTTTCGGGAGATGACGATACAGAGGGAATATCCGAACTTGTATCTGAGTGTTCTGATAAAATTGACGGCTACACCGATATCATGGCAGAACTTTCTCCGATCAGTGAGAGGTTGAATTCCGCCATTATCGAACTCGATGATATCTCGGGTGAACTAGCATCAGTCCTTGATAAGCTTGATGTCGATCCCAAGCGCTTTGATTGGCTCAATCAGCGTTCAGATGACCTGCGGAAGATATGCAAAAAGTATGGTCCCGAGCTCAGCGATGTATTATCCACTCTTGAAAAAAGCGAGGAAGAGCTGGAGATACTCAGCAGTTCCGAGCAGAACGTCAAGGAACTTGAAGCAGAAAAAGACCGTCTGCTGGCAGAGGTATCACATAAGGCAAAGACCCTCTCGGATTTCCGCAGAGCCGCTGCCGAAAGATTTGTAAGTCAGGTAACAGGGGAGCTTGAATTCCTGAATATGCCCAGTGTAAAGCTGGTGGTTGGTCAGGAGACAGGAAAACTGACCCAGAACGGTATGGATAATATCGAGTTTCTGATATCAGCTAATATCGGTGAAGAACCTCGTCCTATTGCGAAGATAGCTTCGGGCGGTGAACTTTCAAGAATAATGCTCGCCCTCAAAAGTGTACTTGCTGAAAAGGATTCTATCGATACACTGATATTCGATGAGATAGATACAGGTGTCAGCGGAAGAGCCGCACAGAAGATAGGCTTGAAACTCCGTGAGATATCAAAACACAGGCAGGTGCTGTGCGTTACTCACCTTGCTCAGATAGCTGTCATGGCAGATAATCACCTGCTCATTGAGAAAAATATAGTGGGCGACAGAACAGTCACCGCAGTGAGAACTCTCGCACATGAGGAAAGAAAGTACGAGATAGCAAGGATAATGGGTGGAGATAATATCACCGAGCTTATGCTTGAAAACGCCGATGAACTGCTCTCGGCTGTAAAATAATTGCAGCTTTGGGCACATTTATTATGATATTTTATTCAAAGGCAGAGTTTATCTGCCTTTTTTCGTGGTCATTTTGTTAAATTTACGAATATTTGTTGACTTGAATTGAATTTAATGGTATAATAATTATATCTATGAAATGAAGGGAAGATGTTTTATGAAAGTTATGCTGATCGCTCATACACCCGAACCTGAAAAGATAATCGCGACAGCTGCAAAGCTTTGCTATTCAAGCAGCGATATCGGTTCTCTAAAAGACGGTCTTACCGAGGAAAAAACAGCTGAGTTCGTCAATATGCTGGCTTCCATCGGACATGAGAGCGTTATGGAGCACGTAAGCTTTACTTTCGGAATAGAAGGCATCTCCCGTGCCTGTTCGCATCAGCTGGTAAGGCATCGTATAGCTTCGTACTCTCAAAAGAGCCAGCGCTACGTCAACGAGGACGGTTTTGATTTTATAACACCGCCCGAGATAGAAGCTGTGCCTGAAGCAAAGGCTGAATTCGACCGCACTATGGAAGTGCTTGTTGAAAGCTATCATAAGATAGCAGAAATGCTCACTGAAAAACACAAGGCAGATTTTATTGCACAGGGTCAGGACGAAAAGACCGCTGCACGCAACGCCCGCAAAAAGGCAAATGAAGACGCAAGATTCGTTCTTCCCAATGCCTGTGAGACTAAAATAGTCGTTACTATGAATGTCAGGAGCCTGTTCAATTTCTTTGAACACCGCTGCTGCAACAGAGCACAGTGGGAGATAAAGGCTGTTGCTGATGAAATGCTGAAGCTCTGCCGTGAGGTCGCTCCTAATGTATTTAAAAATGCAGGACCTTCCTGTGTTGCTGAGGGCAAATGTCCCGAGGGCAAGATGACCTGCGGAAAGTTTGCAGAAGTCCGTGAAAAGTATAAGGTGCTTTGATATGAAATATAAACTGATAGTTCTTGAGGGTCTTGACGGCAGTGGAAAGTCAACTCAGTTTGAAAAGCTTGCAGAATATCTGAAAGCAAAGGGTGTAAAGCTTAAAGCCATAAGCTTTCCCGATTATGATGACCCATCATCTACCCTGGTGCAGATGTATCTTCATGGTGATATTGCAGGAAGTGCAGAAGCTGTCAACGCTTATGCGGCTTCAAGCTTCTATGCCGCTGACAGATATGTAAGCTACAAAAAATACTGGGAAGCAGATTATAACGACGGCTGCCTGATACTGGCGGCAAGATACGTGACCTCAAACTGCATCTACCAGATGACCAAGCTTCCCGAGGAAGAATGGGAAAACTACCTGGCATGGCTGGAGGATTACGAGTACGGCAAGCTGGGTCTGCCAAAGCCCGATAAGGTTATATTCCTTGATATGCCCATAGATATTTCACAGAAGTTACTTTCTGCCAGATACGGCGGCGATGAGAGCAAAAAGGATATCCATGAAAAGAACATCGGTTTTCTGCGTATGTGCCGAAAGGCAGCGCTTTTTACCGCCGAAAAACAGGGCTGGGATATCGTGGAATGCGGCTGCGGCGATGAACCGCTCAGTATCGATACGATATTTGAAAAGCTGACGGAGATAATTGAATAGCAAATGTTTGATTTCAGAAAAATTGAACTCAGTGACCGCGATGAGATAAATGCAAGGCTTGCAGTATCTGACCGTATGGGCTGTGAGTACAGCTTTGCAAATAATTTTGCGTGGCACAGGCTGAATGATTCGCTGATATGTCTGTATGGCGATTTTTATATACTCATGAGCTTTTTCGATGGAGAGCCTGTTATACTATTTCCGACCGGCGTTTCTGATGATGATGTCGGCAGAGAGAAGATCATATCACTGCTGGCAGAACTTGAAAAGTTTATAACTGATAAGGGTGACACATTCAGAGTATGCTCCGTAACCGAGAAAGAACTTGAGTGGATGAAAGAGGTCTATGGTGACAGGATCAGTTTCTTTGCTGACCGCGGAAATTCCGATTATATATATCTTTCCGAAAAGCTTATCAGCTTTGAAGGCAAAAAATATCACGGCAAAAGGAATCACATCAACAGATTTCTTGAGAATGACTGGTCTTTTGATGAGATAAGACCCTGTGATATCGATGATTGTTTCCGTTTCGCGGCTGATATCTATAATTCAGTCGGCGACAGTGAAGGCTCGGCGGCTATCGAGCAGTATGCCATTCACCGTTTTCTGATGAATATGGACTATCTCGGTCTCAAAGGCGGTATACTCCGCTCAGGCGGCGAGATGGTCGGGTTTACGATAGGTGAACAGCTAAACAGTAATACATTTGTTGTGCATATCGAAAAGGCAAGGAGCGATATAAACGGCGCGTATCCCATGCTTTGCAATCAGTTTGCGAAAAGATATGCTTCTCAGCTAAAATATATAAACAGGGAAGAAGATATGGGCATCGAGGGTCTCAGGCGCTCAAAACTCTCATATCACCCTGAATTTCTTTTGCATAAGTATACAGTAAGTTTCAAATGAACGGAGGAGAATTCTATGGTATACGTATTTCTTGCAGATGGTTTTGAAGAGCTCGAAGCTCTGGCACCCATCGATATTCTAAGACGCGCAGGCGTTGAAGTTGTAACAGTCGGCGTAAGCGGTGAAACAGTTGTGGGCGCTCACAAGGTAAGGTTCACTCCCGATATTACCGTAGATAAGGTCGTTCTCGATGATAAAATTGATATGATCGTCCTCCCCGGCGGTATGCCCGGTACTATAAATCTGGAGAATGATGACTACGTTCAGGCGGCTATCGATTTCTGCGCAAAGAACGATAAATATATAGCAGCTATTTGCGCTGCGCCCAGCATACTCGGTCATAAGGGTCTGCTGAAAGGCAAGAAGGCTATCTGCTTCCCCGGATTTGAAAATGATCTAGAAGGGGCAGTTATCTCAGATGACCATGTTGCTGTTGATGATAAGTTCATCACCGCAAAGGGTGCAGGTGTAGCTGTTGACTTTGCCCTTGCTCTTACTGAAAAACTCGTTTCCAAGGCAAAAGCTGAGGAGATAAGAAAGGGTATACAATGCAGGGACTGACCAAGCAGGAGCTGAGAAAACATTTCAAAGCCATCAGGCTTGCAAGAGACCCGCATGAGAAAAGAGCCGCAGATAGCGCAGTATGCACCGCGTTTACCGAAAGCGATTTGTATAAAAATTCCCGAGATATACTCATATATGTTTCGGGAGATATCGAGATAGGGACCATCGGCATAATCGAAAAAGTTCTTAGTGATATAAATAACGGTGCTGATAAACGTCTGTTGTGTCCAAGATGTGTCAGCGGTACCAATAAGATGCACTTTTATCGCATCAATAGTCTTGATGATCTTGAATCGGGGCATTTTGGTATACTGGAGCCTTCCTCTGAATGCGAGCGCATCGATGAATATGTAAAAGCTTTGTGCGTTGTGCCCGCCCTCAGTTTTGATACCAAGGGCTATCGGCTTGGATTCGGAAAGGGTTTCTACGACAGATTTCTCACTGATTTCAAGGGTATTACCGTTGGTCTGTGCTGCGAAAGCTGCCTGACAGAGGATAAACTGCCATGTGATGAGCATGATGTTTCTGTTGATATGATAATTACCGAGAAAAGCTTGATCAAAATTTCTGCGGATAATATATAATATAAAGGAAAGGAAGTCAAAATGAATGAGTGACAAAAATTTCGATATCGACGATATACTCGGCGAAAGCAAAGGTAACGTCGGCGATACTTCGATCAACGCTGAAAAGCCGAAGAAGTCTGATGTCGATGAGATAGATGAACTTCTGGCTTCGCTGAAAAACAGACCCAGAAGGAGAATATCCTCCGATGATGCGCTTGATAACAGTGCCGAGGATGTGAGCGCTCCCGCTTCAATACCCGAAGAAAATGAAGCAGAAGCTGTAATATCCGATGATGCTGAAGCTGTCGAAGAGCATGAAGAGGATAAGGAAACTTCAGCTATCGCCAATGACGATATCAAAAAGCACTTTGGCAAGGACGCTGACATTGAAGACGAGTTTGATGAAGATGAGGATGAAGACGAGGAGAGCGAAGAAGATGATGAACCCGTCAGAAGATCTCCTCGCAAAGCATCGCGTTCCGATGAAGAACGCAGTTCAGGCAAAAGCAGAAGCGGCAAGTCATCGGGAAGAAAAAAGAAGAGAGGAGTAGCTTTCAATGGCTCTATCTTCGGCGGAATTATCCTCGTTACCATAATCCTCACTGTATCACTTCTTCTCGCAGTTGCAGGACTGACTCTTGGTATGGAATACTATGGTATAGGCAAGGATGATAACGAGATATCCTTCAATATCCCCGAGGGTTCTACAAATGAGCAGATAGCAGATCTTCTTGTAGAGAACGGCATAATCAAGAACAAGAAGCTGTTCATCTATACATTAAAGATCATGAAACCTGCTACTATATACCCGGGAGATATCAAGCTTCAGCCTTCTCAGCCCTACTCCGATATCATTGAAGAGCTTGAGAAGCAGAGAGAGACCTATGAGACAGTTACCGTGACCTTCACCGAGGGTGAGTACCTTGTAGATATCGCCCAAAAGCTTGAAGATAACAATGTATGTAAGGCTGAGGACTTCCTCTTTGAATTCAACAGGGATATGGGCTATAAGTTTGAGGGCTACCTTACAGAGAACAAGAACGTATTCTATTCAAGAGAAGGTTATCTCTTCCCCGATACCTATGAGTTCTATGTAAATGATACTGCCTATAATGTATGCAGAATACTCAGAGATCATTATGATTCAAAGATAAACGAAGCTATGTACAAAAAGATGAACGATCGTGGTCTTACTCTTAACGAGACCATCACCCTTGCTTCTATCGTTCAGCTTGAAGCTGCAAATGTTGATGAGATGCCCAGAGTAGCATCGGTATTCCTCAACCGTATGAGAGATTCGGATACTTTCCCGATGCTCCAGTCAGATACAACCTATAACTATATCAACAAAGTGATCAAGCCAAACACTAAAAACGATGATCTGGTTCTCCATTACGCTGAGTATTACGATACCTATGCTATCGACGGTCTTCCTGCAGGACCTATCTGCAATCCCGGTATGGACGCAATAAATGCTGTGCTGAACCCTGAAAAGACAGATTACTATTACTTCTGTAACGATATCGAAACAGGCGAGACCTTCTATGCCGAGACTCTTGACGAGCACGAGAAGAACCTTGTAAAGGCAGGAAGAGGCGATCAGGTGGTTGAGGATACAGCTGATAACGGTAATGAAGATAACAACGAATAATAAAACGAGAATTGGTAGGGATAACTGATGTCCGATCTTCTTGAGATACTTTCGCCCGTAGGCGATATGGAAAGACTGCACGCTGCGCTGGATTTTGGCGCAGACGCTGTCTATCTTGGCGGTACAGCTTTCGGTATGAGAGCAGCATCCGCAAAATTTACTCCCGAGCTTCTTTCACAGGCTTGTGAACTTGCTCACTCACGCGGCAAAAGGGTCTTCCTGACCTGTAATACTCTGCCGCATAATAACGAGATACCTCACTTTGAGGGTTTTGTAAAAAACGCAGTCGATGCGGGCGTTGATGCACTGATAGTTACCGATATCGGTCTGCTGTCTCTTGCAAAAAAATACGCCCCCGATACCGAGATACATATCTCGACTCAGGCGGGCATAGTTAATTATGTCACTGCTAATGAGTTTTATAACATGGGTGCGAAAAGGGTAGTTCTCGCCAGAGAGCTGACTCTTGAAGAAATAGCTGAAATACGCGCTAAGACTCCTGATGATCTTGATATCGAGTGTTTTGTGCACGGCGCCATGTGTGTAAGCTTTTCGGGCAGATGTCTGCTTTCACAGTACCTGACATCCCGTGATGCCAACCGCGGTGAATGTGCCCAGCCATGTAGATGGGGATATCACCTCATGGAGGAAAAGCGTACAAATGAGTTCTATCCCATATTTGAAGACGAGCGCGGAACTTTCATTCTCAATGCCAAGGATATGTGTCTTATCGAACATATCGATAAGCTTGCCAAGGCAGGTGTTAACAGCTTCAAGATCGAGGGACGTGCAAAATCTTCCTACTATGTTTCGGTTATTACCAACGCTTACCGAAAGGCTATGGATATATACAAGTCAGACCCTGATAATTATCAGCTGCCACAGTGGCTTAAAGACGAGGTCTACAAGGTAAGCCACCGCGCTTACTGTCCCGGATTTCTCTTCGGCAACCCCAGAGAGAGTCAGTATTACGAAAATAGCGGATATGTCCGCGAGTATGATGTTGTGGCAGTGATCGAGGATTGCAGGGACGGCAGGATATATGCCGAACAGCGCAACAAGTTCAATAAAGGTGATGA
>Ga0256405_10012588_pt1 | contig 10438 bp, 9 predicted proteins | sample RumenRJG_02DNA_FD_189096 | JGI IMG/M metagenome (GOLD analysis project Ga0256405, IMG submission 189096) | Bovine rumen microbial communities from Lethbridge, Alberta, Canada - RJG_02 | ecosystem: Host-associated > Mammals > Digestive system > Stomach > Rumen | place: Canada: Alberta | collected... | reverse complement strand
CTTCACGCGGCCTTGATGCAACGTACGACGGAACCATAGAGGCCGAGCAGGCGGACATCACCACCCGGGGCGCGCACTGCGCGGGACTTGCCACAGACCGCGGCGAAGGCACCGTCACACTCAAAGACGGCACCATCCGCACCGCGGGCGACGGCTCGCCCGTCATCTATTCCACGGGCACCATCACCGCCGTCAACGTAACCGGCACGGCAACCGGCGCAGAAATCGCGGCTGTAGAAGGCAAGAACAGCATTACGCTCGATTCCTGCAGCCTGACCGGCGCCGGCCCGCACGGCATCATGCTGTACCAGAGCTTTTCAGGCGATGCGAGTACCGGTACCGCATCATTCACCGCCAGAAACAGCACGCTTACCACCACGTCGCACGGCCCGTTCTTCTACATCACAAACACTAACGCAAAAGCAAGGCTTGAAAACACGAAGCTTGAATTTGACTCGGGAATCCTCGTACAGGTTTCGGGAAACAGCGGCGAGCGCGGCTGGGGCCGGCCCGGAAGCAACGGCGGCTCATTTGAGCTGACGCTGGACGGTCAGCAGGCTTCCGGCAACATCGTATGCGACGCCATAAGCACCATGACGCTGAACCTTGAGAACGGCAGCAGTTTCACCGGCGCAATAAACACCGCACGGCAGGGCGCGGCAGGCATAAAAATCGCAGAAAATGCCGTCTGGTCTGTAACCGAGGATTCATATATTGGTTCTTTTATCGACAGCGACACGTCATACCGTAACATTCACACCAACGGCCACACGGTTTACTATGATAAAACCGAACCGCAGAATCTCTATCTCGGCTCAAAAACCATAGACCTTCCGGACGGCGGGCGGCTCGTTCCCTACACCGCGCAGCGCGCGGCAGCGGTCCGTACGGCCGACACTTCCAAAGACCGCGCAGCTCCGGCTCCCGCAGTCACGGTAACCGGCATCATTTCGGTAAGCGGCTCAGACGCCAATGCCGTTACGCTGCTCACCGCATCAGACGGCACGGTGTATACCATACGGCAGGACATGCAGCCTGCCGGCATGCAGCCCAAGGGCAAGCTGAAAGGCGGCCCTGCGGGAAGTCCGGCCGGTGAGCAGGGCCGGCCGCCGGAACCTCCGGCAGGGACCGGAGCAGGCGGCATGCAGGGTATGCCTCCTGACGGCGGCCCCGGCGGCATGACACCTCCCGCAAAGCACAAGACGGTCACCACGCTTGAGCTGCAGAAACTGGCGGGCAGAACGCTCACCTGCAAAGGCATGGTCAGGTCCGGTGCAGGCGGTAAAAAAGAGTTTACGGTGTTTGAATACACCGTAAACTGACAACACAGTATATTTCCTGTAAGGCGGGATTATAAACTTTCATATAGCCTCCTGTTTACAATCTTTTATTACGGGAAACAGACCGTAAGGTCTAATATATAACTGCGGCTTTCTTCGGCGCACACCGGGGAAAGCCGCTTTTTTATTGCCATGGCACAGGAACATCGGTATAATAGCGGAAGTCACGGCGCACCGGCAAAAACCGGCAGCAAACGCGCCGTCACCGGCCGGCACGCATACCGCCGGTGCAACCTTCGTCATTTCTTGGAACACACTGACCATGAACATCTGTCTTTTTTCCCCGGAAGAACTGCAGTCTCCGCTTCCACCGCGCGACGAGCGCGCCCAGCATCTGATAAAAGTACTGCATAAAAAAGCGGGCGACACATTTACGGCGGGCATCGTCGGAGGCATGGCGGGTACCGCCGTCATCACCGCCATCGACGGGAACGGCATCAGCTTTACCTTCACACCGGAAACCGACGGCAAGCCGCTGTATCCGCTGCACATGATTATAGGCTTTCCGCGCCCCATCCAGCTCAAGCGTCTGCTGCGCGACATGGCCGGGCTCGGCACCGCATCAGTTCATCTGTCAGGCACGGAGCTCGGCGAAAAATCCTATATGCAGTCCACGCTCGTAGAGCGCGGCGCCGCCTACAAAATGCTGTACGACGGCACCGTACAGGCAGGCGGCACCCATGTACCCGACCTGTGCACCTACCGTACGCTGAGCGAATGTCTTGCAGGCTGCAGCCGGGCCGCCGGCGCAGAACGGCCAGACCAGACCGTGCTCAAAATCGCGCTCGACAACATACGCCCCGCTTGTGCGCTGCACCAGTATGCCGCGCAGCATCCGCTCGACAAAGCCGCGGCCGTCATAGCGGCGGTCGGCAGCGAGCGCGGCTGGACCGACCGGGAACGGCAGGAACTTGAGAGCGCCGGATTCATCCGCTGCGGCATGGGCAGCCGCATCCTGCGCACTGAAACCGCGGCAACCGTGGCAGCCTCAATTATTCTTGACGCCATGGGCAAATTGAGCTGACGGAAACCCCGCTTTATAGTATATTAGACCTGTTCGATAACTTCGTTATCGCTCAGGTCAACAAGTTCGCAATTTGCTTCGCAAATGCAATCGCTGAAACAGCGCGATTTTGAACTTGCATTTCCGAACAGGGCTATTTTTACAAAAGGATAACATCATGGATAACGAAAAAATAAAGCAGATATTACTTGATATACAGGACACGGAGCTTGATTTTACCGTCACGATGACCGGCAAAGAAAGCAAGCGCGTAAACGGTCTGTACAAACCGGACACCAGAGAGATTCTGCTGCACAATAAAAATTTTAAAACCGACAACCAGCTGATCTACACGGCGGTGCATGAATACACCCACCACCTTATCAATGCCGAGCGCATCGCCCTGACCGGCGGTAAAGAGCCCGTGCGTGAAATGAAAGTGCACACGCAGGCATTCTGGAACAAATTCCACGAGCTCATAGAGATCGCCGAGCAGAAAGGCTACTACAAGCTCGACATAAACGTTTCTCCGGAGCTCGAGGAACTGACAAAAAAAATCCGCTCGGAATACCTGGAGACCAACGGCAGGCTCATGCAGGAATTCGGCAAGCTGCTTGCCAAAGCACATGCGCTGTGCGAGGACGCGGACATCCGCTATGAAGATTACCTTGACCGCGTGCTCTGCCTGCCCAGAAGCTCCGCAAAAGACATAACCCGCGTAGGCATGGTTCCCGTGAACCCCGCGGTAGGATACGACGCCATGAAAAAGCTTTCGGCCATAAAAAAGCCGGAGGACCGCAGCGCCGCGGAGCAGCAGGTGCTGTCCGGCAAAAATCCTGACTCCGTGCTGTCGCTCATGAAGCGCAAGGCTTCACCGGACGGCGACCCGAAGACCAAACTGGAAAAAGAGCGCGACCGTCTTTCAAAGACGATCGCCCAGCTTACACAACGGCTGCAATATGTGGAGGAAAGTCTTGCGAACCTTTAGACTTACGGTGCAGGCGCTTGCCGCGCTGCTGCCGCTCGCCGCGCTGACAGCACAGCAGCAGGGATCATCTTCAGCGCTCAAAATGCCTGAGATGCCGTCTATATCCATGCCGTCCGTAGGCGGCTCGTTCTACGTGCCGCAGCAGGTACAGGAACTCATGCGCCAGCAGCAGGTGCAGCAGGCACAACAGATACAGCAAACACAGCAGGGAAAGCAGCAGGCGGCAGGTACCGTCACCGCGCCGGTCATGCCGACCGCGCCGGTCATGCCGCTTTCGTCAGTAACGGCAGCCGATTCCGCAGCGGCAGCGGCCAAAGCCTGGAGCAGCAGCAGTACTGCTTCCGGGAATAGTCTCGGAAGCAGCACCGTCTCCGCGCTCGACATTTCAACGCTCAATTCACTCGGGGTGCTCGGCCCCATATCAAATCTTATCGGCGGCAAAAACACCGCCGCAAATATGACCACGGAATCCACGCCGCTGCTCAGCGCCATCCTTTCGGAGCTGCAGCAGATCAAGCAGACGCAGGCACAGAACATGCAGGCCGTCAAAAAAAACGCGGCGTTCAGTCTGCAGTCAACCGGCGGCAACCCCGCCATACTCCGCTTTACTGCCAACGGCACGGACATTCTTTCATCATGCAACACCATCTATTTCAGCGGTCTGGAAGAAAACGGCTCGTTCCTGGTCACCGGTGACCGCCTGTACCGCAGAGCGGGCAGAACGAATACAGAAACGTTCTACCTGCTGTTCACCGCGGCCGGCACCGAAAACAACCGCACGCTGTACACCGTCACGCCCGCATTGTCGCAGGCAAACGAAGACGGCTCTTCATTCCTGTACAAGCTTTCGCAGCTGCACGACCTGTCCGCCGCAAAAACCGGCAACCTTGTAGCCATGCACATCGACGGCGCGCAGCTCAAGCTTGACCTGCTCATCGACATCGGCAAAACGGAGAAATAAGGCAGTGGAACAAAAACTTGCAGAAGGACTGGAAAAACTCGGGTTCACAGGGCCGGACGCGCAGGAGCTGGGCCGCAAGATGGAGCTGTACATCAACGAAATCCAGCTGTTTAACAGCGCCTACAATCTGGTCGACGCCAAAGACAAGGACGAGCTCATCACGCGCCACATACTCGACAGCCTTGCGGGTGCCGCCGTCATACGAAGGATTGCAGAAGCAAAAGAAAAACCCGTTATCGGCGACATCGGCTCCGGCGGAGGACTGCCCGGCATACCGCTTGCGGCGGCGCTGCCCGGATACTCATTCAGGCTCATAGAGCGCATGAGCAAGCGCTGCGCCTTTCTGGAAAACTGCGCGGCCATTCTGGGGCTGCCGAACGTAACCGTCATCAATCAGGAGGCGGAAAAAGCCGAAAAGCAGAGCATCGACATAGCCGTGTTCCGCGCATTCAGGCCTCTCGACGCAAAAATGACCCGCACGCTGCTCGCGCTGCTCAAGCATGACGGCGTACTTGCCGCTTATAAAGCAAAGGCTGATAAAATAAAAGAAGAAATGAGCGGCATAGCTGATATCGTTCCGAGCTACACCGTGGAACCGCTCACAGTACCGTTTCTGACGGACACGGGCACCAAAGAAACCCGCGAGCGGAATCTGGTTCTGATAGGCAGCGGGCTGTAAGCGTCAGCCTGCGGGCTGCAGCAAGCCTGCCGCCGGCACATCGCCGCGCCTGCAGCGCTGCAGCACCATGCCGCCGCACCGTGCTACGGCAGCTTTTTAAGAATCTTCACAAGCTTTTCTTTTTCGTACAAATCTATCGGGCGTCCCTCGATATACTTCTTGCCTTCCTCGCTGAAGTGCCCCGCAGTAAAGCACACGCCGCGGTCAGCTTTCGTATCGCGGATACGCGCATGAAAATCACGCACGTACAGCTCGCCGGTCACGCCGGTGGAACGATAAAAGCGGAACACTTCCGTGTCCTCCCACTTGGATGACGACACGTTGCACAGAATCTCGCTGTTTTCGGGCGTTACCGAAATATCGATGACCTTCACGAACGAATTGGGGTAGAACGATGACACGATCTTGCGGCACAGCGCCACAAAGTCGCTCGTTCCGGCGCTCAGATACACCTGCAGGTTCGTATTCTGGTTCAGCTCCGTATACCGCGCCACAAGCTGCGGCACGTCCTTATAGTTCGGCACCAGCGCCTGAATCTTTTTCAGCGCGTCCAGACCGTTCGACATCTTGTTCAGCGCGAACCAGGAGGCGGCCATCTTATATAAAAGCTCAGTCTGCACTTCTATCGGAATATCAGCATGCTTCAGGCCGATCTCAAAATCCTGTATGGCCTTATCATACAGCTTATTGTTAAAATGCATGCTGCCGGCAATCAGACATGACTGCGGGCCGTACTTAGGATCAGGCCGCAGGTGCAGGAATACCTTCATGGCCTTGTCGCCGTGTCCGCTCTGATACATAGCGTCCGCAAGGTTGAACAGCGTCTCCTTGTCGCCGGGATGCTCGTCAAGGAACTTTTTCAGGAACTTAATGCTTTCGCTGAATTTGCCTGTCTTATACAGACACGCGCCGAGCGGCCCGTACGGCTCAGAAGTATCGGGGCGCGCCATCACCGCCTTACGCAGGCAGGGCACGGCCTTGTCGAACATATTGCTCTTATAGCATGCCATGCCCAGATTATAGTTCACCTCATAATCATTCGGATTAAACTTGTAGGCGTCGGACAATCCCTTAAAGGCTTCCTGTATCTTATCAAGCTTGATGGCGCAGATACCCTGACGCAGCGCAACCTGGAATTCATTGGGACTGTGATGGAGTTTTACAAGATCGATCAAAGAATCATACAGCGGAGCGGCCTTCTCAAAATTGCGCTCGCCGTAATAGTAATCGGCAAGCGTAGTCATCGCGGCAGCATCATGCGGATTCTGCTTAAGCTTGCGCGAAGCATCGCGGATAAGCTTGGCCGCATTCGCCTTAGGATTACTTTTCTTTTTGCCCGCACGTCCTGCCACCTGCATAAGTACCACGACGACGGTAAGAACTATAACTCCAGCAATCAAATAGGAAACCATTGTCTACTCTATCCCCAAAACGTTTATAAAAGGCAGCATACCCTGCCCTCTGCAATGACGATTACAGTTTTTTAACGGCGGCCAGCAGCTTGTCCACATCCTGCGCCGAAGTTGCCCAGCTTGTACAGAACCTCACGGCATCCTCGTCCTCGCTGACCGGCTGCCACAGCTCAAAGGCAAAGTCGGCTGCCAGCTTTTTCTGCTGCTTTTTCGTAAGCACCGGGAACTGCTGGTTCGTCGGCGAATCATACAGCAGCCGGATTCCCTGCTCCGCGAATGCATCACGGATCCGGTACGCCTGCTCCACCGCACCGCGGCAGACTTTTTCGTACAGCGTGCGTCCCGCGCCGCCGTCAAGCAGCACCGAAAACTGAATGCCGAGCAGGCGCCCTTTGGCCAGCATGCCGCCGCACATCTTTATGGCATAGCGGAAATCCTTCTGCAGCGCCTTGTTCGTAATGACGACCGCCTCGCCGAAAAGCGCGCCGCACTTCGTGCCGCCTATATAAAAAATATCGGTAAGACTTGCAATATCCTTAAAAGATAGATCATTGCCGTCGGCCGTCAGGCCGTAGCCCAGCCGAGCACCGTCCAGAAAAAGCGGCAGGTCATAGCTCCGGCACACGTCATGTATTTCCTGCAGCTCGGCCTTCGTATACATCATACCGTTTTCTGACGGCATGGCAAGGTACACCATGCCGGGCTGCACCATATGCTCATGCACGGGGCTCTGCAGATGCTCCTCCATGGCCTGACGGATCAGCGGAGCCGTCACCTTGCTCTGCTTGATCGCCTTCTTGTCGGCCTTGGCGGCGGTACCGCCTCCGGCGCGTTTTGCCAGCGCCTTGTCCAGAACCAGCACCTTGTGCCCGGCATGCTCTATGGCGCCGGTCTCATGGCACGCGATATGCCCCGTAGGAGCGCACAGCACTCCCTGATGCGGCTTAAGCACCGCCGAAATAACCGTAGCGTTCGTCTGCGTGCCGCCCGTCAGAAAATGCACGTCGGCTTCGGGAGCATCGCACAATTTCCGGATACGGTCGCGGGCTTCGTTGCAGTACGGATCATTGCCGTAGCCCGCGGTCTGGTCCAGATTCGTGCGCTGCAGCATCTCAAGTATCTCAGGAACGCAGCCCTGTCCATAGTCACATTCAAAGCGAATCATTTTCGTACCTCATCAAGCATGTCCTTAATACGGGCGAGCGCGATCTTAATCTTGCCGATATCGGTCGCATAGCAGCATCTGATGAACCCTTCGCCGCCCGCACCGAACACGCTGCCCGGAACCACGGCCACATGATGCTTCTGTATCAGCTCCGTGGCGAATTCTTCGCTCGTAAGTCCGGTTGACCGGATGTCGGGGAACATATAGAACGCGCCCTCCGGATCCGCCACGGGCAGCCCCATGTCGCAGAACGCCTTATACATAAGGTTCCGCCGCTGCTGGTAGCTGATGCGCATCTTTTCAACTTCGGCCCAGCCGTTGCGCAGTCCTTCCGCGGCGGCATACTGGCTCATGATAGGAGCGCAGATGGCAGAATACTGATGCAGCTTGCACATCTGCGCGGCAAGCTCCTGCGGAGCCGCCACATAGCCGATACGCCAGCCGGTCATGGCGAACGTCTTAGAAAAACCGCTCACCACCACCGTATAGTCCTTCATGCCCGGAAAGCTGCCGATCGACACATGCTTGTTACCGTCATACACCAGCTCGCAGTAGATTTCATCACTGATGCACCAGATCTGATGCTTTTTCACCACCTCCGCGATTCTGCCGAGCTCCGCGGCCGGAATCATGCGGCCCGTAGGATTCGACGGCGAGCAGAGCATAAGCGCCTTTGTTTTAGGCGTGATCACGCCCTCAATCTGCTCCGCGGTAGGATAAAAGCCGTTCACGCTCGTATCCAGATGAATAAGTGTTGCGCCGCACAGCTCCGCCAGCGGCTGGTACGACACATAGCACGGCTCGCACACAATAATCTCATCGCCGGGATTCAGAATGCAGCGTAGTGCGGAATCAACCGCCTCGGAGCCGCCGATCGTAATAAGCACTTCGTTCTTGGGGTTGTAGTACAGGTGATAGCGCTCAAGATACCGCGTAATTTCTTCCCGCAGCTCAAGCAGACCCCAGTTCGACGTATAGGAAGTCTGCCCTTTTTCAAGGTGATAGAACGCTTCCTCGCGCATAAGCCACGGAGTGGCAAAATCAGGCTCGCCCACGCCGAGCGAAACGATATCATCCCGTCCGATAATCAAATCAAAAAATTTACGGATCCCTGACGGCGGAGTCGCCGTCATCTTTTCAGAGAGCCGGTCTGACCTTGTGTTCATTATGCGGTAACTCCCTGCCGGGTATCACGGTCCTGCTCCACGTACACAATATCATTCTCTTTATAGGTTTTGAGGATAAAATGCGTTTTGGTGGAGCGCACGCCTTCCAGCGTAGAAAGCTTGCTCGACACAAAGAAAGCCACTTCCTTAAGGGAATCACCTTCGATGATCACTTTCAGGTCATATCCGCCGCTCATCAGGTACACGGATTTTACCTGCGGGAACCGCCAGATGCGGTCGGCGATCGCGTCAAAGCCGCGGTTGCGCTCGGGCGTAACCTGAATTTCAATGTCGGCGCGCACTTTATCCTTAGACTCCATGTCCTTGTCAGGATTGACGATGGCCGCATATTTCATGATGATGCCGTCATTTTCCAGCTGCTGCATGGCGGCTTTTACTTCTTCAGGAGTCCTGCGGGTCATAGCCGCTATATCTTCCACCGAAAGGCGGGCGTTTTCACGAAGCAGATCAAGTATTTCTTCATTCGTATTCATAAATAGCACTCTCCTATTATCAGGAAAGTATACAATAAATGTGGCGGTAATTCCAATAGACTAAGCGGCATCCGCGCCTTCTGACGGCACAAACAAACGGCGGACAGTAAAAAAAGCCCTGCCGGGAGCAGCAGCCTCCGGACAGGGGGAGGTGAAAACATCCTTGAACTATCTTGACGTTGAGCCAAGACCGGCATCAAGCCTGATGCTTTCAGACATGATATGGGCAGAGACTTCTGAAGCAAGGTAGAGCGTAGCATACGCAACTTCCTCCGGCTTACAGTATCTCTTGTCAAAGTAGGCGCTTGCAATGATTCTTTCGGCTTCTTCCGGAGTCTTTGTATCGCCGAAGGTCTTTTTTTCAATGCGGCGCATCATCGGGGTGTCAACGGCGCCGGGACATACATAGTTCACGTGGATTCCCTGCGGGCCGAGCTCCATTGAAACGCACTTTGCCATGCCTGCAACCGCATGCTTTGACGAAACATAGGCGCTCATACCGGGCGCACCGATAAAGGAACCGTCGGATGCAATAATAACGATTGAGCCCTTGCCTTTTTTCAGCAGATACGGAGCCGCGTATTTCATCATGTGCATGGGACCAAATACATTGATTTTATACACCGTTTCGAATTCCTCAGGATTGCTGTCCTGAATCAAAGCGTGCTGGCCTTCATACCCGGCATTTATAATGACGGAGTCGATTCCGCCATAGGCAGCCGCCGCGCCGTCAATAAAAGCCTTAATCTGCTCCGGTTTTGTCACGTCACAAATAAATGTTTTGACATGATCCGGCGCAGCTCCCAGCTCAGGCAGCAGCGCATCCAGTTTTTCCTGACTTGTTGACGAAACCGCCAGCTTTGCGCCTTCTTCGGCAAACGCCTTTGCAATTGCCTTGCCGATACCGCCGGTAACGGCATTGATTACAACGACCTTATCCTTCAATTTAAGATCCATACGATAACCTCCTCAGGGATTTGATTTCTGAGCTTCAAAAACTCCATTTTTGAACTCGTGTATGGGAAACTCGCAACACTTCAGGCATCGGAGATGTCCTTTTTTGAGTTATCCTTATATAACTATAAACCAAAAATGCATTTAAGACCACAAAAAAAAGATGCGGTACCCTGTACGTGTCGGCGGATGTCTACATGCTGCTGCCCGGCGGGCAGAAGGCCGTGCTGTTCTCCGGCAAATCAAACACCATAACCGTACAGGAAGGACAGAACA
>Ga0256405_10012587_pt1 | contig 10438 bp, 6 predicted proteins | sample RumenRJG_02DNA_FD_189096 | JGI IMG/M metagenome (GOLD analysis project Ga0256405, IMG submission 189096) | Bovine rumen microbial communities from Lethbridge, Alberta, Canada - RJG_02 | ecosystem: Host-associated > Mammals > Digestive system > Stomach > Rumen | place: Canada: Alberta | collected... | reverse complement strand
CATACTTAATGTCCCATCTGTACGGAATGTCCTTCCTCGTCTTCGTGCTTTCATTCGAAAGCTGGATCGTCCTTGACTTACTCAGATGCGTGCCATTGCCGCCTCTGATGGTAAACTCTGCCGTAAGGGCGGATGGCAAAGGCTTGTTGTTCTCATCCACCACATTCATCTGGATCTGGAAGGTGCCGCTCACCATTCCACCTGATGTATAGGTATTGTTAAGTACCACGCTTCCTACATTCTCAGTGTCTGACACAGGCAACATAACCGATGTCCCCTGTCCCGAACCCTGCAGGACAACATTACCATTTGCGGTGAATCCAATCTGACTAATAGTTCTTTCAGAGCCATCTCGTTTCTCAAATTTATATGGAAGCGAAATCGGGGTACCTCCCTCATCCGTTTCTGCAATATAATAAATCTGTCCTTGTCTAAGTTCCTCAAATCTTGCTGCCGGATAGGGATTACTGGAACTACTATTATTAGATGTAGATGCACTGCCACTAAAAGGAACCTGGATCTGCTGTGCCGGTCCGACCGGGGCTTGCAGAGCAGGATCGGTGTACAACCTAACGTAATATAGCTGGCCTGCTATATCTGTTTCAAAATATTCCCCGCCTCCGGCTGACAGAGTTTGCTTTGTAACAACTAAGGTGCCTGTCTTCCCTTCCGGAATCTTTTCCAGACGAATAATCACCGTCTGGCCATTCTGTGTTACCTTTATAGAAGAAGTGTCTTTGATATTGTAACCATCCGGTGCACTCTGCGGCTTAACCGTCAGGCCGCCATCTTTAACCTTATCAGCTCCTTCTTTTGTCAATACAATCGTAGCATTAGTAAAAAGATTATTGTTCCTGTCTGGAGTAGCATTCCTGTAATGCTTAGTTTCCAACTCAACAAGTTTGAACCCTGCTCCCTTGATATTCTCCGAAGAACCATCAACTCGTGCAACAACATAGAAGGTCCACGGATTTAAGATCTTCTCAACCGTCGACTGCTCTATCGTGCCACCGCTGATAACTGTAACATCATTCTTATTATCAGAATATGTATACCCGGCCGGTACATTCCCCCAGGTTAGAGTCAGGGACTTCGTTCCCGCAGTCTTTACCTTATCTCTTCCGGACGCAGTCAGTTTGATCGTTGCAGCTCCATCCATCGTACTGTTCGTACCGGCTACATTATTCATCTGATAGTCAGCGGTACTCAGTGTAGTACTACCTGTCTTTAACGCAAACGGAACACCCTTAATAAACGCACCCGAGGCATTTTCAAAGCGTGCATCAACAACAAATTTCCACGGAGCCAGCTGAACCTGGATATTCTGTGTAGTTTGAGACACATAAATCGGCACAGCCGCAGGCGTGGTATTGTTCTGATACTGGTATCCGACCGGAACATCAGTATTCGGACCCCATTCCAGTGTAAAGGCTTTAAGATTCTGATCTGGAGCAGGATAAAGCTTCTTTGCTCCATTTTCGGTGAGGGTAATCGTTACTTTATCATTCGCAGTAACGATTGGGGACGCAGGCGCTTTCCCGTTAACAAGGAAGTCCTCTGTTAGCAGGTCAACATCGCCTATCTTCAGCGAATATTTGACATCCGGTACATGAACAGACGTCTGCTCGGCATCCACTGCTTCCACTGTAAAGCTGAACTTCTTTTGTTTGAAGAGAAGATCACTACCATTTACCGGCTGATTGGAAATGGTTACTGCAACAGTATCAGGCTGTACTTCACTTCCTTTCGTCTTTGTAACCGTTATAGGCAATTCATACACAAAAGGAACAGTTGTTTGTTCCGTCCCAACAGTTATACTGCTTGAATCATACCGATAATCTCCGGAAGCCAATCCCGCTTCCCGAATGATAAACTCCTTGCTACCAGATGTCTGTCCATCCGCAATTGTGATCAAGTTCGCCAAAGTTGACAGATCTACCAGAGTCGACTTTGTCTGAGAGTAAAACTCTGCCACAACCGTATTATCTGTCTTATCCACAATCTGAATCGGGACATTTGATAAATACTTCGTTTCATCCTCGGAGTCAACAACCCCAATTTTAAGTGTATTCTCCGAAGTAGTAATTGCTTTATCAACAATAAAAATCGAGCCTGGGGTCTCAGAATCCAAATTAATACTTGATGTTTCAGTGTTACCCCCAAACGAACTCAGATCCGCTTTGTTGACAGTTCTGCTTATCGTATAGTTATTAGCTTCTGTCCCTGGAGCGCATGTGAATGTGAAATCCCACGCACCTGCATAATTTGTTGAATCGTCTTTAGGACCAGCTGGCGTTGTCTCCTTTATTACATAGGCAGCAGGCTCTGTGCTATCTACATTCCCTTTAATATATGAAGAAATATTCCATCCGTTGCTGTCACTGTAAGTATGTGTATCAAGCTGTGTATTCGGTAGTATTCTTACTGTTTTCGGATTCCCTTCATCTGAGTAAGTGTATACAATCTCCTGCGTATTATACAAGGCAAGCACAGGACTTGTTGTCACTGCTTCAATGCCTTCAGAATCCGCCTTCTTAAATACGTGCACGTAACGATTTGCTTCGTCCAAGCCGCCTTTCTGACGTTCCTCCGGCGTTGCAACCGGGATCTCTTCCTCTGCTGCAACGAAAGGCTCTTCCGCCTGAGCGGAGAAAAGAACCATCTGCTCCGGATCATCTTCCTGTTGCGGGTTCTCCGTCTCTGCCTCGGTTTCCTCCTCCGTCTCTGTTTCGGTCTCGTCCTTTGCCTCAGTCTCAGCGGCTTCCGGTTCGGAAGATCCGCCATTGACGGTTGCTTTGATGAGTCTTCTGTCGGCTGCGATGTTGACACTGCGGGCGTAAGCGGCGCCGACGAGTCTTCCGCCGGTGCTGATGGTTCCGTTCGGGACCAGGTAGGTGCCGACAGCGCGTTTTGCCACACTGACTTCCCCGCTGTAGGGCTGCAGCGCGAAGTTGCCGTCTGTTCCGGTCTGAATCGCGGTGACGGTTACGACGAAGCGTCCGCCCTGTTCCGGAGCCGCGTCCTTGTCGATGGTCTGTCCGTCAAATGTAATGTCGTAGTGCGGCAGGGATACATGTCCGGCACCCGGATTCGTCACGACATAGTTCAAGACGACCATCCGTCCGCTGACATCAATCTTTCCGCCGTCACCCAGCACCGCGCGCATCGGATCCTGCGGATCGTCCGCGTTTGTCTGGACATTCCCGTCTCCGTCCGTATAGACCGTCACGACAGTCGCATCCGAACCGCTTGTCGCATTCGCCAAAGTAGTACTGTAGCCTGCAAGCGTGTTCAGCAGATCCGTGCTGTTGGAAATGCTGTCATCCTGCACCGTGCCGCTGACGGACTCTGCGACCGCTGCAAAGTTGGCCGCCTCTCCGATCGAGGAAATGACCGATCCGCGCGAAACAGCCGCGCCGTCATTTGCGCGGTTTGCTTCGGCGATCAGGCCGAATGTCTTCATATTCTTGGGTGCGCTGAAAGAGAATCCCGTGACAGCGAGATCCTTATTCAGGGAAATATCCGCCGAGATCTCCTTCGCGGAGTCTCCGCTTACATTAAAGATATGCGTCTTCAGCTGACGGAGCGGCTCCAGATTCAGGCCCAGTCCGTCAGAGCGCTTGTAGGTGATCTGTGTTCCCTCCGGAAGAGAGATGGTCTCATCTCCGTTCTTCAGGTAGATCGTGCAGAACCTGCCGCCGGTGATAACTCTTTGCTTACCGAGGATCTGCTTGTTGACCTTGCCCTTGTTTCCCTTATCATCTGCATACGTCGTTCCTTCGCAGACAAGGACACTCTTTTCGGAGATTCCTTTTCCCTTGGGGAGCTTGACCGTGATCTTACCCTTGAACGCATCTGCCGTAAACTCGCGGCTCTTCCCGGGCTCTTCGGACTCTTTCTCCGTTTCCTTTGCCTTAGACTCGGACTGCGCGGCTTCTGTCGCTGCCTGCGTGGAAGCTTCCGTCGCCTTCGCCTCGGTGCTGTCCGTTGCAGCCTGCGTCTCGGAAGAGGGTGCTTCCGTCCCCGGAGCAGCCGCTTCTGTCGCCTGTGTGGAGGCCTCCGTCTGCGCAGCCGTCTGCGGCTCTGTTGCAGGCGCTTCCGTCGCGGCAGGTGCTTCCGTCGCAGCAGGTGCCTCCGTTACGGCAGGTGCCTCCGTCGCGGCAGGTGCCTCCGTCGCAGGAGGGGCTTCCGTCACGGCGACCGGCGCAGATTCCTCCACTGCAGGGGCCTCTGTCGGCACCGTCTCCGCGGGTACTCCTTCCTCGGCAACACCAACCGTATCCTCGGCATATACTGCCGGGGTAATCGCCGGATTGCCCGATACGCTCATCAACGTCACTGCCATAAGCAGTGCCGCCACCTTGCGGGCTCTGATTCTCATAAGGTAATCCTCCCGAAAAAAGCTAAACAGTCCATAGCAGACACTCTCCCCCGCTGCTGTGAACTTTATCCCTTATTAATCCCATAGAAAGGCAGTCAGTTCTCACCTGACCGTATATGAGGTATTATATGCGCTATTTTTTCAATTGTAAACAGTCAAATCGGCCTGAATCCAAATTTTTGCCTCGCAAAAACCGGAGCCTCTTTCGAAGCTCCGGCATAAAATGACGTATCCTTATTCCCGAAAATATATTGCTGAATATCTGATCGGATTAGTCCTGGACGTACGGCATAAGGGCCACGTGGCGGGCTCTCTTGATCGCGACGGTCAGAGCTCTCTGATGCTTCGCGCAGTTGCCGGTGATGCGGCGCGGAAGGATCTTGCCTCTCTCGGAGACAAACTTCTTCAGCTTCGCGGTATCCTTGTAATCGATCTCATTGTTCTCTTTGCCGCAGAACACGCATACCTTCTTGCGTCTGTGCATCGGTCTGCTGCTGCGTCTCGGAGCTTCACTCTTATTAAACGCCATTTGAATCCTCCTTATAGACGATTGAGGGGATCAGTTAAACGGAAGTTCCTGATCAATCCCCTCCGGGATGTTGATAAATCCGCCATCTCCCGTCTCCGGTACCGGAGCGGGCGCCGCCTGCGCAGGAGCGGGCTGTGAGAAGGAAGCTGCCGGTGAGGCGGAAACGGGCGCTCCGGGCTGACCTGCGTTATAGCGGTCTGAAGCTGCCTTGCTCTCGGCAAATTCCTGATCCTCCACCACGACATCTGTCGTATAGATGGTCTGTCCGTCTCTGTTCGTATACTTTCCGGTCTGAATCCTGCCGGTGATTGCGATCTTTGTCCCCTTGTGCAGATACTGCTCCGCAAACTGGGCGCTCCTTCCAAATGCGACACAGCCGATAAAGTCCGCGGTCTGAGCATTCGGATCATTGTTATCGCGACGAACCCTTCTGTCAACAGCCAGTGTATATCTGGCAATTGCCTGCTGCTGATCACCGCTTCCGGCGGAATATCTCACATCCGGATCACGGGTCAGGCGACCCATCAAGATGACTTTATTCATAATCTATTCTCCTTATTTACGCGTCCTGTCTAACGCATAAATACCTGAGCACTCCGTCCATGATACGAAGTCTGCCCTCGATCTGGCCAGGGGTTTCAGGCTCAGACTCGAAGTGGACAAAATAGTAGAAGCCCTCATGCTGCTTCTCAATTTCGTAGGCAAGTCTCTTCTTGCCCCAGTCATCGACATCCGTGACAGTGCCTTCGAATCTCGCGATCAGATCTTTGACGCGATCCACAAGCTCTGCCCTGGCGTCGTCTTCGAGTTTTGCGCTGACAACTACGCACAGTTCGTATTTGTTCATGCTGCTTGCACCTCCTTATGGTCTCTGGCCCACCCTTGCAGTCGGATGAGCAAGGAAAAATGATACATCACAAGGTCGCATTATACCGTAACGATTCCCCGAAATCAAGGGTGCAAAGTGCCTAATTTTTTGGCTTGTACCGCGCTGCCTGAAAGGGTACTAAATCATGTGTGAAGAACGCTTCACCTCCTCTTTCAGACCTTAATCTGCGAGAATACCTCTCCGATCGGGTCCGTGATCACCAGATCCGCGCCGGCATCCCGTGCCGTCGCGCCCTTATTGATCAGCACCAGCTTGCTGCCGTGGAAATAGTCAATCAATCCGGCAGCCGGATATACAACCAGACTGGTTCCGCCGATGATCAGCACATCCGCATTCTGAATATAGGAAATGGAACGGCTCATAATGCTGCCGTCCAGTCCCTCCTCATACAGCACGACATCCGGCTTAATCGTCCCGCCGCACTTCTCACACTTCGGGATTCCCTCCGCATGCTTCACGTATTCCGCGTCATAGAAGGCACCGCAGCGCGTACAGTAATTGCGCAGCACCGATCCGTGCAGCTCCAGCACCTCTTTGCTGCCTGCCTTCTGGTGCAAACCGTCAATATTCTGAGTGACAACCGCCTTCACCTTCCCTGCCCGCTCCAGCTCAGCAAGCTTTCGATGCGCCGCATTCGGCTGAGCGTCCAGGGCAAGCATCTTATCCTTGTAAAACCGGTAGAATTCATCAGGCTTTCTCACAAAGAAGCTATGGCTGATAATCGTCTCCGGCGGATACTTGTACTTGATATGATAGAGGCCATCCTGGCTCCTGAAGTCCGGAATTCCGCTCTCCGTGGAAACCCCTGCCCCTCCGAAGAAGACAATGTTATCGCTTCCATCAATGATCTCCTGCAGCTGTCTGATTTTCTCCGTATTCATGAATTCCTCCTCTCCAGACCATCTTCATGCCGAATCTTCGGTCTTCCTACATCACAAAATGATTCAGTGCTTTGCAGCTAAGTATAAACACAGCAGGCCGCCCCGCAATGCGAGACGGCCTGCGTCATTTTCTCAGGCAGAAATATACACCTGCACCAGCACACCCTGAAGAATCCGCCGCGTTGCGTCATCTCCCGTACAGGTTGACAATGTCATAATCCGGTCATCGGTTGTAACGGATACATCCCCGCACTTGATCTCACTCGATGAGATGGACTTCTCAATGAACTTCTGAAAGTCCTCATCCGAAAAACGTGTGATGTACGGGTCCCCGATCTTACTCACGATCGAGCTCGAGAAGATCCTGTACTGGTAGATGAAATCCTTTGTGAACATCCAGAAGTACGGATTCTTGTCAAATGTCTCCTGCTCCTTAAACTTCTTCAGCTGGCCGAACATGGATCCGTTCTTCATATTGTGTCCGTAGATGATCGTGTTCTGGTCTGTAAAGAACGGGGAGTTATTACAATTCTCAAAGATACAGCCCGCGAAATTATCCACCTTCTTGAAGGTTCTGTGCAGGTAATAATCATTGTCCTTCGCCTGCGCGACCGGATAAGAGATATTGACCGAACCGACCCGGATCCAGCCGATCACCTCAGGGTTAATATTCTGCAGCTGGGCAAAGTCTACCGGATTCTTCAATTTCGGCAGTTCCTTCGTCTGACCGTTTTCAACCGTGCTTTCCCGGTTCGCGCCTTCCAGAATCTCCGAGCGCGCCGTGGGATTCTCCAGCGATGTCAGATCCGTCAGGACCTCCGCCCCGGAAGAGGCCGAAGAAGCCTCCGTTTCTTTCTGCGTATCCGCAGCAGCCGGCTCGGCAGGCTTCACATATTCCTCATTGAGTTCGCTGTATTCGTCCGTTCCCTGTTTATAAGCCCTGTAATAATTGTACAGACGCCAGCCGGAGTACGCAAAGACACCAACCGCGATCACCAGCAGCAATGTGATCAGAAATGTGCCGGCCGCGCCGCCCGCAGACCGTTTCGATCTCTGGTAAGCATCCCCCTGTCTTCGTGTCATTCTATCTCCCCGCAATTCTTCCTGATTCCAGTCTGCCGCGCAGATATCCAGATCTGACGGCCGTCTCAGATCAGACTTCCGACCGTTCTCGGATACGGCAGCACGTCACGGATATTGCTCACGCCTGTCAGATACATCACCAGGCGCTCAAAGCCAAGGCCAAATCCGGCGTGGCGCGTCGTACCGAACTTTCGGATATCCAGATAATACTTATATTCCTCTTCGCTCATGCCCAGCTCATCAATGCGCGCCTTCAGCACATCGAAGCGCTCCTCTCTTTGAGACCCGCCGATAATCTCGCCGATTCCCGGCACCAGGCAATCCGCAGCCGCGACCGTCTTCCCGTCCTCGTTCAGCTTCATATAGAAGGCCTTGATCTCCCTCGGATAATCCGTGACAAAGACAGGGCGTTTGAAGATCTGTTCTGTCAGATAGCGCTCATGCTCCGTCTGCAGATCACAGCCCCAGCTGACCTTATAATCAAACTTATCGTTGTTCTCTTCCAGCAGCTTCACGGCCTCGGTATAGGTCACACGGCCGAACTCGGAATTCATCACATGGTTCAGGCGTTCCAGAAGGCCCTTGTCCACAAACTGGTTGAAAAATGCCATCTCCTCCGGCGCATTCTCCAGCACATAGCGGAAAATAAACTTCAGCATCTCCTCCGCCAGGTCCATATCATCTTCCAGATCCGCAAATGCAATCTCCGGCTCAATCATCCAGAACTCGGCAGCATGGCGTGTTGTGTTGGAATTCTCCGCGCGGAACGTCGGTCCGAAGGTATATACATTCCGGAACGCCTGCGCAAAAGGCTCCACATCCAGCTGGCCGGACACGGTCAGATGCGTCGACTGGCCGAAGAAATCCTGCGTGAAATCAACCCTTCCATCCTCAGTCCGCGGCAGATCCTCAAGGTCCAGTGTCGTCGCGCGGAACATCTCGCCGGCGCCCTCCGCGTCAGTTCCTGTAATAATCGGTGTATGGATATAAACGAAATTTCTCTCCTGGAAGAACTTATGAATCGCGTAAGCCGCCAGAGAACGCACCCGGAACGTCGCCTGGAACAGATTCGTCCTCGGTCTCAGATGCGGAACCGTACGCAGATACTCCACGGTATGCCGCTTCTTCTGCATCGGATAATCCGGCGTAGAAGCACCCTCCAGCACCACCTCCGACGCCTGAATCTCAAACGGCTGCTTCGCCTGCGGCGTCAGAACCAGATCACCGGTCACGATCACAGCCGAACCGACGTTAAACTTGCAGATCTCAGAGAAGTTCGCAAGCTTATCCGCAGAAAACACCACCTGCAGCGTCTCAAAAAATGTCCCGTCATGCAGCACCAGGAAGCCAAATGTCTTCGAGTCACGAATCGAACGGACCCAGCCGCCAACCGTGACACGCTTCCCGGCATACTCCTCCGGGTTCCTGTACAGTTCCTTCACAGTAATAAACTTCGTGTCCATATCCAAAAACCGTCTCCTTCTATCTTTATCCACGTATTATAACAGGTCTTCTCTCTTCTTTCCACCGCCCGGCGGAAGTGGGCTTTGGTTTCGGCTGGGAAGCCTTCCGAGGCTACGAAAACTATCTCTGGTTCTTCACCCAGGCGCAGCCGCCGAATCCGTAAAGCTGTAAAACTCATTCCCGGCTCCCGCAAACAGCGCCGTCGAATCCTGGATTCCGTAATAATACCATTCCTCTTCCCCGGGATTCAGCAAATGCGTATTGTATTCGTCGTAACCGACGATGCACTTGACGCCATCCGCCGAGACGGCCAGCACCGGTCGTTCATGCGAAACAAAGTAAAGAACCTCGTCAAGCGTGCATCCGGTCAGATCAATTACCTGCTTTCCGATTCCGGCCTCAAGCTCTGCCGGATCCACCGTACCGGTACGCATAACAGATGGCACCCGTTCCAGCTCGATGTCCACCTGCGTCTTCTTGTCACCACGCACCCACACATAATTCTGGTTGTAATCCACCACAACGCCAAACAGCGTATCCGCCAGAACAATCGCGTCATTCGGGTAAGTGCACAGCGCGTCAAGTCCGCCCGCCGCATAGACATAATACAGTTTTTCCGGCTCCGGATTCTGCGGCATGGAGATCGCGTTCTGGCTTCCGGTAAAGGTCTTGCTCGAGCCTACGGCAGACTCGCCTGCCTCCAGCGCTCCGCCTACACGAAGAAGCACGATGGTCTGTCTGCGGTCTGTCTCCTTTGTGGCCAGGCCCAGACTGACATCCCCCGTGGTGTCAGAGGACACAATCTGGTCCGCAGACGCCTCCGCGAACACGGACCCGTTCCAGGCGACACGCTCCAGATTCAGCAGATTGTCCGACTGGGAAACGCTTGTCACAAAGAGGCCATTCGGCTCATACACCTTCACAATGTTTCCGCTGCCATCCTCGAAAGACAGGCGATACATAGGGAACATTGCATTTCCGCCATGCTGGGCTGAGATGTCCACGCTTCGCGCAGTTCCGTATACCAGATCTTCCTTCATATAGGTGAGCGGCCGGACGAATTCTCCTTCTCCTGCCGTCACTTCATGCCGCGTGCCGGTCTCAAAATCAATCTCCTCGATCGTGCCCGACGCATACATCAGGCCTTCCTTCAGCCAGGCAAAATACCTGCCGCTCTTCGACCCCTGATAGCAGTCGTTGCGGATATTATC
>Ga0256405_10012586_pt1 | contig 10439 bp, 5 predicted proteins | sample RumenRJG_02DNA_FD_189096 | JGI IMG/M metagenome (GOLD analysis project Ga0256405, IMG submission 189096) | Bovine rumen microbial communities from Lethbridge, Alberta, Canada - RJG_02 | ecosystem: Host-associated > Mammals > Digestive system > Stomach > Rumen | place: Canada: Alberta | collected... | reverse complement strand
CTCCGTATGCTTGGCGGTAAGTCCCTTTATCAGCGAAGAAACGTCCGCCTGTTCGTTCGTGATGTACGACCGTGCCCTGGCGGTGATTTTGCGCGGCAGGCCGCTGCGGGCGGCAATATCAAGCGCATGGCTTTCGCCGGGCACGCCCATGACCAGCCGGTAGGTGGGCGCAAGCGTGTCGCTGTTAAAGTCCACGGACGCATTTACGCACGCGGGATTGGTATAGCCGTAGTTCTTAAGGATGCCGTGGTGCGTAGTGACGAGCACGAACGCGCCTTTTTGTATAAGCGCGTCGAGCACCGCCATAGCTATGGCGCTGCCTTCCTGCGGGTCGGTGCCGCTGCCGAGCTCGTCAAGCAGCACCATGCTCATGCCGTCCGCACGGTTCACGGCGGTGGCGATATTCTTCATGTGGCCGCTGAACGTAGAAAGCGACTGGTCAAGTGACTGCTCGTCGCCGATGTCTGCAAAGCAGTTGGTGAATACCGGCAGCCTGGTTCCTTCGGCGGCGGGCACGGGAAATCCCGTCTGGTTGAGCATGGCAAAGAGCGCGATTGTCTTGAGCGTGACGGTCTTGCCGCCGGTGTTCGGCCCGGTGATGATGAGCACTCGCTTGCCCTGCATGAACGGAACGTCTACGGGCACGGCCTTGTCGCCGAGCAGCGGATGCCGCGCCTGCAGTATGAGCGGCGGCTCGCCGTCGGGTTCAGAGCCGTGCGCGCAGGGCAGTGCGTACACGCAGCTGCGTCCCAGTCCCCATTTGGCGGCGGCGCAGGTGGTGTCAAGCTCCAGCATGACGGGCAGCGCGGCGTTCAGTTCTGGCACGCTCTGCTGCAGCTGGGCGGTAAGCTCCTTTAAGATGCGGCGGATTTCCTGCTGCAGGTGGAATTCCTCCTGCACCAGCTCATTATTCTTGCGGATAACGTCGTCCGGCTCTATGTAGACGGTCTGGCCGCTGTTTGAAACTTCATGGATAATGCCGCTGATGGCGTTGCGGCTGCCCGCCTTTACCGCCAGCAGCTGACGGTCGGCGCGGTGCACGGGAACGGTTGACTCAAGCACCGAAGACAGGCTCTGGTCGCTCGTGTACCGGCGTATGCATGCGGCTATCTCGCGCCTGCATGCGGCTATGGCCGCGCGAATGGCGCGCAGCTCCGGAAGGTCCTTGAGCATGCCGTCGGCGTCTATAACGCGGGAAATACAAGCGGCTGGCTGCTCAAGCGACGGCAGCTTCTGCACCAGCTGCGGCAGCGCCGTCAGCTTCAGGTCTTTTTCCGCCGACGTTACGGCGTCGCACGCTTTTTTGACCGACATGCAGAACTGATACAGCGCGAACACCTGTTCCTGCGACAGCGTGGCTCCGGTGACTCTGAGCAGCGATATAACCTGCCTGATGCCCGGCCATGAAGAAAGTGCCTGCGGCCTGGCGGTGTGCAGGTACGTGCTCCATTCGCGCCCGAGCGCCTTAAGCTCTTCTATGCGCGTGCTGTCAGTGAGCGGCTCCCATGTCTTAATAAGCTGTTCGCCTTCTTCGCTTACGCAGAATCCGGCTATTTCGTCACGTATAGTATAATAGTCAAGTTCTTTCAGTGTTTTTTTATTCATAGTCTGTGTTAGTCTGTGTACGGCTCTGAGCGCAGACCGCTCAGTCCTCAAAGTTGCCGGTTTTTATTTCCTGGCAGATGCGCTTCCAGCTGTCGTACCGGTCCGCGTTGACGTCGCCGTTTTTAAGCGCCTCAAGAATCCGGCATCCGCGCTCGGTGGTGTGCGTGCATGACATGCCGAACGTGCACTGGCCCACGTAGGGCTGCAGGTCGCGGAAGTACAGCGCAAGCTCCTGTGCAGGAATGTCGTGCAGAATGAACCTGCGCACGCCGGGCGTGTCGATGACCGACGCCTGCGTGCCCTGCGGCTTTTCCGCCGTCTGCGGCAGATGCAGGTGCAGCAGGATTCCCTTGGTGGTAGTATGCGCGCCCCTGCCGTATTTCTGCGACAGCGTTCCTGTGCGCAGCGTACATGCTTCGTCCAGCGCATTGATCAGACTGGACTTACCCACGCCCGACTGCCCCACGAACGCGCAGGTCTTTTCAGCCAGTATCCGCGCAAGAGCGTCCATGCCCTGCTGCGTCTTTGCGGAGACGCGCAGCACCGTGTAGCCCAGCGACTCCCAGTTTGCCAGCCGTTCCTGGAACGCAGGTTCCTGCGCGGCGGGCAGATCACATTTATTGCATACAATGACGGGGGAAATTTCCTGCGCTTCGGCCTGCGCCAGCTCGCGGTCAATAAAGCGCGGCCTGAACGGCGGTTCATCCGGTGTGGTCACCAGAATCAGATGGTCAAGATTTGCGGCCAGCAGCTGCGGTGCGCGGCCTTTGATGTTCCAGCGCGAAAAAGCGTTGCGCCGGGGATGCAGCGCGGTGATCTGTCCTTTGTCTGCCGAAAGCGCATCGCATTCAATATCCACAATATCGCCCGGGGCGATGGGATTGTAATACGCTTTGTCGGCTTTAAGTACTTTGCCTTTGATTGTACATTGGCGGATCGCTGCGTCGCTGCATTCTACGGAAAATACATTGTTCGTACCGCCTAAAACGGTTCCCTGCATATGTTCCCCATTCTATCGGTCTTACGTAAAATTGTAAATGGGCACCGGAAAAGGGCAGGCCGGCACGCGCAGCACATGCGGCAGCTGAATTATTTTTTTTATAAAAAAATTACAAAAAATATGTTAAAGCTATTGACAAAAAAACATAGTTTCTCTATATTATGTGAACACTGCATTCCCCGATTGTGTAATGGTAGCACCTCAGATTCTGGTTCTGATTGTGGGGGTTCGAATCCTCCTTGGGGAACTACCAAAAGCTGACTTCAGTCAGCTTTTTTTTGCGATGCCCGCAGTAACGTTCGGCGTTGCACTTTGGTTCCTTCGTCTATCGGTTTAGGACAAAAGATTCTCAATCTTTAAAGACGGGTTCGACTCCCGTAGGAACCGTACGGAACAGCCCTGAGCAAGTTTAATCTTAGCTCAGGGCTTTTTTTATTCCTTCCGCTGATGTACGCGGACATGCGTAATGACAGGGCACCGTATCCTGCTGAATCATCTTCAGCCGGCTGCTTTTTTTCATAAGTTTTGCTGAGCAGAAAGTACCAAGTCCGCTGATCCTGATCGCGGTTTGGTATGGTAAAAAACAAAAAGAGAGCCGCAGCTCTCTTTTTTCATGTGTTCTGTTCATATTCCCAAGGAACATACAGTTCCAGGAAATATAAAAGCATTTTGCGGAGTCAAAAGACTCCTTGTTAGCAGATTGACCAGAAAAATTAATCAGTATCTTTATAGTAAAGCAACATCCTTTTTTTGTCAAACCGATATTTGTGTGCTATAGTTATTTTATATCGTAGGCAGGAGCAGCTATGAAATATCGTCTTGGACTTGACTTAGGTACAAATTCAATCGGCTGGGCAGTATATGCGCTTGATTCAGACAACGAACCTATAGAGCTTACTGATATGGGCGTACGCATTTTTTCGGACGGACGGGATCCGCAGACTAAGGAACCGCTTGCCGTAGCACGCAGAACCGCCCGCGGCCAGCGCAAACTGATCTACCGCCACAAGCTACGCAGAAAAGCAACATTCCGGCTTCTGCAGGAGCAGGGCCTGTTCCCTAAAACAAAAGAAGAAACACAAAAACTAAAATCACTGAATCCCTATGAGCTGCGCGTAAAGGCTCTGGACACAAAGCTTGAGCCGTACGAGCTTGCGCGCGTGCTGTTCAATCTTTCGGTGCGGCGCGGATTCAAAAGCAACCGCAAGGACGCCGCAGGCACGGAAACCGGGAGCAGTCAGACAACAGCTAAGGAAAAGCTTTCGCAGGGGGAAAAGTGCGCCGAGCTTACCAAGGCAATAGCGGAATCAGGATGCAGAACGCTCGGAGAGTTCCTGTGGAAACATCAGCAGAAAAACCGCGGCCTTCGCTTTGTGCCGGGCAGGACGGACTACTATCCGCTGCGAAGCATGTATACTGATGAATTCAACGCCATACGTGCGGTGCAGGAACCTTTTTACAAAACCATCAGCTGGCAGGCTGTATATGATGCCATCTTCTTCCAGCGTCGGCTGGAACCGCAGGAGCGCGGCAGGTGCCGGTATATGCCCGAAAAGGAGCGCACGTTCAAAGCGATGCCCTGCGCGCAGAAAGTCCGTATGCTGCAGGATATCCGCAACCTGAACTACCGGAACGAGTGCGGGCAGACGGTTCCTGTTACCGAATCCGAATCACAGGTGCTGCTGAAGCTGCTGGACACAAAAGAAAAGGTTACGTTCGACGCGTTCCGTAAGGCATTGCATCTGAACGAAGCCTGCGTCTTTAACTTGGAGCGGAGCCGCGAATTCCTGCCCGGAAACAAGACCGCTGTAAAGCTGCGCGGCGAAAACTTCTTCGGCAGCCTCTGGGATACGCTGAGCCTTGAAACGCAGGATACAATCGTAGAAAAGCTGATAACCGCAGATGATGATGACGAAGTCCGTGCGCTCCTTGAGCACTATGAGCTTACCGACACGCAGCTGCAGGCAATTGTAAAAGTGCAGCTGCCTGCGGGCACTACCATGCTCTGCAGGGAAGCGTCGGAGCAGCTTGTCCACAAGATGGAGACAACCGGCTGCGATTTTACCACAGCGGTACAGGCGCTCGGTTACAAAGACGCCGAACAGACTGTGGAAAAGAGCGACACGCTGCCGTATTACGGCAAAGTGCTTATCGGCTCCACAATGGGGGCGGATCCTGCCGCAGGCGAAGATACGCCGGAGCTCAAATACGGCAAAATCGGCAATCCTACGGTACACGTCGCGCTGAACCAGACGCGCACCGTAGTGAATGCGCTCATACGCCAGTACGGCAAGCCCGCGCAGATTGTAGTTGAGCTTTCACGCGACCTGAAGGCAAGCAGGGAGGCGAAAGCTGCCATACAGAAAAAGCAGCGCGAAAACAAAGCACGGAACGAGCTGCTGAACAAAAATATCACGGAAGCATACAACATACCGTATCCGAACCGCAGCGACCGCCTGCGGTACCGCCTGTGGGAAGAACTCGGTGCCGGCAGCCTGCCGCGCAAATGCCTGTACTGCGGAAAAACCATCTCCGGCGCAGAGCTGTTCAGCAAGAATATTGAGATTGAGCATATCCTGCCGTACAGCCGTACGCTGCTGGACGCGGAATCAAACCTGACCGTGGCGCATGCAAGCTGCAATGCGTTCAAAAAGGAGCGCTCACCCTACGAGGCATTCGGCTCAAGCCCGAACGGATACAGCTGGCAGCACATACTTGACCGGGCAAACCAGCTCAAGAACCCTGCCAAGCGCGCCCGTTTTGCGGAGGACGCCATGCAGGCCTTTGAAAAAGAAAGCGGCTTTATTGCCAGACAGCTTACCGACAACGCATATCTTTCAAAAATGGCGCTCAAATATCTGAAGTGCGTCTGCGAAGATATCTGGGCGGTCAACGGCGGCATGACAAAACTGCTCAGGGACGAATGGCGCATAGACTCAATCCTGAAACGCAAGATAGATGACAAGGAAATCGCATACTTCGGTCTGACCGACGCGCAGATCGGCGAATATAAAAAGAACCGCTATGACCACCGCCACCATGCGCTGGACGCTTCGGTCATAGCATTGATTGACCGCTCACTGGTGCAGCGGATTTCCACGCTCAACGCCCGCTCGCAGAAAAACCGGATAGAAGTACCGCCCATGGCGGTGCCCCGGCTGGAGCTGCAGGAAAAGGTCAGGCACATTGTGGTCAGCTTTAAGCCGGACCACGGCGCGCAGGGCAAGCTTTCAAAAGAAACCCTGCTCGGTAAAATAAAGCAGGAAACACTCGTTGCTGTAGGCAGTCTTGAAGCTGATGACATTCCGCTTATAAAAAATGACAGGGTGCGCGCGGACTTTGAAAAGGAGCTGGCGCAGTCTCAGGATATAAAACGGGTCAGAAAGGCGCTCAAAGACGTGTACCCGCAGGTAAAAGTCTATAAAGAATACTATGTTGCCCGTACCGCGCTTGCTGAGCTCAAAGAAAAAAACATCGAGGACATTGTGGACTGTAAAATCCGTACCAGCCTGCAGGATTTTGCCAAGCGTCATACCGGCGAAAAGTTTGAAAACATTCTGGAGCAGTTCAGCAGACAAACCGGCATACAGAAAATACGGTGCATAAACCGTGTGCAGACTCCGATCGTCATTGACCGTACGGTTCCGCGCTACCTTGCCCCGGAAGACTACTTTGCCGCCATCATCTGGCAGATACCCCCGAAAAAAGACGGCATCAGGGCAACGTATGAGGCGCAGTATATCCGAAGGACTGAAGTAGGAAAAGACAACAAACCAAAAGCCAGCGCTGTAAGGCCGCCGCATCCGGCCGCAAAGAATCTGGGAATTCTGCATAAAGACGACTATCTGGAATTCTGTGACAGCGACCAATGGTACAAATGCAGGGTGGCAGGTTTTTCTGCAACGCAAAATAAACTAGATATCCGTCCTGTGTCTGCTGTTACAGATTGCGCAGACTGGATTATCACAACAAATGACATGCAGCTAGAGCGTTGCTGGAAACAGAAAAAAGGGCAGAATTATATTTCTGTCAACATTTTGTTTGGCGAAAAGCAGGCGCGGTTCATCACGGTGAATCCGATCGGACGGGTGTTCAGAAAGTAATGGCAATTCTGCCCGGCATGCCGATATTTAAAGTATGCTGGGCAGAGTTCTGGAGATTTACGAAGAAAATCGTTATCTGTCTCTTAAACGCGGCTTTATCGTCATTCAGCACGGTTCGGAAGAACTGGGGAAAGTTCCGCTTGACGATATCGGGGTGCTTTTGCTGTCAGCCCAAAGCGTCTCCTTTTCAAAAAACATTTTAAACGCCCTTGCTGAGCGTGGATGCGTCACCATACTTTGCGGGAAAAACTACATCCCGCAGAGTATGGTGCTGCCGGTGTATTCCCATTATGTATTTGCAAAAATACTCAAAACACAAATCGCGGCTTCTGCTCCGTTTAAAAAGCGTGTATGGCAGCAGATTGTCATACAAAAAATAAAACATCAGGCAACCAATTTAAAACTCTGCGGAAAAGCTCAGAAAGCAGGACTGATTGAAAAGATTGCCAAAATGGTAAAGTCCGGGGATCCGGACAATCGGGAAGCTTATGCCGCACGGATGTACTGGAAAGCGCTGTTCGGTAAAGACTTTATCCGTGACAGGAACCTTCCGGGTATCAATACATTTTTAAACTACGGCTATGCGGTCATGCGCGCTTCCATGGCCCGTGCCGTATGTGCAAGCGGACTGCTTCCTGCTTTAGGACTGCACCACGACAACTATTTAAACCAGTTCTGCCTTGCGGACGACCTGTTTGAAATCTATCGTCCGATGGTGGACTGTACTGTATTTCAGCTCGGAATAAACGACAGCTCAGAATTGACGCCGGAATATAAGACTAAGCTGACGGAAACATTATGGATAAAGGTTCATACAATCGAAGGCGATTCACCCGCTTTTCAAAGTATGCAATATTTAACGGCCTCGTATGTACATGCATTGGAGGAAGGAAAACCGGTCATTGCAGTGCCTTCATGGACAGGAGATGCGTATGACATATCCGGAGCTGAACAGGTATGAGCTTATGTGGATGCTTGTTCTGTTTGACCTGCCGGTCGTTGAAAAAAAAGAACGAAAAGAAGCTGCCGCCTTTAGAAATTTTCTGCTGGACCACGGCTTTGCAATGGTACAATACTCAAGCTATACCAAGCTGCTTTCCGGCAAAGATGCCTGTGAAAAATACTACCGTCTGATACAGCAGAACTTGCCGCCGCAAGGTAAAGTTGATATTATTACCATAACGGACAAGCAGTATGAAAATATTCTTAGCTACAGCGCATGTGAAAAACTTGAAAAAAAATCGCCTCAGCAGCTGCTTTTGTTCTGACTCTGCCATAAAAAAAATCCGTCCGACACAATCCATTTCTTTACATAAAATAGGATTATCTCAGACGGATTATAACTGATTAATTTTCCCGGTCAATCTGCAACTTAAGACCTTTTCTACAAGCGTCCCCCAAGAATTATAACTGATTAATTTTCCCGGTCAATCTGCAACATCTTTTGTATGAAACTCTGTTCCCGACCAATTATAACTGATTAATTTTCCCGGTCAATCTGCAACGTGTAATAATACCTCTTTTATGAGCTTCTTATTATAACTGATTAATTTTCCCGGTCAATCTGCAACGATTGCACCACGCATTGCAATGTCATCAATATTATAACTGATTAATTTTCCCGGTCAATCTGCAACAGAAACAAATACTACTGTCAATGAGTTTACATTATAACTGATTAATTTTCCCGGTCAATCTGCAACGCAGCCACAGCAGTTAAAAACGCGATAATATTATAACTGATTAATTTTCCCGGTCAATCTGCAACGTTATACCGCTATACCAAGCCATACAATCCATTATAACTGATTAATTTTCCCGGTCAATCTGCAACTATATGCATTTATTATAAGTTTACGAACTTATTATAACTGATTAATTTTCCCGGTCAATCTGCAACTAGCCTTTGTTTTTCCCGATTCCAAAGCATATTATAACTGATTAATTTTCCCGGTCAATCTGCAACAAGCAAAAACAAATGCGGATAAAGTGAAAATTATAACTGATTAATTTTCCCGGTCAATCTGCAACAAGCAAAAACAAATGCGGATAAAGTGAAAATTATAACTGATTAATTTTCCCGGTCAATCTGCAACTTAGCCCATACGGTACACAGGATACTTGTAATTATAACTGATTAATTTTCCCGGTCAATCTGCAACTAAAGTGACTGTCACTTGTCTGTAACAATTATTATAACTGATTAATTTTCCCGGTCAATCTGCAACATAGAGAAATTCCCATGCGCTTTATTTTCGATTATAACTGATTAATTTTCCCGGTCAATCTGCAACCTAAAATGGGCTTGTACAAGGCTGGTGAAAATTATAACTGATTAATTTTCCCGGTCAATCTGCAACGATAGTGCAGATCTAGTGGCTGGGCAAACTATTATAACTGATTAATTTTCCCGGTCAATCTGCAACTGAAGGTAAACGACAGCAAGTTCACCCTGTATTATAACTGATTAATTTTCCCGGTCAATCTGCAACGATGCTACCATTAATAAGTTGGTTGCTGATATTATAACTGATTAATTTTCCCGGTCAATCTGCAACTACCCGCTGTAAATGTCGTACTCTGTGTACATTATAACTGATTAATTTTCCCGGTCAATCTGCAACGCTCCAGTTACCGCCCCAGTCCAGCCCGCAAATTATAACTGATTAATTTCCCCGGTCAATCTGCAACTTCCAGCCGACAATGTCGTGATGTGTTGTTATTATACCTGATTAATTTTCCCGGTCAATCTGCAACTACGGGCATTTATGGGAGCTAGTTTGTAGCATTATAACTGATTAATTTTCTTGGTCAATCTGCAACTCTTTACGCTGAGATTTTTGCAGCTGAAATTATACCTGCTTTATCCTGATACCATAAAACAGAAAACACAAAAAGTCTGGGAACCCCGTCGGAATGCCGACGGGAATGTCCTATGCTGCTTTATTTTTTCGCTGCTCCACCCAGAACACGATGAGCGGAATGAGCACAAGCTGGAGCACAATACCCGGCAGACATGCAGGAATGCTGCGCCAGATGCCGAGCGGAGCTATTTTCTTAAAACCAAGTCCGTAGAACGCAATCGTACAGGCAGCCGTACGAAGTACACGTCCGGCAAGCATGACCAGAAGCGTATTCACCACGAGCGGCAGCCGAACAGAACGCAGCAGCCCGGCCGCAAGACCATAGCCGAAAAGTTCAATCATCATCAGGGGAAGCTGTACACCGGATGGCATTCCGGAAAGAAAATGAGACGCTACCGGCCCGAGCAAACCGGAAATTGCGCCTGCATACGGGCCTGCCAAAAATCCGACAACAATAATCGGCAGATGCATTGGACTAAACGCCACTCCCGGCGCCGTTCCCGCTCCCGACACAATGCCGAGCCAGTGGAAGAACTGCGGTACCACCACCGCCGCCGCAATTGCAAGCACGGTCGCGGCCGTCTGTACCGGAACCGAAATTGCCTTACGATGCTGAATAGAAATTACTGTCATTTTTAACCTCCGTTGTTTTTTACGCCTTCTATAATAGCAGGAAAACGTTGGCTTTGTACAATAGAAAATTTTAAAAGCGGTACACTTTTATTCCAACGCACTCTGATGGCAGCTGCCTTAAACGGCCGTTTTTTTTCGCAAGTTTTGCATATCGGCATGTGACGAGTCTGCATATCGGCATGTGACGAGTTTGCATATCGGCATGTGACGAGTTTGCATATCGGCATGTGACGA
>Ga0256405_10012584_pt1 | contig 10441 bp, 9 predicted proteins | sample RumenRJG_02DNA_FD_189096 | JGI IMG/M metagenome (GOLD analysis project Ga0256405, IMG submission 189096) | Bovine rumen microbial communities from Lethbridge, Alberta, Canada - RJG_02 | ecosystem: Host-associated > Mammals > Digestive system > Stomach > Rumen | place: Canada: Alberta | collected... | reverse complement strand
AGAGGTGCCCCGAAGGGGCGGAGAGGGTGTCGACGGTACGACGAAACTCATGACACGAAAAAACCTGCGAAGGGAAAATCCTCCGCAGGTTTTTTCTTTCGGCTCATGCCATGATGTCGACATTCGCCCCGAGGTTCGGGTCGAGGCTGCCTTCCATCTCTTCGAGCAGGTTCTCGACGCTGCCGGACGAGGCGTCCATCGCCATTTTCAGCACGGACGTGCCCATGTCCTGCAGGGCTTGCTGCTGGTGCATGCCGACCGAGAGGGCCGCGATGCTCATCGTGTCCATGATGCTTCTGCCTCCTTGCTTGGGAAGTTCATCACTTCCCGACCGAGAAAAAACTCCTCATGTATTACATCGAACGAAATGCAGAAAACTTAAGCGTTTTTCGCAAAAAATTTCAGAACCTCAGCGGATGAAGTAGAGATACCCTGTCGTGATGCCCGAGAGAATCCACGCAACGCGGCTGACGAACGGCCGGTCAAGCAGGGCCGGCACATTCGCGCGTTCGCCGATGTACGTGAGCACGCGGCAGAAGATGAACTGCAGGAAGAGCGCCAGCAGGACGGCAATCATGAGCTTGAACAGCACGACGGCCGTGCCGAGGACAAGCGCAATGATGGCCGCGAGCACGACGCAGATGACGGCGATGACCGCAATCGTCGTCGCAGCCACGCCCGCAAAGGCCAGCGCGGCAATCACGCAAACGAGGAAGATGCCAGCAAGAATTCCCGACATTTCAATGCGCCTCCGATCACATTCCATTTAACAAGTTCAATCATTGTTCCGTTCCATTTTACTCGCTCGTCACCATTTCTGCAAGCATGCTTCCGGGTGGCGCGCAATCCAGCCCGTCACGTCCTCGAGCGCTTCGCGTTCGGCGGCATAGCGGACGCTGCCCTCGTCCTCCTGCATGGGCAGAGGCTCCGCCGTGACCGTGAGCGGCTGCCAGCGCCGGTCGCCGGATGGGCCGATGGCATTTTCGTCGAGCCAGTGATACGGCGTCACGACATGGTCGACATGCTCCGTCAGCGGCTGGAAATACGCATAATACTCGAACCCCGCAGGCGCGATGAGCTCGTAAATCGTCGGCGCGATGTTCATATGGCTGCCGATCGTGTTGCCCGAGAGAATACTCTGGTCAATGCCCGGATGGAGCATCATGAACGACGTGCAGAACTGCTCGCGCAGCGTGAGCTCCTTTCGCGCAAGCGTGTCGCCTGGATGCAGCGGGATATGCGCATGATCGCCCGTCACGACGAAGAGGCTGTCCGGATATGCGTTCCGCATGCGCTCGATGAACGTCGTGATCGCACGGTCAGAATACCAGAACGTGCCGAGCATCTTCTGGAGCTTCTCGCTCTTCTTCACGGCCTCGGGAACGTCCGGCATGACGGCCTCCGTGTCAAAGCCCGTCGTCTCGAGCGGAATCTGGTACGGGCCGTGGTTCGATGTCGTGTAGACGAAATGGAACGTCGGCGTGTCGCCGATGTTCTCGATGAGCTCTGCCGCATGCTCGAGGAAGACGTGGTCGTAGACGCCGACCCAGGTGCGCGGAGCATCCGGCGGACAGAACTCCGTCGCGCCCATAACTTTGTCGAAGCCAACCGCCGGGCCGTACTTGTCGAAATTGCCATACGTCGGGTTGCCGCCATACCAGTAAATCGACTGGTAGCCGAGCTTTGCGAGCTGGCGCGGCAGCGTCACATCGAGCCCGCCGCGCCAGAAATCCTCGCGCTCGTTGAGCTCGAGGCGCGCGTCGAAAATCCCCGTCATGAGGCTCACGATGGCCGGGCGCGAAACCATGCCGGCTGGCAGGAAATTCGAGAGCGAGGCCGTATGCGCCTCGGCACGCAGCCGCTTCGCGCCATCCATGATGTGGTAGTCCGCATAGACATCGTCGAGCGGCATCTGCGAATAGCTTTCGCCGACAATCAAAAAGATGTGGCGCGGTTTCTGGATGCGTGCCCCCTTTGCATGGCGCACGAAAGCGTCGGCGGGCGACGGCATGGCCTGCCATTTCCCCTGCGCGGCGGCTGGCACGATGCGGTCGATGGCCGCCGCATCTTCTTCATCCGTATGCGAAAGCAAGCCCGCGAGTGGATGCTGCCAGACCATTTCGAGCGCCACGAGGTCATCGACCGTCGCACGCGCCATGAAGACATCTTTTTCACGATGGCTGGGATCTCATCCCACTCCGGCTTGTCGCGATGCACGAGTGTCCCGCCGAAACGCAGCCAATAAAAGAGCAACACAGCGAGGACGAATACGACGGCATTAACCGTCCACTGCACCGGCCCCGTCATGACTTCCGGGTATGAAACCTGCGGGATGGCTAGGAGCGCAGAAATCAGCACGGCCACAACTGCCAGCACCGGAACATAACTCAAAAGCACGAACGCGCCGTGATCCTCATGGAAGAAAATATCGACGAAATTATGCTTCTCCGCCTTGCGCCCGAGCCAGAGCGTCTCATTAAAATTATCGTGGAAGTGGTGGTAAAAAATCATGCGTCCCACAAATGCCGTGTACAACACCAGCGCATAAAGCATCCCGCCCAAGAGACGCACGGTATCGCTGATGGCATAATACGTCGGCAAAAACGCCCCAGGCAAGCTTACGAGCACCATCGACACGAGAAACACGTACGCATGCCAGTCCAACCCCCACCAGAAGCCATAGCGGAAGCATTCCTTCCATTTTCTCCAGTTTTCCGAAGAAAACTGCTCCTTCCCATATGCCTTGATAAACACGAGACGGAACACCGCCGATACGATCGACGCAAACAGCATCAACTTCAGATCCTGCTGAAGTCCTGCAAAAAACAATGAAAACACGACTCTCCCTCACTAACTTTTCACATATTCTCTTGTGATCGTTCGCTCATCACGGACGCGTCATCCTTCATCTGCCCTGCCGCAAGGCAGAGCCCCATGAGCATCCAGTACGTCCGTGCGATATGTGCGAGCTGGAGATTCGTGTCCGTCAGTCCCTCGATCTGCACGCCGATGAACGTCAAGATTCCAGCGAGCGCAAACGCGTATGCCAGTCCCCCATTCACCCTGCGCAGGGCGCGCACGAGTTGTACAAGCACGAACCCGTGCAGCAGTAAGAATCCCGCGATTCCCACAAGGCCGCGCTCCGAAAGCACTTTCAAAAAATTGTTATGCGGATGGCCGTGCCCGCTACGCGGATTGTTCGGATCCGTCGGGCGCTCTTTTGCCTCTGACGAGATATAATCGCGATTGTACACCAGTCCAAATTCATCCTGCCCGATTCCAACGATAGGATGATCGGCAAAAATCTGCAAAGCTGCCGTCCACATCAGCACGCGCTCCGTATTGCTCTGGAATTCTGGGTTGAACGTCTGTTCGGCACGCGCATAATACTCTGGATACGCATGAAATGCTACAAAGCAAATCAGCAACAGAACAGCAATCCCCCCAAGGCAAGCTTTTCGATAACGTCGCTCCACAATGACGATGACAATCACTGCGCAAAAGAAAGCAATCCATGCCCCACGCGTCTGTGTCAGAAACAATACAACAAGCGAGAGTGCGCTACACCCCCAGCAAAACACTTTCCACGGCAGATGGGAAAAAAGGCGTGCTGGCACAAGGAAAAGCAAGGGTATCGTCATCAGCATGAAACTTCCGAGGAAGGTTGGTGACTTGCTGAACCCCACGGGGCGGTTTCCCCATCCGAAATTTAAATGGAAATAAACCTGCAGGCAGGCAATGATGTCATTGAGGAATGCCGAAACAGCGAACGCACCAACAACCGCTGCCGCCAGCCGCCACGAGCGCACATAAAATAGCGCGAGAAAAAACGGCAGCATGCCAAAGAGCGTGGAAACTGCTTCATGAAAGCTTCGCCCACGTTCAAGCGAGAACGCTGCAGAAACAAACAACGTTATGGCAAAGATCACGAGGACTTTTCCCATCCGCGCATCCCAACGTCCCGCCAGAAGCGCTTCGTGATGACGCGCGATGTCAAAAAGCAGGATGAGCGCGCCGATGCCAATCACCGTCGACATCAGCGCCGTCGAAAGATGCGAGGCCAGCCCCATCAAAATCAAGAGGTATGGCATGACACGGCTACGGATGCCATCCCCTGCAGGATACCAATTCAACTTCATCGTGCTGCTCCTTCATCCGTCAGATGATATTTCTGGTTCATAACCGGATCTGGCTGAATCTCGATTTCCAGCGGGTATGTCAGGACGCCATGGCGCGTCAATGTATTGTTCAAAACATCTTTCAAAAAACGGTCATGCGGCCAATTCGTCTCTGCATTCCCGACCGGCACATGGAGCGTCACGCGCTCCTCGCCTGCCTGTTCAGCTTCCAACAGCTGTGCGAGGATTTCATGACTGATGGCATCACATGTCTTTTCCGGCACATGGCCCATCGTCGAAGGATAGAATCCCCGATTTGGATTCAGCGAAGCAATCAGAACGACGAACATCAGAATAGGCATCGCGCGGAGAAACGCTGGATAGCGGCGGACAAAATGGTTTATTGCAAGACATGTCAGCAACAACAGATAGAACAGGCCGCAGCCTGCCACATCGCTCCGTTCGAAATAAACCGGTACCGACTTCGCGCAGACGAGGAACAAATAAACAAAGGCCACGACCATGCTGAGTGCACTGAGCCCTAAAAATTTCAGCGTTTTCCGCTCATCCTCATTCCGGCATCCCCTGCCAATTCCGACTGCCGCAAGGATGGCGATGACGATGCCAAAAGCTGCGACGCCCGTATTCAGCTGATGCCAGAGCGCCATCGCACTCTGCAGCGTCTCCATCCACGGCAGCTGGAAAAATGGCCGCCCGATGGCACGCGCCCGCCCGCCCTGCATTTCAATCACCAGACTGAACAGCCAGAGTGCAAGGACGACAAGCTCCGCGCGATGTGCTGCCGCCCAGACGCGCACGCCGCCTGCTGATTTCCGCAGGTCGAAAAACGAATACCAGCTGAGGAACACCACAAAGATGATGCTGTGGAAGACTCCAGAAAAGATAGCGAAATAAATCCAGAACGACAAAAGGCCCGCCTGCACCGCCGAGCATCGGTGAAAGATTTCCGTTAGCCGTCCCTCACGCATCATCAGCAGCACGAGCGAAGCATCGAGCAGCATCGGCATCAGGTAGTTGTAGACGCAGGTGACATTTGCCGACCAGAAGAGATAGGGATTGCCCGCCCGCTGCGTTTTCAGAATCAGGAAATGAAACAGCAAAAAAAGAATCGTCATCGAAAGCGCACGGAACCGCCCGCCGCCCGCACCGAGTACCACGCGATAAAAGAGCCAGAGGTACGCCGTCACCATCGAGCTCAAAAGCAATGCTACTGCTATTGTCTGTGCATGCAGGTAGTCTCCGATCAGCGGCGTCAGCACATAAGCTGCAAAATATCCCATAAGCGGCTGGAAGCACTCCGCAAAGACGCGGCTCGGATTCCACTCGTTCCAGCTCGGCAGCGCCTGCCGCGTATATGCAATGTAGCGCCAATCATCCCCGTCATAGATGACGAGCGGATGCACACGCGTAAAGAACACAAGGAAGAATCCAAACGTCAGCAAAAAGAATGCCGCCGCACTGTATCTTTCTGCAAATTCATTTTTTGTCATACATTCGTTCACATGCTCATCTCTCATCCATTGCAAGTTCAATTCTTCTACACATCCTCCATGGAATCCTTTCGTTCCATGGCTTTTTCCATCGCTTGCACAACTTCGTTAACCGTAATCAACTTAATGCAATGTGCTTCCTTTGCAACACACCCATGTTCGCATCCCGGTAATGCATGCTTCGGCTGAATAATTTGAAGGGGAGATTCCCATGGTGCAAACCACTGGGATGGATCTTCCATCGCGTGTCCTTCCCACCGAACAGATGCAAAAAGCTCGACACCATGCAGTCCGCAGGCCGCCGCAATATGTGCCGTTCCCGTATCTCCCCCGAGATGGAAGTCTGCCAATTGCATGATTGCTACTGTCTCGCGAAGGTTCGTCTTATTCGTGAAATCATGCGCTTCCGGCATTGCTGCACAAAACTGCTTTGCTGCTCGTGTCGCTGTATCACCAGCCCCGAGCAGGAAAAATTCTACATCATACTTTTGTTCGATTTGTCGACAGACCGAAATATAATTTCCAACAGGCCAATTCCGCGTGGGGGCACTCGTTGTCATACAAACAACGATTTTTTTCCGTTTCATCACGACATCTGCCTCTTTCAAAAGGCGCATCACGCCCGTCCTATCCTTCGCATCCGTCCAAAGTTCCAGACTCGTATCATGAATTGAATGATGCAAGAGTTCCAAACAGGCAAGCGTCTGCTCAACTTCATGATGTGCCAGCGTGTGGACGTGATCCGTGAAAAAGACATCACAAGATCCCATATACTTCGTATGTTTCTTTTCTTGAAGGCTTTCCGCATTCCCAATGCGCCGCGTCGCTCCAGAAAAATAATTCAGCCACGCATTGATGTAATTTGGTACGGAAATTGGTGAAAACGCGAGATCAAAGCATCGGCCACGAAAAACTTCCCGAACAAAAGTCAAGCACTCATTCAAACGGTGGAAAAACAAATGCTTTGCGTGTCGCACAACAGGACATACAAGCACTTCATCGACATAGGGACTCTTTTCTACAAGATCAAGCACTAATTGCGAACAAACGATTGTGATTTCCGCATCGGGATATGCAACACGAAGCTCACGAAGGAATGGAAGCGTCAGAACCATATCACCGAGTGCATCCACGCGAACAACCAAAATTCTTGTTTTCTCTCGCGCCGGGAATCTCCGCCTTTTGTACCAAACATAAGGCTTTCCCACAGCATACAAAAGATAGGAGATGGATGCCTCGATGTATTTATTCACTTCCGTTTTCCTCCCTTCGTAAGGAATTCTCTGCATTTTTCCAATACCATATCTGCCGTGATACCCCTCATGCATTTCACTGTCGGGCAGGCACGTGCAGTCTCATCATTACACGGTGAACATGGCTCTTCGAGATACACTGGTTTGCAATGATGGCGCGGTGCCCAGCGGCATGGCAGGTCTTTGCTGAACAGCGCGACACAATCCGTCCCAACCGCTCCCGCAACATGCATAGGACCGCTGTCCGGCGTCACGAGGATGCGCGCTCGACGAATCAATTCGGCAAGCTGCATCGTCTTTGTCTGTCCCGCCAGATTATATTTGCTGAAAGAATCCGCTTCTTTCGCTTTGTCCTTTGGTGCGCTGATGACGACAGGGATCCCGAGCTGTTCTTCTGTTTTCTGGACAAATGCTCTCACTTCCTCTGCTGGCCAATTTCTCTGCTCCAAGCTCGCGAATGGAGACAGCAGGAGAAACGGCTGCCCTTCTTCGATACCAATGTTTTGCAGCATGGCTGCTGTCGCATGCACATCATCCTCGGAGGGACGCGCAATATCGATCCGATCCATCGGACCGTCCACATCGATACCGAGCGCTTCAGAAAACAATCGTGCGTTCGTTTCCGCTGCATAAGCTCGCGATTTCATGACATTCGTCTCGAGGTGATATGTCAGAAAACCATCCAGCTGATGCCCCGGCCTGGGAGTGCCTGCACGAACAGGAATGCCGAACAGCTTGGAAAAGAACAGCAACTGCGGCTGCCAATCCGTGAAAACCACCGCATCTTGGTTCCAAAAATCCGGCAAGACACGATAGCGTCCAAAAAGCGTCCCCCGGATGATGTAAATCACCTTGTCAATATATGGAAGCCCCTGCAGGATTTCATGATTACCATACTTTGTCATAAAAGTCAGCCGCATCTCGGGATACAATTCCTTCATACGACGCAGAGCCGGAGTGAAACAGATCATATCACCGAGTCCGCCGCCTGTCGTGATGAGCACACGTTTTCCATTCAGATCCATCATTCTAATCCTTTACAAGTGTACATATCAGCTGTTCCCACATATTCCAAACGTTTTCCGGCGCATATTTTTTCACTTTTTCGTGTGCTGCTCTCCCCAGCCGGATACGCAATGCCTGATCTTTTATCAACCGTTCCAATCCCCGCGCAAGTGCTTCCGTACCGTCTTCGAGCAATATCCCGCTGACTTCATTTTGCACCAAACTTGCCGCACCTCTGCAAGACTTGTATGCCAGCATAGGCATCCCCATGCTCATCGCTTCTGCCAATGCCAAGCCAAACGATTCATACGCACTTGGAAACGCAAAGATATCCGCTTTTCGTAATTCCGCAGGAATATCACCTTTGGGACCCTCAAATATGATACGACCTTCCAGATGATGCTTGCGAACCAATGTATCTAATTTCTTTTTATAGTGTCGGTTATCGACACTACCGTAAAAATGCACGCTCCATTCCGGATAACGTTCGGCAATTTGTGCAAAAGCATCAATTAAAAGATGCTGCCGTTTGCCTGCTCCATCGATTCGTCCGACATGGACAATCCGATGATGAACCACTGACAAATCCGCTGTCATTTCATCCGGTATCTGTTCCACAGCATTCGGAATGGTCACAACTCGTTTGCACCCCGCTGTCAGATAATGATCCGCATAATCATCCATCAGCACTTGGAAAGCATCACAATGCTTCAAACCATCCTGTTGCTCCTCCGTATATTGCACCGATGGGATTTCCGGGTCTACATGCCCCATGCCGATCATAGGGATAGGATGCGAACACATCGCGCGTTGCCCTAGATATGCCGCCAAAGGGTCAATGCTGATCAAGAGATTTGGTTTCCATGTTTCGATAAAACGATGGAGTCTCCGAATAAATTCGTCATTATAATAATCTTTTTTGGGATCTTTTATGCTTCGTTTTCCAATCCGCATATCTTTCCCTGCAAAGGTACGAATGAGCTCTTTCTCAATTTTCTTTAACTGCCAACGCCATCCGCCAAACGCGCCTGAACCGAATTCATACCACAGATTTACAAATCTTACCATGGGAGAAAGCGGAAAAAACGGCCCTCCCTTCTCCGGATTCATACAGAGAAGAGCCATTTCATATCCCTTTTCCACAAACGCATTACAAAAATTACATAGGACACGTTCGATTCCTCCGGGGAAATTCACAACGCTATTTTCATCTATAAACAGAATGCGCGGTTTTTTCAAAGCAGCCCCTCCTGCCTTTTGATGATCACTCATCCTCGCTCACCATACGTTTTCCTAAAATGTTTTGACATCTACCCGTTTTCGTGAGTTTATTTCGATCTCGACAACAGTTTTTCCGCCGCCTCCGCCACCATCTCCGGCGTCACATGCCAGAGGCAGTCCGGCTTCGGATTGCTCGGGCATTCGTCTGCACGGCACTTGCAAGGGCAGCAAGGCTCCTCTGACGTGAACACAATGGCATTCTCATTGATCGGATGCCAGCGCTTCGGGCTCGTGCAGCCGTACATCGTGACCATCGGAACGCCCGTCGTCGCGGCGATGTGCGTCGCGCCTGTATCGACCGTTATGAGCAGGTCGGATTTGCCGAGCAGCGCCGCGAGGCTCACGAGGCTTGTATCGCCGCAGAAATTCATGACGGGATGATGCATCGCCGCGATGACTTCGTCCGCATACGGACGGTCGCCCGGCGCGCCGACGATGAAGAACGATGCGTCACATTTCGCGGCAAGGCGGTCAACAACGTCCACAAAATATTCCTTCGGCCATGTCTTCAGTGGGAATGTGCCCTTGACGCAGAGCGCAATGCGCTTCTGCGCGTCCGGCAGCTGCGCGAGAAGTGTATCAGCCTCATCATCAGCTTCCGGTGTGATGCGCGCAAAAACAGGCTTTTCATGTCCGTCCAGCCCCGCAAGCCCGCGCACGATGGCCTGATATGTCTCAGCCTGCAAGTTTGTCTCAAGATCATGAGCGATATGAATTGTGTCTGTATAAAGCCACGTCACGCGACTCGGCTTGTCGTCAAAGACGCGGTCGGGCCCGACACGCACGGGAATTCCCGCGAGCCATGCGAGCAGCGCGGGACGGAGCTTGCGGTCAAACGAGATGCTGAGATCGAAATGACGGCGGCGGAGCTCCTGCACCATCGCCCACATCTTGCCGAAGGAATTTTCTTTCGCCTTGTAGTCAAAGAGAATGACATCGTCAATGACAGGGTTATTCTCGACGGCCTGCCGCACGACGGGCCGCACGAGCATCGTGATGCACGCGCCCGGATACGCTTTTCGCAAAAGCGCAATCGCACTCGTCGTCAACACGACATCGCCGAGATTCACGAGCGCATTCACGAGGATGTTCTGATACGTCTGTTTCATCGGCCCTCTCCCGTGCTCTCTTCCGGCTGGCGCAGGATCTTTGCCATGCTCGCCGCAATCTGCGCATCGACGTCATCGAGGAACGCAAACCGCCTGCGATAGACAGCGCGCTTGCGCGTCGGGACTTCTTCCATCGTCTTGCGCGGCTCAACGAGCGGCAGCTC
>Ga0256405_10012582_pt1 | contig 10441 bp, 6 predicted proteins | sample RumenRJG_02DNA_FD_189096 | JGI IMG/M metagenome (GOLD analysis project Ga0256405, IMG submission 189096) | Bovine rumen microbial communities from Lethbridge, Alberta, Canada - RJG_02 | ecosystem: Host-associated > Mammals > Digestive system > Stomach > Rumen | place: Canada: Alberta | collected... | reverse complement strand
CCGGCCGGCTTGCGGTCAAGAACACCCCGGATAATCTGCGCAGGATGGATACCCTGCTGAAGGAAATTGACATTCCGCCGCCGCTGGTCCTGGTCGATTCCAAGTTGATGGAAGTCTCCATGAGGGTCCTGGAAGAACTCGGATTCGACTGGGAACTCACTTATACGGATACGAATACCAGCCGTCAGTATTCATTCAGCGGATTGTCGTCCGGAACCTTTTACCGGGCGTCTGACACGGCACCCATGTTAAGTTTCAGCAAATTGCTGCCGAATATGGGGGACAACAATCAGTTCGGCCTTTCCCTTGATATCCGGGCGCTGGACCAGAAGGACCGCAGCGAGATCCTGGCTACTCCGCGGCTGCTGGTCGCTTCGGGTTATACCGGAAAGCTCATTGTGGCGGAAGAAAGATATTTCCCCGATGACTGGACGGATGCCAAGGTCGAGATCGTCAACGGTACTTCCTATACCTATTCCGCTCCGACTCCCGAATTCGGGGATGCCACCAACGTCGGTACTGAATTTACGGTCAAACCCACGGTCGGCGCCAATAATTATACCGTGCAGCTGGATATCAATACAAACCTCTCCCGCATGACCGGATGGTCCAGTTACGATTACAGTATCGTGATCGGTGACATGATGGTTTCCAAGGCGTATGACAGTAAGACCCCGAAAATGAAAATGCCGGAATTTTCAAAACGGAAATTGAAATCAACCGTCAAAATCTATGACGGGGAAACTGTGATCATCGGCGGTATCCTGGAAGATCACGTATCCCGACGGGAAGATAAATGGCCTCTGCTGGGAGATATACCCTTGATCGGGCGGCTTTTTACCGACAGCACTTACGCTTCGGAAAAAATCAACCTGATGGTATTTGTGACGGCCCGTCTGATGAAGGGCAACGGAACGCCAGTTCGTGAAGCACGGAAACAGGGACTTTTTGAATTCAATGACAGATAAACCGGGATGGGATATGAATGATGAATGACAGTATGCATAACAAAAAATCGGTTTCCTGCGGATTCTTTCGGAATCCGCTTCGGACAGTATCATTCCTTCTGGTTCTGACAGGATCATTTGCCGCATTCGCCCAACAGAGTGGTAAGTCCGGAGCTGCAGCCGGAAATCCTGCGTCTCCGGCAAAAATCCCCCTGTCGGTGGATCAGCGGCTCTCCTATCAGCGCTCGGAAAAGGAAATAGATGACCTGGTCCGTCAGGGAACGGAACTGGAAACGAAGAAAAAAGAATTCGAGCAGGCGATCGACAAATATCTGGAAGCCAAAAAGAAGGCGGATGAGTTGTTTGAAGCCACATCCATGCCGAGATTCAAGACCCGCAGCGATAATTGCGCGGTCAAGGTTTCCAATGCATATTTTTACTGGGCGTCTTCCATTTACCAGGACGCAGTAAAGTCCGCCAGCGAATCGGATTACGACAATGCCATCAGCAAATGCAGAAAAGCGATCGAGATCTATCCGCCCTGCAAGGAAAAAATGGAAAAGATCATCGACCGTTACACCCGGATGAAGGATAGCGCCCAGTCGGAGAAAAAAGTGAAAGAGGTCGGTCCTACGCCGGAAGAGATCCGGGAAAAACGCATCCTTCTCCGCCAGGGCCAGCTCTTTTATGAAACCCGGCAATGGGATAAAGCCCGGGCCAAATTTGAGGAAGTCATCATTCTTGATCCGTATAATGAAACAGCGATCGATTTCATCCGCAGGATCAATTACAAAATGATGGAAGCCGGACAACGGCGTTTCGATCTGATGCGCGATGCCCGCAATGCCCAGGCCAACTGGGAAATGGTCGCGCCCCTGATCAATCATGATGTTGCCGATCCGCAGGTTTCTGAAAATAATATCAGCAAGCGGGACAGCAATAATCAGATCCAGACCAAATTGAAGGAGATCATCATTGACAAAATTTCCTTTGAGGAGGTTTCCATTGCCACGGCCATCCGGTATCTGCGCCAGTGCAGCAAGGAAAAGGATCCCGATAAGATCGGTGTCAATTTTGTCCTCCGCGGAAAAATCAATGAACCCTTGAAATCGGAAGACGATTCCGAGGAAAACAAACAGAGTTCCGATCAGAACAAGAGCGGCAAGGACAATAAGGAAGGGGGAGATTCCGACGTTGAAACCCTGACGATGATGCTTGACAATATCCCGCTGGAAACCGTGATCAATTATATCTGCAAGCAGGCCAACCTGAAATACCGGATCGACGACAATGCCGTGGTCATTGCTTCGCGCGATGTCCCGCTTGATGATGTCCAGACCAAAGTCTATCCGCTCGAAAGCGGAACGATCTCCTTGCGGGAGGGGCAAAACATCATTGATTTCCTGAAAGATTCCGGCATCAATTTCGAAGCCGGCGCTTCCGCCGCTTACAAAAGCCATATCGGACGGCTTATCATGACGAATACTCCGCGGGAACATCAGAAACTTGCCGAGTTTCTTGCCGAACGGAGCAAAGTCGATCCGCAGGTCCTGATTCAGACCAAATTCGTGGAGGTGAAACTCAACGACTTGGAAGAACTTGGTTTCAAATATACCTTCTCCCGGTCTAACCGGAATGTGAAATACCAATATGCGGACAGCGACCAATTGACTCCTCTGGCTCCTAATTCGTCCTATACCTCCGATAAGATCACCAGTATTTATATGGTGGATTCCACCAATAATAAATGGGTCGAGTTCGTCAAGGAGCAGCCGGCCAATACCAAATTTACGAATGGTGACCAGACTCTTTATTACATGACATCGCCCATGCAGGAAAGCAGTTTCAACAATTACAGTATCGGCGGCGACGGTATGCTCCGCACATACAGCCAGGCAAGAACGCTGGAAAGCGATACCAAGGACGGGTTGGCTGCGGAGTTTTCCGCCTACAACCGGAACGGTTACAAGCTGAATGCCAAAATCTATGCATTGGATCAGGCGGATTCCGCCGATGTGCTTTCCTGTCCCAGAGTTACGACCATGCATGATACCACGGCCACCATCCTGCTGGAAACTGAAAAATATTTCCCGGAAGACTGGTCCGATGCCGAATATACCATCATGGGCAATAACGTTCCCGTGTTTACCGGTTCTGTTCCGGATCTCGGTGATGAGACCCATCTGGGGGTCTCTCTGGAGGTCACCCCGTATGTCGACCCGGATAATGATTTGATCCATGTGGTCATGACCCCGATCATTCGGAATCACACCGGCTGGGATGACTATTCCTACGAGATGCCGGTCAAGATCAACAATGAGACCTGCAATGTTCCCAACACGATGATCATGCCCCGGTTTGAACAGCGGACGGTCGATACCTCCGCCACCTGCAGCGACAATGGGACCATTGTCCTTGGCGGTATGATCCGGGATGAAGTAAGTATGGTCGAAGACAAATATCCGGTCCTGGGCGATTTGCCGTTGATCGGACGGTTCTTCCAGAGCAAGGGAAGAAGTTCGCAGAAATACAATCTGCTGATCTTCCTGTCCTGCCGGTTGGTCAACCCGGATGGTTCGCCTTTGCGTGAACGCGAAAACCGCGGTCTGCCTCCGTTCAAGTATTGATTCGGTCTTTCCGGCTGTTTCATGCAAGTCCGTTTCCCGTTTTGAGCCGGACTTGCATTTTTATTTTTCCGTTACCGGTTTTTCCGGGAGAAATCCGGCCAGATACAGCGATCTGGAAAATTTTATGCTCCGGATATATCGGAGCAGTTCCCGTTCCGCAGGGGTAGGGGAGTCCGGATAGGTCAGATAGAGGATCGTGGTCAGCGGGTAACTTCCCGCCCGGAAATTTTGCAGCGTCGGCGGAATATTGTCTATTTTCAGCAGCTGCACCCGGGTTTCGTTGAACCTCGTTATGTCAAAACAGGCGATCCCGAATGGATCGGTGAAGAGAAGCGAAAAACTTTTGGCATCGCTTTCTGTCTGGATCTTCAGCGGGCGGGAATACTCGATCGTGGGGATGGGTTCTTCGTCCGCCTGTTTGCCTCCCAGCGGCTCCGGTTCCAGAATCGTACGCGGACGTGCGCGGCCATGTGCATGGTCGTTGCGCATAACGGGCAACGGCAGTTCCGGTCTGGCTTTGACATACAGATGGATCCGGGCGCTCGGCCCGTTGAAAGTCCGCCAGGAACCGCGTTGGTTTTCCAGCAGGGCACGTGCTTGTTTTGTGCTCATATTCCGGAGCGGATTGGAGGGATGGACCGCCAGGATCGGCGCCTGATAAGCGAACTTTACTGTTTTCAATCCGTTTTTCTGCAGGGGGACCGTGGTGACTGCCAGACGGATTTTATTTTCACTCAACAACTTGTGCAATTTGTCCGGATCGGTTTTCAGCACTCTGTAACGGGTTGCAGGCGGGATGGGCCAGTTCCGGAAGAAAGAACCCATCTTTCCCGTATAATAAAGTGTGACCGATTCCATTTCCTGTGCCCCGCAGATCACTCCGGCAGTCAGCAGCATCCAAAGCAGTTTCATGATATATCCTTCAGAGAGTTTCCATTTTTTCGATCCATGTTAATATACTCGTTCTTCGGAAATAATCAAATTAACGGGTTTTTATCGGATTTTATTTGGAGAAACATACGCATCTGGATTGATTTTTCAATTGGGAATGATATATTACTCATTCACGTTTTTCATAATCAAAGAAGGAGTTATGAAACAATGAATCCGGAATTTTCTTACCTGTCGGAAGTGACCCCCGACAAGGGAAACCTGATCAAGGGGCTTCAGCTGGTGCAGGGCCGCGAAGGCTACGTGTCGGATGAAGCGATCCATGCCGTCGGCGAATATTTTTCCCTGGCTGATGCAGAAGTGGAAGGCGTTTTGACTTTTTACGCGCAATTCAAACGGACCAAACCGGGCAAATATCAGATCAGTGCCTGTGACGGAACCGCCTGCCATATCAAAGGCGCCCCGCTGATCCAGCAGTGGCTCACCGATATCCTGGGCATCAAAGACGGCGAAACCACGCCGGACGGCCTCTTTTCCATTTCCACCGTGGCGTGTCTGGGCTGCTGCAGCCTGGCGCCCGTGATGGCGGTCAACGGCCGCGTTTACGGCAAACTCGACCGTAAAGCTCTGATCAAAATCATCAACGACTATAAGAAACAAGGATGAATCATCATGGCGGACATTAAAAGAATCAAAGTCGGAACCGCATCCTGCGGACTGGCCGCCGGGGCTGGGGCGGTCCTGAGTTCTTTCCAGCGCCTGGCCGGCAATATCCCCGTGGTCGAAGTCGGCTGCATCGGGCATTGCTACTGCGAACCGATCGTCGAAGTCGAACTCAAAGACGGTTCCAGCATTTTCTATTCTTCGGTCAAGGCCGACGATGCGTCGATCAATGCGATCCTCAGCCTTACCGAAAACGGCCGTTTCACCGTTCCCGCCGAACGCGCCGCGATCGAAAAACTCTGCGTGACGAAGCTGGCCGGACGGATCAATCCCAAAGATATTGAAGAATACAAGGCCAACGGCGGTTTTTCTTCGCTGAAAAAAGCCTGTGAGCATACTCCGGCCGAAGTCGTGGACATGGTGAAGAGATCCGGTCTGCGCGGCCGCGGCGGCGCGGGCTTTTCCACTGGCATGAAATGGAGTTTCCTGGCGGCGAAGAACGCTCCGGAAAAAATCCTCATTATGAACGCCGACGAGGGCGACCCCGGCGCGTTCATGGACCGTTCCATGATGGAAAGCGTTCCGTTCCAGGTGCTCGAAGGCATGCTGATCGGCGCTTATGCCACCGGCGCGACCAAGATCTTCATCTACTGCCGGGCGGAATATCCGCTGGCGATCAAACATCTCACGATCGCGATCGAAGCCATCCAGAAGGCCGGACTCAACCGGCTGCCCGGACGCGAGAAACCGCTCGAGATCATGATTAAGGAAGGTGCTGGTGCTTTCGTCTGCGGAGAAGAGACCGCCATGATCGCCTCGCTCGAAGGAAAACGCGGACAGCCCCGTTTCCGTCCGCCGTTCCCCACGGACAGCGGCTGGAACACCTTCCCGACTGCGATCAACAACGTGGAGACTTTTGCCAACATTCCCGTGGTGATCGCCGATCCGGAAGCGTTTGCCGCGCTCGGCACGCCCAAGAGCACCGGGACCAAGATCTTCGCGCTCGCAGGCGACCTGAAGAATCCCGGCCTGGCCGAAGTCCCGATGGGCGTCACGCTCGGCGACATCGTTTATAAAATCGGCGGTGCCGCTCCCGGCTCTGTCAAAGCCGTGCAGACCGGCGGTCCCTCCGGCGGCTGCATCCCGGCGGACAAATTCGACGTCAAGGTCGATTACGACTCGCTCAAGGAACTCGGTGCGATCATGGGTTCCGGCGGTCTGATCGTGATCGGCAATGACCGCTGCATGGTGGAAACCGCCCGCTACTTCCTGGATTTCACGCACCGCGAATCCTGCGGCAAATGCACCTTCTGCCGCGTCGGCACCATGCGCATGTGGGAAACGCTCGAACGTATCGTGGCCGGCAAAGGTCAGGAATCCGATATCGATTTCCTCGAAGACCTCGGCAACAAGATCCGCAAAGGTTCGCTCTGCGCACTGGGGCAGACCGCTCCCGGTCCCGCGCTTTCGACCATCCGTTATTTCCGGAACGAATATGAAGCGCACGTGCGCGACGGCTACTGTCCCGCGCATCAGTGCAAGGCCCTGTCCGATGTCAAGCTCGATCATGACAAATGCGTCAAATGCAAACTGTGCGTCAAGAATTGTCCGGTCGGCGCCATTTCCGGCGACACTTTCGAGGTGGACAATGCCAAGTGCACCCGCTGCAATACCTGTATTGAAATGTGTCCGAAGAAAGCGATCTCCCGCGTGAAAAAGGGCGAGGGGTTCAATTCGGAAAAAGGGAAATAAGGAGCTGCTGAAAAATGTCTGAAATCAAGTTCATATTGGACGGCAAGACCGTCAGTGCCGCCCCGGGCGAGACCATTATGCAGGCGGCCAAGAAAGTCGGCGTGGAGATCCCCGCGCTGTGCACCAATGGAAAAGTTTCCCGCACCACCTCCTGCTTCGTCTGCGTGGTCAAGGACAAGAAAACCGGCCGTTTCCTGCCGTCCTGCTCGGCTTGCCCGGCGGAAGGTCAGGAGATCGAATGCGACACTGAGGAAGTGGCCGAAATGCGCCGCACTGCGCTGGGACTGCTCCTTTCCGAACATACCGGAGACTGCGAAGCACCCTGCACGATGGCGTGTCCCGCCCATGCTTCGGTCGAGGAATATGTCCGGGCCGGACGCAAAGGCGACTTCAAGGAAGCGCTGCGGATCATCAAGGAACGCATTCCGCTGCCGATGTCGATCGGCCGGGTCTGCCCGCGTTTCTGCGAAAAGGACTGCCGGCGCAATGTGACCGGCAAACCGGTTTCGATCAATGACTTCAAACGTCTGGCCGCCGATCTTTATTACGACAAGTATATGGAAGATATTCCGGCGTCCAACGGCAAAAAGGTTGCAGTGGCCGGCGGCGGTCCTGCCGGACTTTCCGCGGCTTATTATCTGCGCCGTCAGGGGTATGACGTGACGATTTTCGAGCGTGAGCCCAAAGCAGGCGGCATGCTGCGCTACGGTATTCCGCAGTTCCGTCTGCCCAAAGAGACGCTGGACCGCGAACTGGCGCATTTCTCCCAAATGGGCATTGCCTTTGAGTTCGGCAAGGAACTCGGCAAGGATATTACGGTCGAAGGCCTTTCCAAATCGTATGATGCGGTGATCGTATGCGTCGGTTCCTGGTCGCCGAGCGCCATGCGGATCGAGGGCGAGGAATTCGCCGAACAGGGTATCCGCTGGCTGGAAAAACTGGCCAAGGAAAATTACCAGGGCAAGAATCCGGGCCGCACGGTCGTGGTCGGCGGCGGCAACACCGCCATGGACTGCGCCCGCGATGCGATCCGGCTCGGCGGCGAAGTGACCGTGCTTTACCGCCGCACCCAGAACGAAATGCCCGCCGAACAGCTCGAAGTCAATGAAGCCATGGAAGAAGGCGTCAAGTTCTCCTTCCTGACTGCTCCGCTTTCCCTGAAAAAGAATGACAAGGGTGCTTTGGTGCTGTCCTGTCAGAAAATGGAACTGGGCGAACCGGATGCTTCCGGACGCCGTTCCCCCGTGCCGGTTCCGGGGTCCGGTTTCGACATGGAAGTGGACACCGTGATCGCGGCGATCGGCCAACGGACCAAAGCTCCGGCCGGAGTGCCTGCCGACAAACGCGGCAATGTGGCGGCCTCGAAAGAGGAACTGCGCTGCATGGACAACGTGTTTGCCGCCGGAGACTGCGTTTCCGGCCCTGCCACCGTGGTCGAAGCGGTCGCCGCCGGACGCAAAGCTGCGATCGCCGCCATGGATATGATGGAAGGCCGTCCCCATGTCGAACCGCCCGTGTTCAACGTGTCCCGCGGACATTGGCGCAGCCTTTCCCATGACGATCTGGTGTTTGTGCGTCAGGACCATAAGGCGGAACGGGTCAAACCCGAATACATCCCGCTGGAAGAACGCAAGAACACGTTCAAGGAACTCTTCCCGACCATCCCGGCGGAAAAGATCCAGGCCGAAGGCGAACGCTGCATCGAGTGCAGCTGCACTGCGAAAGGCGAATGCAAACTCAAGAAATATTCCGAAAAGTATCAGGTCAAACCCGATATGTTCAAAGGCACGAAACAGGTCGTTGCCGCCGATACGCGCCATCCGTATATCATCCATGACCGGATGAAATGCGTCAAATGCGGCATCTGCGTGAAAACCTGTTCCGAGATCATCAACAAGAATCTGCTGGCGTTCATGAAACGCGGGTTCAATACTTCGGTCGGCACCGCGCTGAACAAAGGTTTCCCGTCCTACTGCAAGGATTGCGGAGCCTGCATCGGCGAATGCCCGGTCGGCGCCCTTGATTGGCGCGAGAAGAAATAAGGGATCAACTCCGAAAATGAAAGTCAAAGTTGCTCAATGCTGGGACGACGGAGTCACCACTGACATCCGGCTGACCGAAATCTTGCGCAAATACAATGCCAAGGCCACGTTCAACCTGTGTCCGGGATTCCTGCCTGAACATACGGTTCCTTCCTGCTGGAAAGAGCCGGTCGGACGCGACTGGAACATCAAGGGCTTCGTCGCCGGACATGTCGGGCTCGCGGAACTGAAATCGGTTTATGAAGGTTTCCAAGTGGCCAGTCATTGCTTGAATCATGAGAATGCCGGATCGATCCCGGATGCGGATTTTTTGAAAGCCGCCATGGATGCGAGGAATTTCCTCGAAGACACCTTCCAGCAGGAATGCCGCGGTTTTGCCTGGCCATGCGGAAGACATACGCCCGAAACTGAACAGCGGCTGGCCGAGGCTGGTTTCCTTTACGGACGGACCACGGAAAACACGGCGGATGTGACCGATTGCGGCAATCCGCTGGCGCTGAAGTCGAATTGTCATTTCCTCAATTCCGGTTTCTGGAGAATTTTTGAAGAAGCCAAAAAGACGGGCGTCTTCTATTTCTGGGGACACAGTTACGAAATGATGGATTGTCCGCAGATCTGGGAACGGTTCGAACTGGCGATCAAGCTCCTGAGTGAAGACCCCGATGTCGAATGGGTGGATGTGATCGACCTCGTCCCGCTTCTGAAAAAAGCGTGACGAGGAGTTGCAAGTCAGAAGTAACGCTGCGAGGAAATGGCGTGGCGCGGACTTCCTTTACGGATCAGAACGGGATGATTACGGATATGCGCGCACTATACGGTTGACCGCGGAATCACCGGATTTATTTTCAGGTTTTGTGCCGCAGCATGTCGTGCGCGGTCTCCGTTTCATTCCGTTTCCTCCGTTCTCTCCGTTTCTGTTCGCGAAAGTTCCTTGGGCCTGTCAGGCTTGTTGTTTTTGTTCTCCGCTTGAAAAAGTGCCGTTTCCATGATATATTACGCGAAGAAATGTACAGAAAAACGGAAGGAGCATTTATCATGGCGGGAAATTATTACGTTACGACCCCGATCTATTATGTGAACGACAAGCCGCATATCGGTCATTCCTATACGACCGTGCTGGCGGATATCCTGACGCGTTTCCATGCGCTGTTCGGCGAAGATTCCTATATGCTGACCGGGACCGATGAACACGGTCAGAAGGTCGAAAAAGCCGCGGCCAAACGCAATATGACCCCGCTGGAACATTGCAACGAAACCGTGGTGCGGTTCCAGGAGCTCTGGAAAAAACTCGGCATCAAAAACAGCGATTTCATCCGGACCACCGAAGAACGGCACATGAAGATCGTCCGCATGATTTTGCAGGACTTGTATGACCGCGGGCTGATCTACAAGGCCGAATATACCGGACATTACTGCGTGCCGTGCGAACGGTATTTCACGGAAAAAGACCTGCTGGAAGGCGGGCTGTGTCCGGAGTGTCATCGTCCGACCAATGAGCTGGTCGAGTCCAATTACTTCT
>Ga0256405_10012581_pt1 | contig 10442 bp, 27 predicted proteins | sample RumenRJG_02DNA_FD_189096 | JGI IMG/M metagenome (GOLD analysis project Ga0256405, IMG submission 189096) | Bovine rumen microbial communities from Lethbridge, Alberta, Canada - RJG_02 | ecosystem: Host-associated > Mammals > Digestive system > Stomach > Rumen | place: Canada: Alberta... | reverse complement strand
CAAATTAATTTTGAAGCATTGTAAAAGTAGTGGTGTTCTTGGCATAAGCACCAGGTAAAAGAAGTAGAATTCCCATCTCGACATTAAAATCTACTTCTTTTACCAACTCCTTTATTTTTTTATTTTTGAGGTGAAAAATGACGAATTATTATTTTTACGTCGGTCATAAAAACATAGACATAACTCCAGTTATCCTTTGCGCTATTTGTTAACTATGGGTGAAATGATTCAAGAAGTTCAACCAGTTAAAATTTATTATCGTTGTGACAATTGCAATGAAGGTATTGTTGAATTGGTTGATTCAGAAAAAGAAAAAGATGATGAAGGGGAATTCCACACAATTTACACATACAGATGCCCAAAATGTGGAATTCTTGCTTCTTTGTACGACATTAAATATCCCTACATTGACTACGTTGATGTAGGAATTTTGAGACCAAGATAGTTTTTAATTAAATGGAGAAGGAGGTTCGATGCCTTCAGTGCTTACCGCGGTACCTTTTTAAATAAAGGCATGTGCTTAGTTTAGTTTCTGGATAAAACACCATTTAATTAAAATAAAGGGGTTTGGTGCAATTGGTAGCACGGAGGTCTCCAAAACCTTTAATTTGGGTTCAAGTCCCAGGGCCCCTGTTTGTGTCCTTATGGGGAGGGTGGTACAAGTCCATGTAGGTCATTGGTAAGAGCAGATTTGTTGTGCACAACGATTTGTTAACTACTTTTGACCTTAACAGTGTTGAGCGCAAAGGTGACCGCTCCCACCATAAGGACACAATTGGCGCGATATTCTAATTGGTAAGGAGCTAGACTTGAAATCTAGTGATGCTTAACAGCACTGGGGGTTCAAAAGGTTCGAATCCTGATAACATATAAATAAAATAATGTTATCAGGAGGAAGTAATATGAAAAATGTAGTTGGTTATGAAGGATTGTACACTATTGATGAAAATGGTAATATTTTTAGCATAGTTTCCAACAGATATTTGAGTTCATATGTTAACAAAGCAGGATATTTGGAAACTCATCTACATAAAGATGGTATCGATAAGACAAAACGTGTACATAGATTAATAGCAGAAGCTTACATTCCAAATCCAAATAATTACGAAACAGTTGATCATATTAATAGAAATAGATTGGATAACAGCATTTCTAATTTAAGGTGGGCTGATATGAAAATGCAGAATCAAAATAAAGAAATAAACTATCAAAATGCAGTTATTGCAGCTGCAAAGGTGAGATCAAAACCAGTAGAATGTAGAGATAAAAATGATCATGATATATTGTACGGGACTTTTGAAAGTTCTAGTAAAGCAGCTATTGAAATGTTTGGTGATGTTTCAAAAAACAGTTTAATCAATAGATGTGCTCGAGGTAAAAAAAGTTCAGCCTATGGATTTTGGTGGACCTTTACCGATAAAAACGATCATGATTAATCATGATCTTGATTCTGTAGCCAAGAGGCTAAGGCAACGGACCGCAACTCCGTCATCGTAAGTTCGAATCTTACCAGAATCTTTTTATTTCTTAATATCCATTCACGTAATTCTCCTTCAAAATTATTTCACGCTGCCCTGTTAGGAGAAAATCCTAACAGGGTATTTTTTTTTGTAAAAGTTCAAAATTTCAATTAGATATTATTTCGTTAATAAGTAGATAAGAGTATTTAATAAAGATGAGAATTTTGCTTCAATTTGGCGGTTTGTATTAACTAGAAAAATAGCGATTCTGCTGAGCTATTTAATTGATTCTCATCTTTATTAAGTATTCTGATGAGATGGAAATATTACTATTCTTCCACTTATTAATTATTTTATTCACAACAAGGTCTCCCCAAGATCTTTAAATAAGATTATTTCCATCTCTTTAGAATACTTAACTTTATTGAAATTTGTAAAAGTTTAAAATTTCAATTAGATATTATTCCGTTAATAAAGAACATAAGTATTCATATCAATCGTTGTTTTTAAGGAGGTAAAAGATATGAGAAGATTATTAGTTTTATTAGGAATCGTTGGATCGATTTCAGGTTATGCAGTTAACATGAATGATGTGCAAGAAATATTTTCAAGCGCTGAATATTCATATGAAGCAAAAGAAATTGCAGCTAATGACGTAGCAAACGCGTTCGAAGATATTTATGAGCGCTTTGTAAACGGTGATGAAATGTTTTAATAATGCATTTTGTCTAAGTTACCAAATGTTGTTTTTAAAAGGAGGTTAAAAATGAAAGAGGTTTTAAATTACCATGAGTTATCAAAAAGAAGAAATGAATTAGCAAAAGAAATTCGAGAACTTCATGATTCTGATTTACCAATTGAAGAAATCGATAAAAGAATGTTAGAATTGGATGGTGAAATGGAAGACATTGAAGAGCAACTTCTTATGTTGGATCTTGAATAGTGATTAATCGTTGTTTTTAAGAAAGGGAAAATGAAAATGAAAAATAATTCAGAATTAGTTATTCATGCAATTGCAAATGAAATTCGTAACAAGAAGCAAGAATCAAAAAATATTCTTATGGAGGCTGCTATTAATTATTCAAAAACAAAAGATGAAAATGTTCTTTATGAAGCTTTGGTTAAAGTTAGAAATCTTAAAGATAGTGCAATTAATGATGCATTAAATATTGGTGAGATTACTTTAGCTGAGTTCAATAAGACATTAACTGATGTTGATAATTTAATTAAAGATTATCAACATTCGGCAAAAGATTTTTATGAAAAATCAGAGTTTCTTAAAAAAGAATATGGAGAAGACTCAGACATTTATTTGCAAATGAAGAAACTAAGTTCAGATTTAGAAAATGAATTATTTAGTTTGTATCGTGATCGAGATGAAATAATCTTCAGAATCGATAATACTAAGAAGATGATGGATGAACTTTAATGTTGTTTTTAAGATTAAGGAGGAAACAATTATGAGTGGAGAAAATAACATCATAACTGTTAGCACTAAAGAAGATTTAAAGAAAGCACTAAAAAGAAAATACAAAAAGATTATTTTATTTGGAGAAATGGACTTAAAAATTAGCCAAATGATAGACAAAGCTAAAATCAAGAAAGGTGGAGGCATTGGAGCAACCATTTTTGGATTAGCATTATCTGCAAACCCTTTATCAGCTGGTATTGGAGCAGCAATGTTTTTTGGTGGAATTATTAGTGGTTTATCAGCAGGAAATCTTAATAAGTACACATTGTACGAAGACGACAAGGGATCAAGATATTTATTAAGAAAATAAGGAGGGAAATCATTATGGCTAAAGCAGCAATTAATAAAAGTATCGAAGTATCTACAAAAGAAGAATTGAATGATGCAATGGATAAATTGTATCGAACAATTTATGTTAAAGGATCGGTAAAGCATGAAATTTACAACTCGTTATCGATGAAAAAGAGTACAAATTTTGTATCAAAGGTAGGAGTATTAATTTCAATATTTGTATTTTGGCCAGCTATTATCCCTTCATTAATTGGTTTGGGGTATTCTGGAAAAATATCAAAGTACAAAATTGTTGAATCAGGCAGTGATTTTTATTTGCAGCTTAAGTAAGGAGGAATCCAAATGAATAATATTTTAGTTAAAGGTGTTAAGGTTGGTAAAGTTGTTAGAAAAATACCAATGATTGCTGGAGTAGCAGCAGTTGCCACGGTTGGAACAATGGCAGTCGGTGGAGCAATTAAATACGTAGCAAAAGTTGAGAAGGGTTCAAAAGCAGATAGAGCTATCGATTTTGTTTCTGATGTTGTGGTTGGAACAGCGTGTTTAATGATTATTTAATTTAAGGAGGTAGCATTTTGAAGCTATCGGAAATTTATTCAGCTTTAAATGACTTGGATGACATTATTGGTGATTTAAGAGGGATGAATAATTATTGCAAGGGTCAAGGCGTTTTTGAAGTTACGATAAAAAGGCCGCATGTTTCTTCAATGTTATCAAAGTCGGAAAAAGCAAAAGATGCATTAAAAGCATTGCTGGATGAGTTAGAAATTGGAAACAAACAGGATTAGGAGGAATTTATCATGGTAGAAAAAATAATTAACAACGTAGTTAAGGTAGCAGTTGGTGCAGCGTACACAGCAATGATCGGTTCAGCCGCATTTACTTGCATTAGTTCTACAAAAAGATCAAATGAAGCTCACAAATTAGCAATTAAAAGAGAAAAAGTTGGGCTTCCAGGATACGAAACAGTAGAAGAATTTGAGAAGAGAAATAATAAGTAAACAGGAGGGTTCATTTATGATAGCAAAATTCATTGAAAAAGGTGTTGAAATAGCAGTTGGAGCAGCAGTAGCAACAGTTTGTGGAGCACTTACGTATTCATTTTTATCATCAAACAAAAATGCTAATGAAGAGCATAAGTTAAGAATGACAAAATTAAAAGATGAGTACAATTTAAAGGTAATGGCTGATAAACCGGCTAATTCATAATCATGGATGCTGCAAATAATCAGGAAATGTCTTCAGTTGAGTACATGAAAAGATGCGAAGAAATTATTAAACTTTCAGCTGAAGATATTTCTCCTGAAGAAGAAAAGAAATACTTAGAGGAATTAAGATCGATTATTAAAAATCAATTTTAAACGTTGTTTTTAAGGAGGCAATTATGTACAGAATTTCAATTTGGTTAAAGGGTGGTGGAAAAATTGTAGAAGAATGTGACATCAATGAGGAAAAAGCACAAGAAATTTTATTCGACATTAAAGATTTGATGACCTACAACACCATTGCTGCAAAAAGAATTTATCGAAATACTTTAGACGAATTACCAATCGTCGTAAATTGCAAAGAAATTGCGGCAATTCAAATTGATGAAAATAAGAAAAAGGAATATCGAGGAAGAAAGTTGGATACAAATCTTTAATTTAATTAATTAGCTGGGGATTTAATTTCCCCAGCTTTTCTTTTTTGAATTTATTTCGATTTTCAATCATATATTATTATTTTGGTAGGAGGTAAGAAAATTATGAACGATGACGAAATTACATACGTACCAAGATTTAAAACGCTAGTAGTAGGTACTGTAGTTTTTATTGGGCTTTTTGTTATTATTGTTTTGGTGCTTTGTGGAAATATCGATGAAAATAAAAAGCAAATAAAAGAACTTCAAGCAGAAAACAATCAATTGGAAGAGAAAATTCAAAAATACGAAGAATCAGGAGGCATACTAAAGCCTTGTCCTTTTTGTGGATCAACGGATGTTGAATTGATTGAAGAAACTTATCAAGTAAAATGTAATAATTGTCTTTTTGTTGCACCAGTTTTGTTAGACGAGTTTGGTAGACCTGATAAAAATAGAAACACCAAGATTGATGCTATTAATAATTGGAATGCATTTATCGTTAATGCTGATTAATAATTAAATAAGGAGGAATTGCTATGGAAGATTCAAGAGAAAATTCAAAACCACTTAATGCTTTTGACTTAGAAAAGTACCTAGAACAAGAAAATCCAGAAGTTGAACCAGACATGGTTAAAAACATTAAGAATGCTATGGAGGAAAAATAATGGATATTTACAAATATGCAGAAGAAATGGATTACGCGGTTGATTATTACGAAATGAACACCGGAAGAATTTACAAAATAACCGAAGCAAAAGATCACGATGGAAAAATTCCTGTTATTCAAGATGGAGAATTCATTGGATTTGCTGAAAGAAAAAGAAAATAATAAAAAGGGAGAATAAATTAAATGGAAACTAATGGTACTTTTAATTTCGATTGGTTAAACCACGTTGAAGACATTTACACAAACGCAAATACAAAAGAACCAGAAATGATTATCGAGCAGTTACCGTACCCAGTGAGGTTGTCAACAGGACCTTACGGCGGGTACATCGTTACAATTAAAGATCTTGATACCGAAGAAATTGTTTCTTTTAATTGCGGTAGAATGGATCTTGAACCTGAGCATCTTGAACAAACTTATTATGAAATGAGAAAAAGATTTGCTTTAACTAAAGGTGATGGAGTTTATTTTGCTAGAAAAAATGTTAAAGTTTTGTCAGTAACGGTTCCCAAAGAACATTACCAAGATTTAATGAAGTGGTTTAATATTCACGATTCTTTATTGTGGAGAATTTGGGAGGTAACAAAAAATGGAAAAAGAAAAAGATGAGGAGTTTTCCAAAGCTGAAAAGGTAGTTTTAACTTTATTTAAATTGCTTTGGTCATTTTTCTTTATTTTCACGTTTTTATTTCTATTTAACTTTTAAGGAGGATTATTAAAATGGCAGGAAGAAAACCAAACGTATTTTCTAGAACTGTTCTTCAGTCTAGCAATTTACCAACAATTATCGAAAAGGCAATCAACTACGACGCTAAAGTTAACGGCAAAACGGTTGCTACCAGAGATACTTTAAGAGCTGATTCACTTATTAAAACTCTTATTTGCATTTCTGAAGAATCATTTAAGTCAAAAACATCAATTTCAAACAAATTAATTGATGCTTTGCTTAGCCGAGACGAGCACGTAACAAAAGCTGTTTCAAATCAATTGTTAAGTTTAGGAGGATACGAGTACAATGACATTAACAACATGGTTTACTACTTAACTTGGTTTGCTTGTACTGAAGAAGAACCAATTTATCCAACACTTGACAAATTTGCAGAAAGTTTGAATCAGTAAAGGAGTTAAAAAAAATGTGTCGTTTAATTGATAACGTTAGTTACGCTAAAGAAACTTTTTTAGAAAGCAGACGAATTAAAACTTTTGGAGAATTTGTTATTGAAAAAGACGCATTAAAAACAGTAGTAGGATTAATTTGTACTGGATCAATACCAGAAACAATAACAATGAAAATTGAACACAATAATTTGTCAGAACCAGTTGCTGAGGTTATTGTTCCAGATACAAATGAGTTAATATTTTGTAGAAAATCGTACGAAAGAAAGTTGTCTTCTTACGTATTTTTGAAAAATTTTAAATTTAAAAGCATCAAGGAGGGAATCAAAATTTCAAATATTAATATTTCTGAAATTTTAAATTTATTTTCTCCTGATGTTTGTTATTCCGACATTATTGAAGAAGGTGATGAGTACAGATTAATTTATTCGTTTAAAGAAAGAAAGGAGGGCTAAGAGATGATCAAAGCTTTCAATAAGCTTATTGAACATTTGTACTTTAAACAAGAAGGAAATCTTGCCCTTTACGACAGATTAACCGGGGTTTTCAATTACAATTGGTTTAATTTGCTAGGAAATAAAAAATACGTTAACGCAGCAATTTATGTTACCGTTATTGATATTAACAATTTTAAAGAAATTAACGATACACATGGACATCTTCACGGTAACAACATTCTTAAACAAGTAGCTCATCAATTGTTGTATTGCAAAAATTTTGATGAATCAATTAATGTTATCAGGTACGGAGGGGATGAATTTGTAGTATTGTCAGAATCTGACCCAACATCTTTGCTAAATTCATGTGTTGAAAGTACTGATTTAATTTCGTTTGGTATTGTTAAAAAAGAAGAGTACGAACCTTTGTCTGTTGCTTTTGTTAAAGCAGATAAAGCAATGTACGAGCACAAGAAGCAATTCAAAAAGAAAAATAATGATAAAAGAGCTTAGGAAATCATCCTAAGCTCTTTTATTTTTTGTTTTAAATCACCACATTTTATTAATAAAAATGATAAGAGAGGTGATAAAAATGTTTAGTATTTTTATTAAACCCCTAGATTCTTGTAAACGATTTATTTTTTTCGGTTGTTTTGGTACTTTGGACGATATTCTCGATGTAGTTAAAGAATGCGTTTATTCTCCAATGAAAGAAGATGCGATTTATAAAAGATCATTAATTCAAATTTACCCAAGTAAGTTTTTTGAAGTTATGGTTAAGGATGCTAATAATGACGAAGAATTATTTTTTAAAACTTTTGACGCTGAAAATTGCGAATTTGTAGAGGAGGATTAACTTATGACAATTAATTTGGAACACATTGGATACATTGTTGGAGTTCTTGCGGTTATTTACGGACTTTACCAAAAAATAAGATCAGATTGCATTAAAAAAGCAATAGAAAGTGTTGCTAAAGCAGAAAAACGTACCGACTTATCCGGCAAAGAAAGGTACAATTTCGCCCTTAGTAACTTAGAAAAAGAACTTCCAGGTACATTTATCAGGTCATTGATAAGAAATATCTTGGGAGAATTGATTCAGCATGCTTACAATAACTCAAAAGAATTCGCAGAAGGATACGCTAAAGTACAAACCGGTGAATCAATAGAAGATATTATTGGTAAATTGTCTTCAGCGAATGAAGAGGTACCAGAAGACACGATTTCTGATGAATCTGAGGAGTAGATTTTTACATAATAGCTAATACTCTAGGAGTTAAAAGCTCCTAGAGTTTATTTTTTGTGATAATAAAATGGTAGTAAATTATTAGCAGCCTTACATTTAGGTAAAAATAATTGATTAATGATTCTTGATTGATAAAAATTTTTAAAAGGAGATTTCTATGGCTGTTATTCTTTACGAAGATCCGAAATTATCCGGAATAACTTCAAAACTAAAAAAAGCTAGAATTGCTAATGGTTACACGCAACAAGACATGTCCGAATTGTCAGAAGTGAATATTAAATCGATTGCTGCTTATGAACAAAATCCTGCAAAATTATCAGCAGCTTCTTATTCAACAGTAAAGAAAATTGCTAGTAGTTTAGGACTTGACCCAGAAGATATTATTAATAGCGAAACAATTGACGATTGAGGAGATAATAACTAATGGAAATAATTAAGGATGGATATTCAGATTGCAAGGCAGAAAACCGATACAATTTTGAATGCAGTCAATGCAACTGTGAATTTAAATTTTCCAAAGATGAAGTTGAAAAAGGAATTGATGGTTGTCACGCTGCTTGTAATGTGATTCATTGTCCGTGGTGCGGAAGAAAAATTAAATTTGATTCTGTCAATCGATGCATTGATCCAAAAATTCTTAAAGAAGAATATGTCAATTTTCTTGATAACTGGGAACCAGAACAATGGAAAGAAAGATTAAATTCACATCAAAAAATAATACCAAACTACAATTCGCAAATAAAAAAGCAAAATAAAGAGAATAATTAAATGAAAACTAATGGAGGGTTTTTATGATTATTTCAAATGAAATTAAATTTGATGTTACGGATTTAAATGATAAAGTTTTCTTTGATTTTTCGGACATTTTAAATTCAAATATTAAAATTTCTAATAAATACAAATGCATAAGTAAAACTGCTAATTGCAGTTTTATTGAGATAATTTTTTCTGATAATACCACCAAACAATTCATTGTCAAGAATTACGAATCAAATAATTACAATTGTTTTAAAAATCCAGATAATGAATTATCGATTATTTGGTGCAACTCAAATATCAGGAATGATCATGCAATTATTTCAATTTTAATTAGCTACTTTAAGAAAAAACTTAATAACTCTTTCGATGAAAAATTTAATGAAATTTTTGATTCAATTAAAGAATTTAGATTTGATGATAAAATAATGCTAGATGAAGATCTTCCTGAATCAAAATTAAATTTAGAATTAAATAGGTATCAAAAAGCTTGCGAAAATAATATTGAAATTTATCGAAAAATCTTCAATTTGTACAATTTACATGATAAATTGAAAATAAAATGAGGTGATTGCTAATGAAAATTATTAAAGCAGGCAAAAAAGATTTAAAAATAGAAGATTTTTTCAAATTTATTTGTACTAAATGTAGTTGCGAATTTGAATACAATTCCAATGATCTTCATTATTTTCTTGATGGAGAGGATATTGGAGATCGTGGAGTTTTCTGCCCTTGGTGTGGGAATTTGAACACGGTTATTAAAGGAAAACCAACAGAATACGTTTATACCAAAAATTTAATCGTGCCTAGTTATTATTCACAAATTAAAAAATTAAAAAAGGAGAATAATTAAATGAAAGCGGAAGAAATTGGAAAAGCAATTGATAAATTTTGTGATGAATCAAAGCAGCAGGTTAAGGAATTTTTAATCCCAACATTAAAAATCCGTTACCACAGGGACATTTTCCCAGATTTGCCAGATGTTGAGCAACACGGAAACTTTGTTGATGTTTATTCAGCGGAAACAATCATGCTTGCTAAAGGAGAATTTCATTTACTAAACCTTGGTATTTCTGTTGAATGTCCAGCTGGTTATTGGATGCAGATAGTTCCTCGTAGTTCTACTTTTAAAAACTGGGGAATTATTCAGACAAATTCATTTGGAGTTGTTGATACAAGTTACTGCGGAGATAACGACATTGTTAAAATGCCAATTCTTGCAACAAGAGACATTTGCATTCCTGCTAATACAAGAATTTGTCAGTTCAGGTTAGTTAAAGACATTAATTTCGACATTTCAACAGTTGATAAGTTAGTAGGACCAGACAGAGGCGGATTTGGTTCAACTGGACAATACGAGGAAAAATAATTTAAGTA
>Ga0256405_10012580_pt1 | contig 10443 bp, 8 predicted proteins | sample RumenRJG_02DNA_FD_189096 | JGI IMG/M metagenome (GOLD analysis project Ga0256405, IMG submission 189096) | Bovine rumen microbial communities from Lethbridge, Alberta, Canada - RJG_02 | ecosystem: Host-associated > Mammals > Digestive system > Stomach > Rumen | place: Canada: Alberta | collected... | reverse complement strand
TACCAGTCACTGGTGGGCGGTTTCGTGGGCCACAAGGCCGACGTCTTCATCGTCACCGTGGAGCCCAAGCCGGGCGCACGCACCATCTACAAGAACACGCACCCGGGTCAGGAGTTCAACATGGTACTGGAGGGAAAGATGGAGCTCTACATCGGCGGCAAGACCATCGTACTGGACGAGGGAGACAGCATCTACTTCGACTCCACCAAGCCTCACGGCATGCTGGCCGTCGGCAACAAACCCGTGAGATTCCTCGCATTTACAGTAGAATAAAAGACCCACCCCCTGCCCCTCCCTTGGAGGAAGGGGAGTGATTACAGTCGACAAACACGAAAACGATATGGAAAAGAAAACAGAAACTCAAGGAGTATCTACTCCCCTCTCTCATAGGGAGGGGCAGGGGGTGGGTCTCCTAAATAGATTTTTGAAGCAGACGACATTTACGTCTATAGAGGATTACAACAAGAACCTGGAGTTCATCATCCCCGAGAACTTCAACTTCGCCTACGACGTCATGGACGAGTGGGCCAAAGAAAAACCCAAAGGGCTGGCCATTCTGTGGACCAACGACCAGGGCGAGGAGATACGTACCACCTTCGCCGAGCTGAAAGAGCAGTCGGACCAGGCAGCGTCGTATCTGCAGTCATTGGGTATCGGCAAGAACGACCCCGTGATGCTCATCCTGAAGCGCCGCTACGAGTGGTGGGTGGTTATGCTGGCACTCTGCAAGATTGGTGCCATCGTCATTCCTGCCACCCACATGCTGACGAAGCACGACATCGTGTACCGCAACACCCGTGCCTCGGTCAAGGCTATCATCTGCGTGGACGACCCCTATGTGGTCAGCCAGATTCAGGCCGCCATGCCCGAGAGTCCGTCGGTGACGCAGTATATCACGATTACGGATCATGGCAAGCCCATCCCCGAAGGGTTCCGTGATTACCAGAAGGAAGTGTTGCTGGCACCGAAATTCCAGCGTCCGGCCTTCGTCAACGAGAACGACGACACGATGATTATGTATTTCACGTCGGGAACCAGCGGCGAACCGAAGATGGTGGCTCACGACTACCTCTACGCCATGGGACACCTGACGACGGGCGTCTTCTGGCACAACCTGCACGAGGGGTCGCTCCATTTGACCGTCGCCGACACAGGCTGGGGCAAGGCCGTCTGGGGCAAGTTCTACGGACAGTGGTTTGCCGGCGCCACGGTGTTCGTCTTCGACCATGAGAAGTTCAACGCCGACACGCTGCTGCGCCAGATGGAGAAATACCACGTCACGTCGTTCTGCGCACCGCCAACCATCTACCGCTTCATGATACGCGAGGACCTGTCGAAGTACGACCTGTCGTCGCTCGAATACTGCTGCACAGCCGGCGAAGCGCTGAATCCCGCCGTCTTCGACAAGTTCTACGAAAAGACCGGCATCCGCATGATGGAAGGCTTCGGACAGACGGAGACGACGATGACGCTGGGCACCTTCCCCTGGATGACGCCGAAGCCCGGCTCGATGGGTATCCCCAATGCACAGTACGACATCGACCTGTTGCGCGCCGACGGCACCTCGTGCGAGGACGGTGAGAAGGGCGAGATAGTGGTCCGCGTAGGCGACAAGAAACCCATCGGACTGTTCAAAGGCTACTACCGCGACGAGGAGAAGACGCGCGAGGCCTGGCATGACGGCATCTATCATACGGGTGACATGGCGTGGCGCGACGAGGACGGCTACTACTGGTTTGAGGGCCGCATCGACGACGTCATCAAGTCCAGCGGCTACCGTATCGGCCCGTTCGAGGTGGAGAGCGCGCTGATGACCCACCCCGCCGTCGTGGAGTGTGCCATCACCGGCGTGCCCGACGACATCCGCGGCATGGTGGTGAAGGCTACCGTCGTGCTCGGCAAGGAGTGGAAGGACAAGGCCGGCGACGACCTGGTGAAGGAACTGCAGCAGCACGTCAAGAAGGAGACGGCTCCCTATAAGTACCCGCGAATCGTGGAGTTCGTCGACGAACTGCCGAAGACCATCAGCGGCAAAATCCGCCGCGTGGAAATCCGGCAGAAGGATGCGGAGAAGTGAGAAGTGAGAAGTGAAGAGTTAAGGATATGAAACGAGACATCTTCCTGGGTGCGATTGCAATAGCAGCAGCGGTGGCTGGTTACTTCATCCCTGCCGTCATCGTACTATTGGTAGCTGCTATTATCAATCTCATACAGCGTAAGCGGGGCACGGATGTCAACGAAGCCCCCAAACCGTCAGAAATGACCGTTGACGAGCTCACTGCACAGTACGGTGAGCCCGAGGACGTGATACTTCTAAATGCAGCGCGCGCCAATGAGGCGTTGGGAGTCATACTCGCTTACAAGGCCTTTCTCGTCGTGGAAGGACGCCGTATCGACAAGAGCGACATCACCGGCGTCACCTTCAACAACAGCGGTACGCCCTACGCTCCTGGCGAATATCAAGTCATCATCGCCACATCAAGTCAGGGCTACCTCCACGTGAACGCTGGTTACGACGCTGCCTGGACGAAGGACGTGGCAGAAGAAATCAAAAAGAATCTGTAAAGGAGAAATGAAACGAATCGTTGTAAAGATAGGCTCGAATGCGCTGACACGCCCTGACGGGCGACTCGACGTGACGCGTATGTCGGCACTGGTAGACCAGATAGCCTGGCTGCGCCAGCACGGCTGCGAGGTGATACTCGTATCGTCGGGGGCCGTGGCCTGCGGGCGCCGCGAGCTTGACAATGTAGACCACGAACTGGACTCCGTGGAGCAGCGGCAGCTGTTCTCGGCCCTCGGGCAGGCCAAGCTCATCGGACTCTACTACGACCTGTTCCGCGAGTACCACATCCATGTCGGTCAGGTGCTGACGATGAAGGAGAACTTCGAGCCGGGCGAGCAGTACCGCAACCAGCGTGCCTGCATGACCGTGATGCTGGAGAACGACGTGCTGCCCATCGTCAACGAGAACGACACGGTTTCTGTCACCGAGCTGATGTTCACCGACAACGACGAGCTCAGCGGGCTCATCGCCCAGATGATGCAGGCCGATACGCTCGTGCTGCTGTCGAATATCGATGGCATCTACACCGGCAACCCCAGTGATCCGCAGTCGCAACTCATCAAGGAGGTGCTGCCCGGCACCGACCTTTCCAGCTATATCCAGACCGAGAAGAGCTCTGCCGGGCGTGGCGGTATGCAGTCGAAATATGCCACCGCCTCGAAGATTCAGCAGGCCGGCATCCGCGTTATTATTGCTAACGGCAAGCGTGAGAATGTGCTCGTAGACCTGATGGAACACTCGGAAACAACTCCCCACACAGAATTTAAGATATGCAACTGAAAGAAACTTTTGAACGCGTCAAGCGAGCCAGCAAAAGTCTGGCATTGCTCAGCGACCAGCAGCGTAACGACATCCTGAATGCCGTTGCCGACGCTATCATAGCCAACAAGGCAAGAATCCTCGAGGCCAACGCCCAGGACCTGGCCAAGATGGACAAGGCCAACCCGCTCTACGACCGGCTACAACTGACCGACAGTCGTCTGGAAGGAATTGCTGCCGATATGCGCAACGTGGCCACCCTACCCTCACCATTAGGCCACATCACCAAGCAGAAGACGCTGCCCAACGGACTTCGGCTATGCCGCGTGTCGGTGCCTTTTGGGGTCATTGGCATGATTTACGAAGCACGCCCCAACGTGACGTTCGACGTCTTCTCGCTCTGCTTCAAGAGCGGCAACGCCTGCGTGCTGAAGGGCGGCAAGGATGCCGACTGCTCGAACCGCGAAGAGGTGGCGCTGATTCACGAGATACTCGAGAAATACGGTGTATCAAAGGACGTGGTTGCCCTGCTGCCCGCCACCCACGAGGCTACGGGCGAGATGCTGAACGCTGTGGGCTACGTTGACCTCTGCATACCCCGTGGCGGCCGGAAACTCATTGACTTCGTGCGCGACACCGCCCGCATCCCCGTCATCGAAACGGGAGCTGGCGTGGTGAACACCTACTTCGACAAAGACGGCAACCTGGAGATGGGTAAGGCTATCATCAACAACGCCAAGACGCGGCGCGTCAGCGTCTGCAACGCCTTGGACTGTCTCATCATTCATCGTGAACGTATTTGGGCTTTACCAGCCATTTGTGAACAATTGGCTGAAAAGCATGTCATTATCTATGCCGACAATGAATCCTACGAAGTACTTAGTGGCAATAGCTATCCGTATCTGGAGCACGCCACGGACGAATCGTTTGGCACAGAATTCATGGACTACAAGCTGGCCGTCAAAACCGTCGGTTCGCTGGAAGAAGCTTTAGCACATATTGATGAAAACGGCAGTGGCCACAGCGAGGCTATTATCACCATGAACGAGGCAACGGCTCGACGTTTCCAAGCCCACGTTGATGCGGCCTGCGTCTACTGGAATGCACCGACGTCGTTCACCGACGGGGCGCAGTTTGGCTTGGGCGCAGAGATAGGTATCTCTACACAGAAACTCGGCCCCCGAGGACCGATGGGCTTGGAGGAAATCACTACGTATAAATGGCTGATTGAGGGCGAAGGTCAGATACGTCCTTAATACTTTTCCCACAGACGCTCAGCGAGGAAGCGCTCTACGGCATGGCGGATGGACAGCAGGCCGAAGTCGGCAGGGTTCACCTCCTCCACAGGCAGTCGGCGGCATCGTCGGCTGCTTGTGGTTTTACGTCGTCGGCTACGCGGACCAGGAAGTCGGCGTCAAGCGTATGGACGTACATACCGCTGTATAGGTATTGGTTGGGCATGGAGTAGAGATAGGTCATCTCACCGACATCCAGTCCCGTCTCCTCCTTAATCTCACGGCGCATACCCTCCTCGATGGTTTCATACATATCGACGAAACCGCCGACAAGGTCGAGAGTGCCTTTGGCTGGCTCCTTGCCACGGCGGGCAACGAGCATCTCGTTGCGCGAGTTCAGGATGATGGCTGCCGTGGCGGCGCAGGGGTTGGCATAGTACGTGAAGCCGCAGTCGGCACACTGCTTGCTCTTGAAGTTGTGCTCCGACCAACGGCTACTGCCGCAGGCGGGACAGAACGCGAATTTGTCTAACGGATGACTCATGTCTGTATAGAGATAATATGGAAAAATGGTTTCTGCGTACAAAATTACGAATATTTTTTCGTACCTTTGCAGGCAAATTGGAAAAAATGACGATGAGAACAGCAAAATTACTCCTGATGATGGTTCTGACAGCCATGACAGCCTTGGCGCAGACCGGCAAGACGTATAACCTGTGGGCTAAAGGCGCTCCCAACAATAACGGCAACCCGACGGACACGGCAAAGGTGACTGTATTCTTGCCGGATGCTAAACGGGCTACGGGGCGCGCTGTCGTTGTCTGTCCCGGTGGTGGCTACGGCCATTTGGCTATGCAGCACGAGGGTACCGACTGGGCACCGTTCTTCAACGGCCAGGGCATCGCCCTCATCGTGCTGAAGTACCGTATGCCACACGGCAGGTATGAGGTGCCTGTCAGCGACGCTGAGGAGGCGCTGCGCTTGGTACGGCGTCAGGCTAAATCATGGCACATCAACCCTCAGCAGGTGGGCATTATGGGCTTCTCGGCTGGCGGCCATCTGGCTTCAACCATTGCCACCCATGCCGTTGGCGATGCTAAACCCGACTTCCAGATACTGTTCTATCCTGTCATCACGATGGATCCGAGCTATACCCATCGTGGGTCGCACGACAACCTGCTTGGCAAGGCTCCCAAGAAAAAGCTGGAACGGCAGTATAGTAATGAGCAGCAGGTGACGCGTGTCACGCCACGCGCCTTCATCGCCCTGAGCGACGATGACAGGGTGGTGCTGCCCCAGAATGGCGTGAACTACTACTTGGAGTGCGACCGGCATGACGTGGCGGCGTCGCTGCATGTCTATCCTACAGGTGGACACGGATGGGGACACCGCGACTCCTTCCCGTATCATCTGGAGATGATGCAGGAACTGAAAACCTGGCTGCAGAGCTTCTGAATAAAGGGGACGTGTTCTTAGAGGAGTTTCTTGATTTCAGACTCTAAGTCGGTCATCTGTGCTGCACGCTTCACCAGGTTGTTGCCTCTGTCAATGATGAAGTAGTCGGGCACTGCCTGGATGTTGTAGATGGCTAAGCGTGGCGAACGGATGCCGTCGCCGTCGTGGACGCTGATCCAGGGTAGGGCGGCTGTCTGCTGCTTCCAGAAATGCTCGTCAGGGTCGAGCGACACCTGATAGATTTCCAAACCTTCGCTGTGGTATTTGTTGTAGAGTTCGCGCATCATGAGGATGCGGGCCGGCGATTCGTCCATGGCAAAGATGTGGAAGTCGAGGAGCACGACCTTGCCTTTCAGGTCGGTCAGACGGCGGGTCTTACCGTGGTTGTCGTTCAGCACAATGTCGATGACACCGGCTTCTACAACCTTGCTTTGCTCAATCTGCCGGGGCTGGTTGCGGGCTTCGATAATACGTACGTTCTTCATACCCTCAATGGCAATGTTATGAAGGTTCTCGCCACGCAAGGCGCCAGGATGGAACGTGTCCCAGCTCGTGGCAACGGCAGCAAAAACCTTCACGTCGTCGGCATTAGACTTGGGGTCGAAGATGAGCCACGGACCAAGCGTCTGGAACAGGGCGAAATAGGAATAGCTGGCGTAGGGGGCGGGGAAGATGTAATTGGACTTCACCTCCTCCTTGTAGGCACGTAGCATACGGCCTAAGGAGTCGCGAACCTCGTCAGGACTCATGCTGCGGTTCTGCTCCAGGGCGATGGCTCTCGACTGGAGGGCTATCTGCTTCATGGCCAGCTCCTTGATTTTCTGATTGTTCTCGGAACCACTCACCTCATACTGCGTGGCCATCTGCGGATATTGAGCCGTGATGGTCACGGTCTCGGTAGAGTCTATGGCAACGTTGATAATCTGGTTGTTGATGCGCAGACGGTAGAACTCAGGGGCATCGGGGGCTTCGGCGCTGAAGTCGAAATGTCCGTCGGCGTCGAGCGTCGTATGTCCGATCTCCTCAATACCATTGAGTCCAATGTTCTCGAAGTAGAGTAGGGAGTCTTGCGCACCCGTGATGCTACCCGTTACCTGAAACTTGTGACCACCGCACGACGTCAGCAGTATGGCGGCGCCTATCATCCATGTTTTTATTGTCTTTCTCATAATGCGTGTCTGATTTTGCCTGCAAAGGTAGCACAAAATTCATAAAAAACGAAAAATATTCGCCGTTTATTCGTTTATTCCTATAATAATGTGTACCTTTGCACAGTTTTAGCGCTATTGCGCCTATTTTTTTTATTTACAGATGTTTTAAATTAAGATGAACGTAATTACAAAAACCATTCAACTGGCTGATGGAAGGACCATCTCCATTGAAACCGGGAAAGTGGCAAAACAGGCCGACGGCAGCGTTATGCTCCGCATGAACAACACCGTATTGCTCGCCACCGTTTGTGCCGCAAAAGATGCAGTTCCCGGAACTGATTTCATGCCTTTGCAGGTAGATTATCGTGAACAGTATGCCGCCGCAGGACGCTTCCCCGGCGGATTCACAAAGCGCGAAGGCAAAGCCTCGGACAACGAAATCCTGACATCGCGACTCGTGGACCGCGTGCTTCGTCCACTCTTCCCCAGTAACTATCACGCTGAAGTTTATGTCAACGTCATGCTGTTCTCGGCTGACGGCGTTGACCAGCCCGACGCACTGGCAGGATTTGCAGCCTCCGCTGCACTGGCCTGCTCGGATATTCCCTTCGAGTGCCCCATCTCGGAGGTCCGCGTGGCTCGTATCAATGGCGAGTACGTCATTAACCCCACATTCGCACAGATGAAGGAGGCCGACATGGACATCATGGTCGGCGCCTCGGCTGAGAACATTATGATGGTGGAGGGCGAGATGAAGGAAGTTAGCGAGCAGGATCTGCTCGGTGCCCTGAAGGCTGCCATGGATGCTATTAAGCCGATGTGTGAGCTGCAGGCCGAACTCTCAAAGGAACTTGGCAAGGATGTCAAGCGTGAGTACAACCACGAAATCAACGATGAGGCTCTGCGTGAGCGTATGAACAAAGAACTGTACCAGCCTGCTTACGACATCACGAAGCAGGCTCTGCCTAAGCAGGATCGTGCCGACGCCTTTGAGAAACTGCTCGAGGACTTCAAGGAGAAGTTCTTCGCCGAGCGCAAAGCCGCTGTGTCCGAGGGCACCCTCTCGCAAGCCGCTGTGTCCGAGGCTTCTCCCTCGGAACCCGAAATCTCCGACGATGAATACGCCGCCATGATGGACCGCTACTACCACGACGTAGAGCGCGACGCCATGCGCCGATGCATCCTCGACGAGGGCATCCGCCTCGACGGCCGTAAGACCACCGATATTCGCCCCATCTGGTGCGAGGTTTCACCCCTGCCCATGCCTCACGGAAGCTCTATCTTCACCCGTGGCGAGACACAGTCGCTGACCACCGTCACCCTCGGCACCAAGCTCGACGAAAAGCTTGTTGACGACGTGCTCGACAAGAGCTATATGAAGTTCCTCCTGCACTATAACTTCCCCCCGTTCTGCACAGGCGAGGCTAAGGCTCAGCGCGGCGTAGGCCGTCGTGAGATTGGTCACGGCCACCTGGCATGGCGCGCTCTGAAGGGACAGATTCCCGAGGACTTCCCCTACACTGTACGTGTTGTCAGCCAGATTATGGAGTCTAATGGCTCTTCGTCAATGGCTACGGTCTGCGCCGGCACACTCGCCCTGATGGACGCTGGCGTTCCTATGAAGAAGCCCGTCTCGGGTATTGCCATGGGCCTCATCAAGAACCCCGGAGAAGACAAATACGCCGTCCTGAGCGATATCCTCGGCGACGAGGACCACTTGGGCGATATGGACTTCAAGACCACCGGTACTCGCGACGGTCTGACAGCCACCCAGATGGATATCAAGTGCGACGGCCTGTCGTTCGACATCCTCGAAAAGGCTCTCATGCAGGCTAAGGCCGGTCGTGAGCATATCCTCAACTGCATCACCGACACCATTGCCGAGCCGCGTGCCGAACTGAAACCCCATGTTCCCCGTATCGAGGCATTCGAGATTCCTAAGGAGTTCATCGGTGCCGTCATTGGCCCGGGTGGAAAAATCATCCAGCAGATGCAGGAAGACACCGGCGCTACCATCGTCATCGACGAGATCGACGGTGTCGGCAAGGTACAGGTCAGCGGTCCCAACAAAGAGGCCATCGACGCTGCCATCGGTAAGATTCGTGCTATCGTGGCTATCCCCGAGGTGGGTGAGGTCTACGACGGTGTTGTCCGCTCTATCATGCCTTACGGATGCTTCGTTGAGATTATGCCTGGCAAGGACGGCCTGCTCCATATCTCGGAGATTGACTGGAAACGTCTCGAGACCGTTGAGGAGGCTGGCATCAAGGAGGGCGACCATATTAAGGTGAAACTCCTCGAAATCGACCCGAAGACTGGCAAGTACAAACTCTCGCACCGTGTCCTTATCGAGAAGCCTGCCGACTACGTTGAGCGTCCTGCACGCCGTGAGCGTGGCGACCGCCCTGAGCGTGGTGAGCGGCGTCCGCGTCCTGAGCGTGGCGAGCGTCGTGAGCGTGGCGAGCGTGGCCCACGTCATGACCGTCCGCGTAACAACGATTTTGCTGACAAACTGAGCGAGAAGTTTGGCGAACAGCAGCCGGAAGCTCCCGCTGAGAAGCAGGAACCCAAAGACTTCAGCGATGCTCTCGATCACATGGATTTCTAAAAAAAGAGATACTAAACCGATAATTATCCCGCAGATTCAAAACCGAATCTGCGGGATTTTCATAAAAAACAAGCGCAAATCAAAAAAAGTTTCCAAAAAATTTGGTAGTTCCAAAATTTCGCCGTACCTTTGCACCCGCAAATCAGAAATGATGCGCAACCTGCTTCAGTAGCTCAGTTGGTTAGAGCACCTGACTGTTAATCAGGGGGTCGTTGGTTCAAGCCCATCCTGAAGCGCCTTAGAAAGAGTCCTGTAGGTCAATGACTTACAGGACTTTTCTTTTTCTCACATTTCAAAGTTGCACCCATTTTGCACCCAATTTTATAATCCATATAGAGCTAGCACTCATTCCTTTGCAGAATTAGCACTCCAAGATTCAGCAAAGAATATTATTTGCAAACCGTTGTCAGGTTCTAACGTTCTTGCTAAGGCAAGCGGCAAAGCCGAGCGGACAAGTTGAAAATCATTAGGGTATTTCAACTGTCAACAACCTTTTTTGATGATTTCTTGCAAAATAATTCTTGCTACGCAGAAAGGCTGCATAGGACTATTGTACCTTTGTACCCGAAATCCAACGGAAGTATGGGTGAGCGGTCGATACCAGCACATTGCTAACGTGCCGAGCCGCAAGGCTCCGAAGGTTCGAATCCTTCTGCTTCCGCACAAATT
>Ga0256405_10012578_pt1 | contig 10444 bp, 14 predicted proteins | sample RumenRJG_02DNA_FD_189096 | JGI IMG/M metagenome (GOLD analysis project Ga0256405, IMG submission 189096) | Bovine rumen microbial communities from Lethbridge, Alberta, Canada - RJG_02 | ecosystem: Host-associated > Mammals > Digestive system > Stomach > Rumen | place: Canada: Alberta... | reverse complement strand
AAACCTCAATCTCCGTGGCCAGTTCAAGGGCGATATCATGCGGTACATCGCCGACAAATACCCGCAGCTTGTTCCGCTATACGAAGAAATCTATAACAAAGGGAAACGCGACTATTGGCAGGCTCTGGAGGCTCAGGTGAAGCAAATCTGTTCAGAGAATGATTTCCCGTATCTGAGAAACGATCTTCCCTACGGCCGAAGCAAGCCCGGAAAACCGGTCATCGTCAACTATTTCTATCACGAAGAAATCCGCCTGAACAATAGATAGCTGCAACCTTTCCTGTATTTCCATGGAACAGGATGCGCTTCACAAATCAACGCCCCGACAATCCGCCAATGGAATGTCGAGGCGTATTTATTTCGATAAACAAGAATTTATAAGGCATGACCTCCTGAGACCTTTATGACCTGTCCCGTAAGCATTCCTGCCTGTTCGCTCGCCAGAAACAGAATCGTATCGGCAATATCCTCCGGTTGAATCAGTTTGCCCATCGGAATGATCGTAACAACATGCTTCTCAAACTCAGAATCAATCCATCCTGTTTGAGTAGGCCCCGGGGCAATACAGTTCACTGTAATACCATACTTCGCTACTTCAAGGGCAACACTGCGAGTAAGTGCTTCCAGTGCTGCCTTACTTGATCCGTAAGAAATCTGTCCCTCAAAGACCTGAGCTGCGTCTGTAGAGATATTGATAATTCTGCCGTAATCTCCACGGTGGATAATGAATTCCCGTGTCATCAGGATGCTTCCCCTAACATTGACAGCGAAGGTATCGTCAATCACATTCTGGGTGATTTTCTCGATGGTATCCAATCCATCCATATCGCCATCAGCTGCATTGTTGACAAGAATGTCAACTTTTCCGTATTGTTCAAGTGTTCTCGAATAGATATCCTTGACATCATTCTCATTGGAAATGTCGCTTTTGATAATCAGATAGTCGGCATTTATCTCCTTGAGCTTACGCTCAACAATGCTCGCATCCCCGGCGTTTGCCTTGAAATACTTGTCAGTGCCGTTCCTTTCAGTCTTTGTCTCGTCATATGGCCTTTGCAATCTTTTATAGACCAAGACCACCTTTGCCCCTTCGCGAGCAAAAGTTAATGCCGTAGTTGCTCCAATGCCCTGTGGATTATTAGCACCAGTAATCAGGGCAACTTTATCCTTCAATCCGTAGTTAACCATTTAAGCTCCTCTATAAATTCCGATTTATCCAACTTTCAAAGGTACGGGTTTTTAACCACATTTTGAGAATGGCCTTTACCTCTCGATATTCTTGATAAGCGACAAATCACCACTAGATAGAGCCTCAAAGTTGGACTCGATCTTCTCTATTTCCCAATCCCACCATTTCAAGTCCAGGAGATAGGCGATGAAGTCGTCATCAAAACGCTTTCTAATAACCCGACAAGGATTCCCAGCAGCAACTGCATAAGGGGGAATGTCGGAGGCTACAACTGAATTTGTTCCTATGATAGCACCATCACCTATATGAACCCCAGGCATCACGGTTACATTCTGTCCTATCCAGACATCATTACCGACAATAGTATCGCCCTTCAGGGGAAGTTCATCTTTTACTGGTGCTATTGCGCTCCCCCAGTCTCCTCCCATAATGTAGAAAGGATATGTGGTCACCCCATCCATTCTGTGATTAGCGCCATTCATCACGAACTCTATACCTTTTGCTATGGCGCAGCACTTTCCTATGATAAGCTTATCACCAATGAAATCATAGAAATGAGTGACGTGCTTTTCAAATTGGTCTGCACCATCAGGGTCATCATAATAGGTATAGTCCCCAATGATGATACGAGGATTCTTTACCGCGTTTTTAATGAAGCATAGTCTTGGCAGATTCGGGTTGGGGAAAGCCGAATTAGGATCTGGTCTATTTGGAACGTTGCTCATAATGAAACCTTCATCAAACATACAAAGTTACTACTTTCTTTTGATAGGTCAGGTGAGGGAACTTGATAGACTGCACAAAGATTCCATCTTTGCAAGTAGGAAAGGTCATCGGATTCGGTCACTTTTGGTCACTTTTCCAAAATTTGGTCACTTTTGGTCACCTTTTCCGCTTATTATTTGAATACACCGAATATTATTTTAACCAGTTAAGGGTCATAGCTTTCGATAGCTACTAAGAATACACGATAGCCACCGATACAGCTATATCCGCCCGAGGCACAAAAAACAGTTTGAACTGTTCGGTATTGCCGAATAGTTCATTTGCTTTTTCTACGAGGCCTATAACCGTCAACGTAATCACTTGTTTTGATATCGGGATCAAGTTCTTCCCCTGCAGAATCATTAAGGTATTGGGGACGGGAAGATACAGGTGAGCCGTATCCGTGAACATATGTAAGGGCCGATTTGATAAGGTCGATACTCAAGGCATTCTCCAAACGCGCGATCGTTTCAAGCGTCATGTTGGAACAGCCTTTTAACAAGTTTGAAACATACTGCTGCGTACAGCCCATGCGTTTGGCAAGCTCCACTTGAGTAACAGACTGCTCATCCATGGCACGCAATACCTGGAGCGTAATATATCGAGAATACTGGAGCCAATATTCATTGTCTCTTCGCCACTGTGCATCTTCGCGCCAGCGTGAAGGTGTAGGAGACTGATGCGCCTCCAGAAATTCAATTGCCCTGCTCATTATCTACGTAATCATTAAAACCGTTTAAATCATATACGCTGTTATCCAGCAAATAGTTTCTTACACGCTCCAACTTTGCTAGTTCTTCCATGGTGTGACGGCGCTCTTCCATTGTAGCCGTTAGTTTAATAGCGCCACCCGTGACAAGATACACACCTGGTTCTATCTTGATGGCATAGATTCTAAGCCAAGATTGGTGTCGATACCCACCTGCTCCATATGCCTTCTCTCTACCAAGCGTCATCTCCGAGAATCGGCTGTTTTCTAGATGTTTGAACAGAAGGTCCAGATTCGCATCCGGAGTTATATCCATCATCACACACTCCAACCTCTTTGCCTCATCGATAGTTTCCATTACTGCTTCATAAACGTCCGTGATATGGAAGTATGATGACAGATCTGCAAGGTTCTCCTGAAAGAAAGACCGAAGCCAATTCATGTCATACCAAGTGGAGAACAGTTGGTCAAAACAATTAGCCTTTTCCCCATCATATTTCACAGCCCACAGCCGCTTATCGTCAAGTATCTTATCAAACGTCATAACAGTCTTTTTGCAAAGATAAAAACAATATTTGTATTGTACAACACAAGTGTTGTATTCAACCCCGGTTTCTGTTGTTTAAATTACATCAATTTTTCTGTCGCATTTGGTCACTTTTTCTTCCAGCAGAAGAGCAGAGAGACCGACAGATAGGTATTTACACCTTAATCTTTCTTATCAGTGAGAGGTCACCGCTGGACAGAGCCTCAAAGTTGGCCTCGATCTTCTCGATGTCCCAATCCCACCACTTTAGGGCCAACAGATAGTCGATAAAATCGTCATCAAAACGCTTTCTAATAACCCTGCAGGGATTTCCGGCAGCAACAGCATAAGGAGGAATGTCGGAGGCCACGACAGAGTTCGCCCCAATGATAGCTCCGTCTCCGATATGCACACCTGGCATCACGGTCACATTCTGACCGATCCAGACATCGTTGCCGACCACGGTATCGCCCTTCAGAGGCAATTCATCTTTTACTGGTGCGATGGCGCTGCCCCAGTCTCCGCCCATAATGTAGAATGGATAGGTCGTCACACCATCCATTCGGTGGTTGGCGCCGTTCATCACAAACTCGATACCCTTGGCAATGGCACAGAACTTCCCGATAATCAGTTTGTCACCGATGAAATCGTAGAAGTGAGTGACATGTTTTTCAAATTGGTCTGCCCCATCAACATCATCATAGTAAGTGTAGTCTCCGATGACGATGCGAGGATTCTTCACCACATTCTTGATGTAGCAAAGGCTCGGAATCTTGGGATTCGGGAAAGCAGCGTTCGGGTCGGGCCTTTTGGAGTTATTGTTCATGGTGGTAAATTCCGATTTATCTGTTTGTTATTCTTTAGTGAAGATATAAACCGCCAATGTAGGTAGAACGACCAATAGGATCAGCGAAATCTCCACCAAAGCGTAGGACCCGAAATAATCGACCAGTGTCTTAAATTTCAGAATCCCATCAACCAGCAGGACCAGGAGCGTGAACCAGCAGATTCCAAATATCGCTGCAAACTTGAGCTTTCTTTTCTTCAGTTTCATATAATTCTCGACTTATCGAATGAAATGCATCCCGTCCCACGGTTCGTCACTTCCTGGCATTGGTTTGCCTCCGGTTGCTCTCAACAGGGCGGCCATGTTGTTCGCCAGTGTGCGCATCGTCTGCAAGCCTTCGCGGTCCAGCGCCGCCTGACCAGGCTCACGCCCGTATACTATGTTCCAGTACTGCGAGGTTACAACCGGCATGCTCATCATCTGGAAGGGCATGTTCAGAGTTTCGAACGTCGCGGTTGCTCCACCTCGGCGGCATACGGCTACAGCCGCTGCCGGCTTGCCCCTGAAGGCGTCTCCATTCGAATAGAACGCCCGCTGGATAATGGAAAGCACGGCCCCGTTCGGCTGTCCCCAGTATACCGGGGATCCTACGATAAGTGCATCAGAAGAGTTCATCTTTGCAGAGATGCCGTTGCAGACATCATCATCAAACACGCAGGCTCCCGGATTGTCCTTGCACGTATTGCAGGCAATGCAGCCACGGACAGGTTTGTTGCCTATCCAAACAATTTCACTCTCAATGCCGAGCTTTTCCAGCTGCTTTGCAATCTCAGTCAAAGCGATGGATGTATTACCCTTCTGGCGAGGGCTCCCGTTGATAATTAGTACTCTCATATCTTACTGATACTTGCAAATTCCGATTTATCTAACTGTCAAAGTTAATCATTATTTTCCAGACCCTTTCGAACTAGATAGATTATTCGGTCACTTTTGGTCACCTCTCTCAATAAATGGTCACTTTCGGTCACCTTTTCCGGTGATTATTTGAATACACCGAATAATCTATCAACTAATTGAAAGATAGGATATTCTATAGCCACCAAGAATACACGATAGCCACCGATACGGCTATATCCGTCCGAGGCACAACAAGACCCCGTAAGTTGTTGATTTTCAAACATATTACAGGGCCTTATTATTTGCGTCCACCAGAATTGACCACTATATGACCACATTCTTGCAGCCGGTAACCTTCATCTTCATTTCACTGTCCTTGACGGTGACGGTACCCTTCTCGAAGTCCATATCGCACTTGGTAATTTCGACTGAAGGGATACGCATCTGTTGTGACAGGATGGCGTGGTCCTCGTAGGAGACGTATCGAGGCGTGGCGATGATTTCAATTGCCTCGACATACATTCTGCCGCTGTAGTTCAGCGGGTTGGTACTCTGGGCTACTGCTATGATAACGCTGGTCAGCGCCAGGATGATGGTGATGATGCTTTTCTTCATAATGGTTTTGATTGTTTATATGGTTATACTCTCTTCACATTCCTACACAATGCCCCAGAGTCAGGATCATTCCAGTTACTCATCAATACGTCATAGTTGAGTTTGGTCCATTCTTTGACCTTGGCTAATTCCTCAGCTGTGACGAAATCCATATACCCCCGAATCCGTTTGGGCTCTTTCTCAACAGATACGATCAAAGCTCCGTTTAAAGGTGTGAGGTAATAGATGACCGGCTTTGGAGTTGACATCTTACTTCGAACTATGATGTCTTTTTCCAAACCTGTATCTTGCGAACCCAATCGGCATTCGTCGAAATTTGCGTACTCTATTTCATCGTGTACGGTGATAAGCAGATGCTTCAGTTGTTGCTTAAGTTCCGGAGGAATTGGCAGGGACGGTGGCAGAATGTTTGTTGTATAGTAGAACTCGTGCGTTTCGACAAACTGACTGTACTTATGTAAATCAACCTTTCCACTCAGAATCAGATAAGTGTCTTCCTCGAACTCCGCCTTCCCGCCGAATGGTTTGTCAAACCTTGAACAGCGGCTCCCTTTGTCTGCTACATCTTCTGGCGTAGGGGGGCATTCCATCACTATTCCGAGTTTCACGGTGTAATCAAAGGCAACCTCTACGCAATCTCCAGGCTTGAACCGACACTGATCAGGTCGTCGGCCGGGAAAGTATTCTTCCTGCTCATGTGTTTTGGGGTCTTCAAACTCCGAGCACAGTGTCTCTGAAATGAAGTTACCTTCATCGTCATAGACCCAACGTCGATATGACTTATAGTCTACATCGCGGCCGTAAGGGCATGCTTCAAGAATGAAACAATACAGGTCCGGTTCCCATTCGAACCTGAGAATCTTTTCTTCAGCAGCCTCCTTTGTAGGATAGTAGAACAACTCGGCATCACAGATATGGAATGTAGGATATGTGGCAGCTAAAGACCTGCGTTTGATCCTTAGGCGGTAAATCATGTCTTCTTTCATTGTGTTATTATGATTTTACGTTTTGAAATAACCCTCGGTTTGATTTCCTTCCGGCAAACCGGGCAGAGGGTGAGCCGGTAACCTTCCAGGTTGGTAGTGACGCCGGCGGTGGAGCCGCATTTTTCGCAGGTATGCCAGGATGCGGTTACAGCATTGTCGATGAGTAGTCTAATATCCTCTGGTGCGTTGTAGTGGTAGATGCGGAGGCCGCCAAACTTCTGTTTAATCTGGCTGACCTCGACGGGCGTTTCCGGATGGGCCGCGTTGAAGGAATCGATGGCCGCTGCGACTTTCTCGATCAGCGGCCACCATCCTTTTCCGCACTCCCAAGGGATGTCTTTGATGGATTTCATCATTTCAGTTTGGTTTTGTTCCGGTAGGGCCAGAGGGCCTCGACCGCCATCATAGTGCGGCCGATGAAGTGGCCCTTCGGGGCAAGGTTCGGGTCTCCTGTTTGTTCCTGGTAGACCGGGACTCCGTAGGTGTCTTTGAACTGTTTGTCGAACTCGCCAGCCTGTTTGCGGCGCAACAGTTCCGGGAAGAGCTGGATGCGGCCGGGCCAGTAGATGGCGTTCAGGAGAACCAGGTCGGACATGGATTCCGGGGCGAAGTCAAAGAGCCATTCCCGCATCTTGTCGGATTCGAAGAAGATGGCTCCGTCCGTGGCCCCGCGGCTGAAGAGCCGGAGCGTCGCCTCGTCCAGCGGATGCCAGCCCTCTTTGATGGTGCGGGTGAAGCGGTCCAGTTCGGCATAGGTGGCGATGCGGAGTTTGACGTTCTGGAGTTCCGTCCCATCCAGGAAGGTGATTTCAAAGAGGCCTGGCTCCGTTTCGATGACCATCTCGTTCTCGCGCCCGGAGAGAACTTTGCGGGCCACTTCAAGGCAGCCGGTGCCGGCCTCGAAGGGAATTTCGGCACCGTCGTGGACGGACTTGGTGAAGCGGCTGAAGGGCAGGTCCCATTCCACGGGATTGACGCGGGTGACACCGGTCAGGAAGAGCAGGTAGGAATCGGGAAGGAAACTGTAGCCAGGGCTGACCACGATGCGGGCACTGCGCATCTTTGCGGCCAACTCCTGTAGGAGGAGGATAAGGCACTCGCGGCCAGGGTCAGCGTCCAACCAGTCCAGTTCCTCGGAGAGGCGGGCCTGGAGGGCGTCGATGGTGACCGGAGCGTAGTGAGTGGTTCTGGTGCGCTCGAGGGCGCTGTTGAGTGTTTGAAGGAGTTTTTTATTCATGGGTTTATACTTTCACGATAATGATTTTTTTCTTGGCCCGTTCGGCCTTCCGGATGGTGTCCCAGGTGCCCTTAGACGTTGCCGTCACGAAGGCCAGAACCCAATCGGCGTTTTTAACGATAAGCGAATTTCGCTGAAGAGGAGCGCCACGACCGTAGCGCGAGTAGTCAGGGAGGAATTCCATCAGAGGAATTCGGTTTTTGGCGGCGTATTTCTTCGCAAGGGTGTCGGCTCCCGTTGCTCCGCCCGACACAATAAGGTCGATTTTCTGTGTTTCTTGGATTTTGGCGACCTCGCTGCAGAGGAGGTCGTAGTTGGTGAATTCTCTTGATCCTACGATTGCTAATCTCATATTTGAAACTTTGTTAACTTTGTTGTCGTAATATATGGCGGCCATGATACCGGAGATCGCGGTTTTTCAGAGGATATCAGACTTGTCAAAGACTCGATGGCAACCTCCTCGTCAGGAAAAGTTGCAATATATCAATACGAAGTCGTAATGTAGAAAGCCGCGATTTTTGGCCAAAAATGGCACTTTTCGGAAAATTAATTTTCAAAATCCGCGTTGTAGCCCCTTCTGCGGCGCTTGCAAAAATGCTAGCAATTTTCTACCTTTGTAAAAACCGTTTTTTATGCCCGTTCGATTCTATCTTGATAAGCGCAAAAACCGCTATGGAGAGGCCCCTATTAGGGTTGTCTTGTCTTTCAACGGGGACCGGTATCAGACCACGATGGGGTTTAGCATTCCTCCGGAGGCTTGGAATGAGCAGGAATGTCGTGTAACTCCTGCCGCATACAACCACAAGAATACCGCATCCAGTACCATCAACGATTTCATAAAAGCGATGGAGAAAGCGGTGAACCGCTTGGAGAATTACGCCCGCACCCAGAACGCCTCCCTCACCAAACCTATCGTGAAGAAGGTCGTGGCCGACGTGATTGCTGCCGGTGGCGAATACCCTTACGAGCAAGAGAAGCTATGGAGAAAGAATCTCACCGAACGTAGCCTCTTCAAGCCCCGTTACTTCCAACACTTCAAAGGCGGAAAATACAAACTCATCGGCTTTGGAAAAGACTCCGAAACCCTCGAAGATGTCGTCATCTACCAGGCCCTGTACGGTGCCAACCAGATCTGGGTTCGTCCGTACGACATCTTCTTCAGCAAGGCAAAAGACAAGGATGGGAATGAGGTGGACAGGTTTACTGAAATTAATTTATAGCAACCCCCTTTTATACTATTATGAACAAGATATTTTATATTACCACTGTTGAGAATGGGAAGAAGTGGAACCTACTTACTCCAGACTTATCCAAGTATGATTATCTAGAGTTCACAGAATATAGAAGCGCCACCCAAAAAGAAAGATTCGACTACTACATAAAACAAAGTTTTATCGACGGGGCTCCTTATTTACCAAAGTTATATCTGAACGCACACAACTCTGGCAACTTTGGCTTTTGGCTCAAAGATCGTATTTATGATAGGTATTTATCTTCGTCACTTGACATCAAAAGCAAGCTCTCAAAGGAGATCTTTTCTCGTTATGACGAGGGGATGGGCAACGAGTTTAAAAACGGGAAATTCTTCTCAGTGGCCTCCTCTAGCAGATTTGCCACGGCTAGCTTTTCCGAGAAAAAAGATGGTGTTGTCTCCCTAATTAAGGAGATTTCTATCAACGGCCAGAAGAAAAAGTGCAAAGTATCCTTGGAAGAGGGCTTACATATTTATTCGACGGCTGGGGGAGAGATTTCTTCTCCACAAATGGATGTTGTAGTAGAGACAGATGAAGATGTCTTTTTCATTGAGGTAAAATGCCATGAGATTTTCGATGTCCATAAAGAAGTAAAACTCAAATGGAAATATATGGATGCCCCTATACTACAAGACCTTCTTCATTTGCCACAGAACCCTCATAAACACACCATGATAACAACAATGGAGGATGGAAAGGAGGTCGATTATATAGGCGTTGACGGGCGCTATTTAACGCCAAAGGTTTTTGGTTGTGATTTAGAAACGTACCATTTCGACTTCAAACAGTTCCTTTGCCATCTTATGGGCATTTGCGATTATTGCTCGACAACAAAAAAGAGGGTACATTTCTATTATCTATTCTACAAGAATGAAAAGTTTATTAAGGAAGAGTCTGATGGAATATATTCTGAACTTGAAAAAGAGCTGAACACTATTTTCAGTCATTTTAAGAAACTATATCCCAATATAGACTTTGGAGCAATGTACAACAATCAGTTTGACACTTTAGATTCCATTACTCGCCAAATAGGTTGAGATGAAGCCTGCACATTATAATCTGGTCCTCCTTAAAAAATGACCACGTTTTGACCACAATCCCCGGAAATTGACCACATTTGACCACGTTTTCTTTCCCTGAAAATACTTTACCTTTGTGCATCAGTCAGGGATCTCCTTCCGGGCTACGCCCTCCAGTCAATCCCTGACCGGGATACGAGCTGGGCAGACAACAAAAAATAGGGATAACGACGACAAGTCAACCTAAATCCGGAAATGACAATTTGTCCACAAAATGGACTATTTGGCACTTCTATGGTGACAAAAAGTCCATCATCCCGGCACTGGTCCCAGTTTTGCAATATCCTTAGGCGTTCCGATGAGGAACCCGGACGGAAGGCCACGTAAGGACCCGAAACCGAAGAATGTTTAAAATGATTATGTTATGTTACCTACGATTAGAAGGAATCAAAGCTGGTTGC
>Ga0256405_10012577_pt1 | contig 10445 bp, 9 predicted proteins | sample RumenRJG_02DNA_FD_189096 | JGI IMG/M metagenome (GOLD analysis project Ga0256405, IMG submission 189096) | Bovine rumen microbial communities from Lethbridge, Alberta, Canada - RJG_02 | ecosystem: Host-associated > Mammals > Digestive system > Stomach > Rumen | place: Canada: Alberta | collected... | reverse complement strand
GAGGTAAAAAAGTGGGATCACTTGCAAAACATCGAGATATCTGTCATTGTCGGCAGCGTCAAGGAGCGTACCGCAGCAGTCAATCATAATGCTTTTATTTACATCGTGAATCGTGAGAATGTGAAATGGCTCGTGGAGTATTACGAGAAAAACGGCCTCCGCTGGGATTTTGACATGATCGTCATTGACGAGCTGAGTTCCTTCAAGAACTATCAGTCTCAGCGTTTCAAATGGCTGCGGAAGGTGCGTCCTTTCGTGAAACGCTGGGTCGGCCTGACAGGAACGCCGACTTCCAACGGTCTCATGGACTTATGGTCGGAGATCGGTATCCTTGACGGCGGCGAACGGCTCGGGCGGTTTATCGGCAGATTCCGTGAAAGCTACTTCAAGCCCGGCAGCATGAATCCGAGCACAGGTGTGGTGTTCTCATATACACCCCGTCCCGGTGCAGAAGAGCAGATATATCAGAAAATTTCTGATATTACAATATCCATGAAAGCACTGGATTATCTGGATATGCCGGAGTGTGTATACGTCAACCATGAGGTCGAGATGAATGCAGCGGAGCGTAAGTTCTACGATCAGTTAAAGCATGACCTTATCATTCCGCTTGAGGACGGTGACATTGACGCCGCCAACGCTGCGAGTCTCAGTAATAAGCTGCTTCAGATGGCGAACGGTGCTGTCTATGACGAAAACAAGGAAGCGCGTACCATTCACAGTCGCAAACTGGAGATGCTTGAAGACCTGATCGAAGCGGCAAACGGACAGCCTGTGCTGATCGGTTACTGGTTCAAGCATGACCGTACCCGTATCATGGAGCATCTGACCGCTTGTGGCTATGCTCCGAGGGATATTAAGGATTCCGCTGATATCACAGACTGGAATGCAGGAAACATCCCTGTCGCTCTCATACACCCTGCATCGGCAGGACACGGACTCAATATCCAGTCCGGCGGTCACATTATGATCTGGTTCGGACTGACATGGAGTCTGGAACTGTATCAGCAGACCAACGCCCGTCTCTGGCGGCAGGGACAGCAGGACACTGTCACGATCCACCACATCGTAACAAAAGACACTGTAGATGAAGATGTCCTGAAAGCACTTGCTTCAAAGGATGTGACACAGGAGAAGCTGATCGCAGCAGTCAAGGCACGGCTATGATCATACTCCAGTATGATCTATCTCTATTTGACGACAGAAAGACGGCAAAGCGGCGACAATTCGGTTACGCCGCAGACCACGGAGGTGAAAAACTATGGCGCGTAAGAACAAACGCCTGAAAACAGAATACCACAGAGGTCTCGGCTTCGATCCGAGAAAATATATCACTGCGCCGGTGCAGCATCACACAACTGAACACAAACCGCAGCGCGGCGACATCTGGTTTGCGGATCTCGGCAGTCATCCGGATTCCAGCGTGCAGGGCGGAATCCGTCCTGTAATCATTCTCTCGAATGATATGGGCAATGCACACGCCGACACGGTCAATATCATTCCCATGACGCGGCATCTGAAAAAGCCGGAGCTGCCGTGCCACACACATCTATTCCCCGACAGTATTTCCGACATTCATCAGCATCTGGATCCGTCCATGATCCTGGCGGAGCAGCTCACGACTGTCAGCAAGTATGCACTTCGCAGCTATGCCGGGCATATCTCGGACGCCGATGCGATGAACCGTATTGAAACCGCTGTCATTGCACAGCTTTTCCTTGAAAGGAGACATCCCGAATGCCTGTAAATTTTGTAAATATCCCGGACGCACTGAAGCAGTCGGCATCCTTCTGTGTCTGGAAGCTGGAAAAACGCAGCGGCAGACCGACCAAGGTGCCGTATGACCCGAGAACAAGACAGATGGCAAAAACGAACGAGCCGGACACCTTCACCGACTTCAAGACCGCGATGAAGGCATACGCCATCGGCGGCTGGGACGGCATCGGTTACAGAGTTTCCGAGGGCATCGGTGCAATCGACATCGACCACTGTATCCGGGAGGACGGCAGCCTGAATGATGTGGCTGCATCTATTCTCGGTATCTTCAGCACAGCATATTTTGAACGCTCTCCCTCCGGTACCGGACTGCGCGGCTTCTTCAAACTCAGTCCCGATTTTGCATACGATAAGACCGTGTATTACATCAACAATCGCAAGCACGGTCTGGAGGTCTATCTGCCGGGAACGACAAACCGCTTTGTAACTGTTACGGGAGATATGTTCCGTCCCGGTACCGTTGAGCGTGATGATGATGCACTCCGCAATCTGCTTGACACCTTCATGAAGCGCAGCACCCGTGTATCAAATAAGACGATAGAGCCAGCTTCCTATCTGGATGACGAGGGCGTTATCGCACACGCATCCGCCTCTGCTTCCGGTGACAAGTTCAAAGCCCTCTATGAGGGACACTGGGAGGAAGGCTACAATTCACAGTCTGATGCAGACATGGCGTTCGTGTCCATGCTGTGCTTCTGGTGCGGCAATGTGGAAGAGCAGATCGACCGCATCTTCCGTTCATCGGGTCTGATGCGTGATAAGTGGGATCGTATGACCGGTGACAGGACCTACGGTCAAATCACGATCCGCAATGCCATCGCATCGACATCCGAGATCTATACACCAATTGCGGACTCCTCCGCAGAGGATGATTTTGAAGATATTGAGGGCGAGACAGATACAGAGCAGCTGATGTTTGAGCCCGATTTCTCCCACATTACCCTAACGCTGGAACAGATGCAGCCACACACCAATCCCCGATATCAGCGTGACGAGATCGGCATCGGTTACGCATTCGCAGATTTCTACAAGCCCATTGCCCGATTTAACCGTGAACGCGGTATCTGGTATGTCTATGACGGCACTGTCTGGCGTCCGGACGAGAACGCGCTTGCCGTGGCCGAACTGGCGAAAAAGCTGGCAGACAAACTGTATACGTTTGCTTTGCAGATCAAAGATGAGGACACCCGAAACAGGTATATCAAGCGTGTGCAGAAGCTCCAGCTCCGGAAGAACCGCCGTACCATGATCGAAGATGCAAAGTCTGTGTACCCGGTATCGCATGGTCTGTTCGACCACAATACCGATCTGTTCAACTGCAAAAACGGCACGCTGAATCTCACTACCGGAGAATTCAAATCGCATGATCCGGCAGATTTTCTCACTATGATGTCCGGCATCACCTATGATCCGAAGGCGACCTGTCCGAGATGGGAGCAGTTTATTTCTGAGGTCATGTGCAGCGATGCAGACCTCGCTCTGTATTTACAGAAGGCACTTGGCTACGCGCTGACCGGTGACACATCACTCGAGTGCCTGTTTATCCTCTACGGTGCGACCTCCCGAAACGGCAAAGGAACCACAATGGAGACATTCCTGCAGATCGTCGGCGATTACGGCAAGACCTCGAATCCGGAGATGCTCTCCACCAAATTCGGCAATCCCAACGCATCAGGCCCGTCTGAAGAGATCGCCCGTCTTGCCGGTATCCGTTTTGTGAATATCTCCGAGCCGGAAAAGAAGATCACGTTCAATGCAGCACTGGTCAAGAGAATGACGGGTAATGATACACTGAATGCCCGTTTCCTGCATGAGAACAGCTTCGATTTCAAGCCGAATTTCAAGATTTTCATAAATACCAACTACAAGCCGTCCGTTTCTGATATGACACTGTTTTATTCCTGCCGTCTGAAGCTCATCCCGTTCAAACGCCACTTTGAGGAGCATGAACAGGACAAGGGCCTGAAGTCGTTTTTCGCAGAGGAAACCAACCTCTCTGCAATCTTTAACTGGTGCTATGAGGGATACAAGCGTTTCCGTTCCGAAGGTCTGGAAGATCCGGCGGCTGTAACGACCGCTACCAAGGAGTATGAAGCAGAGTCTGACCGTGTCGGTCAGTTTGTGGATGCATGGCTTGAGGAGGGAGAAGCATTTGAGGTGCGAACTTCTGCTGTCTATAAGCTCTACGGGGAATGGTGCGATAAGTACGGCTACCGCAAGGAAAACAGTACCAACTTCAACAATGCGATCCAGCGTTTCTTCCCTATCGTGCGGAAGCGCCCGAATGATACCAAGGGTGCGCAGAAGACAACGATGCTGGTGGGCTGCCGCTTCCTCGACCATGAAAACGGCGAAGAGGACAAACCGGAGGAGTTTGCAGCTTTGGAGTGAAGCAGCACTTTCGCCCGTAGTTACGCTGTTTTCTTTAGATGGGGCAAACCGGGGCAGGTTTTTTCGGTGTTTATTATATATACTTTTCTTTATATATATTACTGTATTTACTTGCCCCTACTTGCCCCAAATAAATATAAATAATAGAAAAGATACGAAGAATAGGCATTTTTGAGCCATTTTCTAATTTGCACCTTGCCCGATGCTGACACTGACAAAGGGTGTGTAAGCGACAGAGAGTGGCAGGTTCAAAAGCAATATGAAATAATCAGGAGGAAAATATTATGAGAATTATTACTTCAGAACAGGTTTCCGCAGGACATCCCGACAAGATCTGTGACCAGATCGCAGATACAATCGTGACCGACTGCCTTCAGCATGACCGCAGCAGTCGTGTTGCGATAGAATGTCTTTTCAAGAACCGCTGCCTTGTGATCGCCGGTGAGCTGACCAGTACCCATGAGCCGGACTACAAGGCTCTGGTTCAGCAGGTATTCGATCGCATCAACAACGGAGGCGCTGAGAACCGCGATGCGGGACTTGACTACAAGCTGGACTTCACCGCCGATGATCTGGACATTGCGATTCTGGTCGATCACCAGAGCAATGACATCGCCCTCGGTGTGAATACCGGCGGTGCCGGAGATCAGGGTATGATGTACGGTTACGCTACCAACGAAACGCCGGAACTCCTCCCTATCCCCTACGTTCTGGCGACAAAATTTCTGGAACTGCTGAAAACGTACCCCTGCCGCATGCTGAAAGCCGATGCCAAGGCGCAGGTCAGCTTCGATTATGATACCGGCAGAATCACGACCTTCCTCTGCTCGGTACAGCATATCCGTGATGTTGAGGTCGAGGACTTCAGACCGATCATTGAAAAACTGATGGTGAGAACGGCGACAGAGTACGGGCTGAATACTGACTTCGTGAAACTGGTCAATCCAACAGGCAGATTCGTTCTCGGAAGCTCCTTTGCGGACTGCGGTGTGACCGGGCGCAAGCTCGCCTGCGATACCTATGGCGGAATCGGACACATTGGCGGTGGTGCGATGTCCGGTAAGGATCCGTCCAAGGTCGACCGCAGCGGTGCGTATGCCGCACGCAAGATCGCAAGGGATTTCGTCAGTGCCGGCTATGCGGACAAGGCAGAGGTGCAGATCGCATACGCCATCGGTGTGGCAGAGCCTGTGTCCGTGTATGTGGAGACCTTCGGAACAGAACATCAGGATACAGAATTCATCAGCCAGTACGTCCGGGAAAATTATGATCTCACGCCGAGAGGTATCATCGAGAGTCTCGGTCTGCTGGATGTTGATTACAACAAGGTTTCTGCCTACGGACACTTCGGAAAATCGGGGCTTCCGTGGGAAAAATAAAAAAACTGAAAAAATTTTTTGAGTGTTACCCCTAAAATGCCCTCTCCCACGACAGTATATGAGGGGCGTTGCTCAGACCGACCAACACACCATTTGCGGGGCTGACCGCTCCTTACCAAATATCAACACAGAAAGGAGGCTTCAGACGTTGCCCAGCAGACCAAACACACCGTGCAGGCATCCAGGCTGTGCCGCACTCGTTCCCTATGGTACGAAGTACTGTGAAAAGCACCGTCCCCTCCACCCGGAGGAGACACGCTCCGCAGGTAGCCGTGGTTACGGCGCGGCATGGAACAGAGCCCGCAAGCGTTACCTTGAAACACACCCACTGTGTGTTGAGTGCATGAAGCATGGCCGCTACGTCAAGGCGACCGATGTGGATCACATTAAGCCGCACCGAGGAGACAGCGTTCTCTTCTGGGACCAGAGCAACTGGCAGAGCCTCTGTCACCGACACCACAGCATCAAGACCAGGAACGAGGATCACACCCCTGAGTACAAATATTGACTGCGGCTCAGGAGCTTACCTATGGGGCGGGGTCCGGGGGCTGGGGCTGCCCCGGGGGCGGGTCGGAATCTCTGCGGGATACCGAACAGAAGACCGTCGGCCCCTCTCGCGTAAAAATCCGCGAAATTGTAGGGGGTGGGTGCCAATGAACTTACTTCAGAATGATTCTGACTGTCTGACAGACTCGTATCACAAGTCAGGAAACATTGATTTATCGCGTTTTTTCATACGCCGTTGCATAGAAGTGATTTTCTGACCTCATTATCGAGTTTCGTTACAAACCGCTTTCCAAAACAGCGATTTTACGACAAAAAATGATATAAAACGGTGCTTTTTAATGTTGAAACGCATTCTGATTCATTTCCTGGCGGAGCCTGTGTGGATGCCCGAAACTTACAAAAACGGTACATTTGAAGGCGGTGAAGATATGACTGATGCCCAGAAGAACCAGATCAGGTCCATGCGTATGCATGGCATTGGATATAAGGCAATTGCAAACAGTCTGGGACTCAATGTTGATCAGGTCCATTTATACTGCAGAATGAACGGCCTGGCAGGAGACGGAACACTGGTAAAAGCAAATTATTCTATCTGGTGCAAGCAGAACAACCGCTGCCCGGTGTGCGGAGAAAAACTGAGACAGCCGAAAACCGGGCGGTCAAAAAAATACTGCTCAGGTCGGTGCAGGACCAGAGCATTTCGTGATAAGTGTAATTAAAAATGATAAGGAGGAAGTGAACATGATGCTTGCTATTCTGAACTGGGTGCTTCTGGCATTTCTTACAATAAGCAATGCAGCACTGATTCGTATAATGTTTTCACGTACAGGAAGGTGCAGTATCAGAAACTGCATGAATTGTCCATACGCCGGAGAGTGTCCGGCACAGAGGAGGACAGATAAGTGACACTGACAGAAAACTTTATTCATAACGCAATACTTATAGATCCCGAAGCGGAGATTGTATACAGCAGTGATCAGATCAATGATACTTACCCATACCGTTTTCCAACCGTAGAGTTCATGCTCACAGCAACAAAAACACTTGTTGAGATAGCTGATCGTATTCGTCTTAAAAAAGGATATCTTCCTATGTATCCGATTGACGGACGAAACGGTGAAGTGGATCATGACGGCTGGTATGATTTTTATATCGGTATCAGTAAATTTCTCGGCAATGATCAGCAAGGCTGTGTGGATAACTGTATAAACTTCATCGTCAGGAATTCAGATTCAGATGACAATGAGGATATGTATGCAATAGAGCTTACCGATGATGAAAGATCTGCTGTGTATGAAATACTGAACGCACAGTGCAGAAAAAACCTGAACAAAACCTGCGATGATCTGCTGGCTGAATCAGAAGCTGATATGGAAAATGAGGTGGATGCGATATGAAAATTATAAAAAGAAACGGGTGTGAGGTTCCCTACGATTGCGAAAAGATCCGTGCTGCGATTACAGCTGCAAACGCAGAGGTCGATGACAAGATCAGCGATACCGTGATCGGATTCATTGTTGGTAATGTGGAAAAACGCTGCAGCGCCCTTGCAAGACCTGTCCATGTCGAGGAAGTCCAGGACATAGTTCTCGATGAACTGGACAAGGCCGAAGCGTACAAACTTGCACGGCATTACAGCGAGTATCGTCTCCTGCATGAACAGCAGCGCAGAATGAACACCACAGACGGCAAGATCCTGAGCCTGCTCGAACGCAACAACGAGGAGGCAAAACAGGAGAACGCCAACAAGAACCCGATCATCAACAGCACGCTCCGGGACTATATGGCGGGCGAAGTCAGCAGAGACATCTGTCGGCGCTTCCTGTTCCCGGCAGATGTAATCGCCGCCCATGATGAGGGTATCATCCATGTACACGATCTTGACTATATCGCAGAGCCGATGCACAACTGTTGTCTGGTGAATCTGGCAGATATGCTGCAGAATGGTACGGTGGTATCCGGTACAATGATCGAGAAGCCGCACAGCTTTTCGACCGCCTGCAATATCGCAACGCAGATCATTGCGCAGGTCGCATCGAATCAGTATGGCGGTCAGACTGTATCACTGGCGCATCTTGCGCCATTCGTGGATGTCAGCAGGCAGAAGATACGAGCTGAAGTATTCGAGGATGTGAACTGCGACTGCGGCTGCAAACTGTCTGAGGATGAGATCAGCCACATCGTTGAGAAGCGAGTACGTCGGGAAGTCAAGCGTGGCGTACAGACCATTCAGTACCAGATCAATACGCTGCTCACAACCAACGGGCAGACACCGTTCGTTACGGTGTTCATGTATCTGGACGAGGTGCCGGAGGGACAGACCAGAGATGACCTAGCGCTCATCATCGAAGAAACGCTGCTTCAGCGTATCGAAGGTGTGAAAAACGAAAAGGGTGTCTGGATCACACCAGCATTCCCGAAACTGATCTATGTTCTCGATGAAGACAATATCCAACCCGGAACAAAATATTACTACCTGACTGAGCTTGCCGCCAAGTGTACGGCAAAGCGCATGGTTCCCGACTATATCTCCGCCAAGGTGATGAAACAGCTGAAGGGTGATGTGTATGCCTGCATGGGCTGCCGTTCCTTCCTGACACCGAGCGAGGAGCATAAATACTATGGCAGATTCAATCAGGGCGTTGTGACCATCAACCTTGTGGATGTTGCTTGCAGCGCAGACGGTGACGAGAATAAGTTCTGGCAGCTTCTGAATGAACGCTGTGAACTGTGTCATAAGGCACTGATGTGCAGGCACGACCGCCTGAAAGGTACGCCGTCCGATGTTGCGCCGATCCTCTGGCAGAACGGTGCGCTGGCAAGGCTGAAGGACGGCGAGATCATTGACGATCTTCTGTATAACAACTACAGTACCATCTCCCTCGGCTATGCCGGCATTGCGGAAATGACCTACCGCATGACAGGCTGTTCGCATACAGAGCCGGACGGAAAAGCATTTGCACTGAAGGTCATGCGATTCCTGAACGACAAGTGCAGCAAATGGAGAGCCGAGACAAATATCAGCTTCTCACTGTACGGCACACCGATGGAATCTGTGACATACAAATTCGCTCAGTGCTTACAGCGCAGGCACGGCATTATTCCTCATGTGACTGACAAAAGCTACATCACCAATAGCTATCACGTTCATGTCACCGAGCCGATTGATGCGTTTTCAAAGCTGACATTTGAAGCGGAGTTCCAGGCGCTTTCTCCGGGCGGTGCGATTTCCTATGTGGAAGTACCGAATCTGCAGAACAACATCCCTGCGGTGCTGGCGCTGATGCGGCATATCTATGAAACGATCCTGTATGCGGAATTGAACACGAAATCCGATTACTGTCAGGCCTGCGGCTATGACGGTGAGATACAGATCACTGAGGAGGACGGCAAGCTGATCTGGGAATGCCCGAACTGCGGCAACCGCGATCAGCGGACACTGAATGTATGCCGCCGCACCTGCGGTTACCTTGGAACGCAGTTCTGGAATCAGGGGCGCACCGCTGAGATCAAGGATCGGGTGATGCACCTGTGAATTACTGCGGTCTGAATAAAAATGACATCGCAAACGGTGAAGGGGTGCGTGTGTCGCTGTTTGTATCCGGATGCAGGAATCACTGCAAGGGCTGTCATAACCCGGAGGCTTGGGATTTCAGCTATGGACAGCCATTCACCAAAGAAACAGAAGATGAGATCATCGAATCCCTGCGTCCTTCCTGGATACAGGGACTTTCTGTTCTCGGCGGTGAACCATGCGAGGAAGAAAACGAGCGTGTGCTGATACCGTTTCTGAAACGGTTAAAGATGGAGTGTCCGAATTCGGATACCTGGCTTTTCTCCGGATACACTTATGAGATGCTGCAGGGCTATGAGATCCTGCAGTATGTAGATGTTCTGGTGGACGGGCCGTTCCTGCTTGAGGAGAAGGATATCTCGCTTCAGTTCCGCGGTAGCCGCAATCAGCGGATACTCAGACTCAAAGGAGGCAGACCGATATGACAAAACAGAATGTCCGCTGCGATGCCTGCGGCTGTGCCTTTGTGCCGGAGCCGAAAACGCAGCGTGAGGGCGAGATTGAATACAGCTTCTTCAACTGTGATTACTGCGGCAAGGCATATATCGTGTCTGTGACTGATTCGGCACTCCGCCGAAGTATCTGCAAGTACCGGTCACTTGCCGAAAAGCTGAAGGACAAACCGCTGAGTGAAGAAACGCTTCGTGAGGTCACGGCACTGAAAGACGCGAACACAAAAAGAGCCGCAGAACTGACCCGCCCCCTGTCAAGTAGACAGCGAAAATAACAAAAATATTCTATGTAATGACCAAAAGCAGTCTGTGCAATTGTGCAGGCTGCTTTGTTGTTTGTAATTGTCAAGTTCAATCAGTTACGCT
>Ga0256405_10012575_pt1 | contig 10447 bp, 12 predicted proteins | sample RumenRJG_02DNA_FD_189096 | JGI IMG/M metagenome (GOLD analysis project Ga0256405, IMG submission 189096) | Bovine rumen microbial communities from Lethbridge, Alberta, Canada - RJG_02 | ecosystem: Host-associated > Mammals > Digestive system > Stomach > Rumen | place: Canada: Alberta... | reverse complement strand
GCAACTCTCATTCACGCTGCAAAGATAGATGTTTTTCTCTATTATTCCAAATTTTGGAGCATATTTTTGCAGATTTTCATTCAAAAACGGGTTACTTTCAATAATTCTTCGTAAATTTTCGCTTTGCGAGAAGATACTCTCGTTCGAAAATACAAAGAAAACGAGTTTTCCTTTGGTATTTTGCTCACTTATTCGTATCTTTGTGCACGATATGTTCAATGTTGGGCAAGGATAACTAAAAACGATATGGAGATACAACGTGGTTCTATTTTCCTGATTTCATAATATTTTTTATAACCTATGCCTCAATTATTCACACCTTTTTTGTATCTTTGCAGCAAAATCGTGAGATATGGCAAAGAACCTAATAAATAAGTATGTATGGCTCGTGGAGACCATCTACATTACATCAGTCACAACATGAGATTGAGCGGACAGATGAATACAGCATCTTTACCGTTCGCCTGCGACCCACCTTCGATTTCCGGCAGGAGATTTTATCACAGGGCAGCGATATTGAGGTGTTGGAGCCCAAATGGTTCCGTGATGAGGTGGCAGAGATTTCAAAACACATGTGGAATAAATATAAGAATGACAAATGAGAGACTTTGCAGCAATAGACTTTGAGACAGCCAACAACGAGCGCACTAGTGTCTGCTCCGTTGGCGTTGTGATAGTCAGGGATGGTGAGATAGTGGATACTTTCTACTCTCTGATTCAGCCCGAGCCCAACTACTATAATTATTGGTGCAGCCAGGTACATGGTCTTACTCGTAAGGACACAGAAGAAGCCCCCATATTCCCAGAAGTATGGAAACAGATAGAGCCACTTATTGAGGGATTGCCCCTTGTAGCCCATAATAAGTCTTTTGATGAGAGTTGCCTGAAAGCCGTATTCCGTTGCTATCAGATGGATTATCCGGATTATCAGTTTTACTGTACATGTGTGGCTTCTCGCAAAGCGTTTCCACAATTACCCAACCATCAACTGCATACAGTATCAGAATACTGTGGTTATCATCTGGAAAACCACCATCATGCCCTTGCTGATGCAGAAGCCTGCGCCTGGATAGCCAGAGAAATTTTATAAAACTTCCTTCAAGTATGCTTGGTCGTACTATTCAGGGCCAACCTGTTCTGTCCACTGATGAGACTAACGCTCTCTTTGAGGTAGTGACAGATTATTCGTATAGCAAAACAAGAAAAAAGAAAAATGAAAATTAATTTGAATTTCTTTGGTTTTTTGCTCGCTTATTCGTACCTTTGCACCCGATTTGCGATTTTTATCGCGAACCGGGGCTTCGTCTCAGCATAGTTCAAGCACGCTTGACTCTGCATTCGGCTTGCGCCCGATTTACAACTAAGTAACAAAAAAACAACTTAAAATAATGGCAAACAACAATGTAAAAGCAGCTCCCGCACAGGAGCAGCAGGTCACTAAGACCGAGGCTTTCTTCGAGAAGAACAAGAAGGCTATCATCATCGCCGTGGTTGCAATCATCGTAATCGTTGTAGGCGCTATTCTCTTTAACAACTACTATCTGGAGCCCCGTGCCAACGAGGCCAGCACTGAACTCGCCAAGAGTCAGGAGCTGTTCGACCAGCAGCAGTACGACAAAGCTCTTGTTGGTTTCCAGAAGGTGGCCAGCGACTACAGCTCTACCGATGCTGGCAATCTGGCTCAACTGTATATCGGCCTGTGTCAGGCTCAGCAGGGCAAGTGGCAGGAGGCTGTCAACGCACTGGAGTCGTTCAGCAGCAAGGGTGACCAGATGATCAGCCCAGCCGCTGAGGGTGCACTGGGTAACGCTTACGCCAACCTGAAGCAGTTGGACAAGGCCGTTGAGCACCTGAAGAAGGCTGCTGAGATGGCTGATAACAACTCGCTGTCACCTACGTTCCTCATTCAGGCTGGTGAGATTCTGGAGAGTCAGGGTAAGAAGGACGAGGCCCTGAAGCTGTATCAGGAGGTGAAGGAGAAGTACTTCAACTCTATGCAGTACCAGACCATCGACGCATACATTGAGCGTGCATCAGTAAAATAATGGCAACCAAGAATCTTTCGGAATACAACGTCGAGCAGGTGCCTGATGCGTCGAACATGATATTCGGCATCGTGGTGGCTGAGTGGAACCCAGAAATTACTGGGGCACTGCTCGAAGGCTGTACCTCGACATTGGAGAAGCATGGTGCTCTGCCCGAGAATATCCATGTAAAGACGGTGCCCGGCTCTTTCGAGCTGATATACGGAGCACATCAGATGACCTTGAACGACGGTTACGACGCTGTGATCATCCTTGGTTCAGTGATTCGTGGCGAGACACCCCACTTCGACTACATCTGCCAGGGTGTGACGGCTGGTATTGCCCGTCTGAACGCAACTAGCAACATTCCCGTTGTCTTCGGATTGCTGACTACAGAGAATCTGCAACAAGCACAAGACCGTGCTGGAGGCCGATTGGGCAACAAAGGCGACGAATGTGCAGTAGTAGCCATAAAAATGGCAAAGTTCTAAGCGATTTTGAGAAAAATGAGATACTGAGGCTATGAAGTTTATTTCATGGAACGTCAACGGGCTGCGCGCCTGTGAAGGTAAAGGATTCAGCGACATCTTCAAGGAGATGGACGCTGATTTCTTTTGTCTGCAAGAGACTAAGATGCAGGCTGGTCAGCTGGACCTGCAGTTTGAGGGTTACGAGAGTTACTGGAACTATGCCGACAAGAAAGGCTATAGTGGAACGGCTATCTTCACGAAGCACAAGCCACTGAACGTCACATACGGCATCGGCATTGACCAGCACGACCATGAGGGACGCGTCATCACGCTGGAAATGGCCGACTTCTACCTCGTCACCTGCTACACGCCTAACTCTCAGGACGGTTTGAAGCGTTTGGACTACCGTTTGACGTGGGAGGACGACTTCCGCCAGTATCTGATGTCGTTAGACCAGAAAAAGCCCGTCATTCTCTGTGGCGACCTGAATGTGGCTCACGAGGAGATAGACCTGAAGAACCCCAAGACCAACCGCATGAATGCTGGCTTCACAGATCAGGAACGCGAGAAGTTCACCACCCTACTGAACAGTGGCTTCATTGACTCGTTCCGCACGCTCTATCCTGAACAGGTGACGTATTCGTGGTGGTCTTACCGTTTCCAAGCCCGTCAGAAGAATGCAGGCTGGCGCATCGACTATTTTGTCACGTCGCAGCGTCTGCTTTCCCAGATTGCCGATGCCAAAATACACACCGAAGTGCTTGGCTCAGACCACTGTCCTGTGGAACTGCTGTTGAAATAAAGTTAAAAAAAACACAAAAAACGGGTGGCAAAGGTACAATGAAAGGAGAAAAAGTGTATCTTTGCCCCGATTTACTAAACATTATTAATTAATAAAAGGAGAAAAAGAAAACTATGAAGAAGATTCTTTTAGCAGTGATGGCTGTTGCTGCCATCGGATTTACAGCGTGTGGTAACAAGACTCAGCAGGCTGAGGCTGTTGACTCTGTAGCTATTGTCGACTCACTGGCTAGTGCTGCTGCCCAGGCTGACATCGACGCTATTAGTGCTCTGTTGAATGGTGGTGATGCCACAAAACTGCAGGAGGCTCTGGCTGCCGTCAAGGAGAAGATTGCCACACTGATTAAGGAGAACCCCGAAGTGGCCAAAGAGTATGTAGCCAAGGTACAGACCTTCCTGAAGGACAATGCCGACAAGGTAAAGGCTGTCGTTGGTGACAACGCTGCTGTTCAGACAGCTGTTAGCGCCATCACGGAAACTGAGCCCGCTGACATCGTCAACGGATTCCTGACATCAGTAGGCGATGCTGCCACAGAGGTTAAGGACGCTGCAGTAGACGCTGCCAACCAGCAGGTTGATGCCGCCAAGCAGGCTGTAGAGGACAAGGCCAACGAGGTGAAGGATGCTGCCGACAAGAAGGTTCAGGAGACCAAGGACGCTGCCAAGCAGAAGGCTAACGACGCCATCGACAACGCCGCAAAGGACGTCAAGAAGGGTTTAGGACTGTAAGCCACTCAGACTTTACTGAAAAAATAAGCCGGTTCGCTGAAAAGATTTCGCGAACTGGCTTTTCTTATGTATCTTTGCCAACAGAAAAATTACAAAACAAGCAAAGATATGAAAAAGAAGACGTTTCTGTTCATGCTGATAACAGCAGTGATGACAATCCTGACGGCTTGTTCGCAGGACAATTTGGAAGACTATTACAACAATTGGGCTAATAGCAATGGTGGAGCTAATGCAGGAGGCGGCTCTGGCAGCGCTACGGCAGGCAGCGGCGAACTGTTAAGCTTTGACTTTACGCTCGACAAGACGACAGCAGAGCCCACGGAGACAGCCGAAGCATACTATCCTGACGAAGAGGACATACTGGAGAACAACGAGTTTGCGACGGAAATAGCCATCGACCTATCGAATCCTACCGCAAAGACTGAGAATGGCGTAGAGGTGACGGTCAACGGAGGGCATATCACAGCCAACCACGGCTCAACGAAGAAGGTGTGCTACGTCGTGAGCGGAACGACCACCAATGGTTCGTTTACAGTTCTTGGCGACAAGAAGTACGAGGTAAAGCTGAACGGTGTCAACATCACCAACCCCGACTCCGCAGCCCTCAACCTGCTGAGTGGCAAACGGGCTTACATCGTGTTAGCCGAGGGGACGACTAACACACTGGCCGACGGCACGTCATCGAAAAACGACCACAAAGGAGCACTCTACTGCAAAGGAAAACTATTGTTTAACGGCAACGGTTCACTCAACGTGACTGGCAACTACAACAATGGCATTCACTCAGCTGACTATATTGTTTTCGGCACTGGCAACAACATCTATGTGAAGTCGACTGCCAATCACGGCATCAAGGCCAACGACGGCATCTACATCAACGGTGGTATCTTGAACGTTGAGGTGTCGGCTGCAGCAACCAAAGGTATCAATTGCGAAAGTCATATCATAGTCACTGGCGGACGCACAACTGTCATCACTTCCGGCAACGGCATGTACGACACGGAGGACAAGGAAGCAAAGGGCTCGGCAGGCATCAAGGCGGACTCGACATTCACGATGTATGCTGGCGTGGTCAGGCTGAAGAGCACTGGTTCGGGTGGCAAGGGTCTGAGTGTGGATATGGGTGCCGACATCAACGGTGGTGAACTGTATATCATTACGGAAGGCGGCCAGTATAAGAGCAACAACGACACGGCATCGCCCAAGGGCATCAAGGTGGACGGCAATCTGACCATCAACGGTGGCAAAGTCATGGTGCGCACCAAAGGCTATAACGGTGAAGGCATCGAAACGAAGTCCGTATTTACTATTACCGACGGCAATGTGATGGTATCAGCTTACGACGACGCTATCAATTCGGCTAAGGACATGTACATCAAGGGCGGCACCGTGACAGCTATCGGCACCAATAACGACGGCATCGACGCTAATGGCAACATGTACATCCAGGGCGGCAACGTGATAGCCTTCGGAGCCGGTGGTGCAGAAACAGGCATCGACATCGGCGAACAGTACAAGCTATACATCTCTGGTGGTAACATCTTCGGCATAGGCGGACGCATCGATGCCAACATCGGCTCGACCTCGCAGGGTATCGCATCAACCAGCGGAACAGTGCAGGCCAATAGTACTGTCACCATCAGCAATGGTTCTACAACTATCGCCACATTTACGATGCCCCCCTACTCTTACACCAACGGCACCATCATGGTCAGCGCTCCTGGCATGCAGAGCGGTTCAAGTTATACGCTGAATCTGGGCAATAGCTCGCAGACAGTCACGGCCTCTACGTCTGTCAGCAGTGGCATGAGCGGAGGCGGTATGCCTGGCGGAAGACCTGGAGGCTGGTAACTGACCAGCATGGCAGAAAAAATCATGCCAAATGGCAATTAATCGCATTGTTTTACGTTATAATAGTAAATGTGATGTACTGGATGAAGAATCAGTCGCGACAAGAAAACATGATTTACTTAGCAGTGTGGGGCGTCCTGTTTCTCGCCCCCCTATTAAGTTATTATATGCGTACTGTCAACGACTCAACGATTACCTTCGACTGGATGGAAATGATGATAGTGTGGAAGCAGTTCGCCATATTTCTGCTACTCTTTGTCATCCATAACTTCCTACTGGCTCCGCTGTTGATACATCAGCACAAACGTCTGCTCTACTTTAGTATTGTGGGAGTCATCCTCGTAGGATTTACGCTCTATCAATGTAATCATCGTCCCAAGCATTTGGGTGAGAAACATCGTATGGAGAAGTTCGACAAGCGTCCCATGAAACCTCATGACGCTCCCCCATTCATGGATGGCGAACGGCCATTCACGGATGAAGGACAGCCATTTATGGATGAAGGACACCGTCCTCCGGAATTCGACGATGGACACAGGCCCGACAGACAGATGCACAAACACGTTCCGCCAGCAATCATTGGCGAACACGACATCATAGTCATCGTCTTACTTCTGCTGATGTTCGGCGCCAATCTAGGCTTCAAAGGCTACTTCAAGAGCCGTGATGACCGCAAACGTCTGCTGGCATTGGAGAAGGAGAATCTGGAACAGCAGTTGGAATATCTGAGGTATCAGATTAATCCACATTTCTTCATGAACACGCTGAACAACATCCACGCACTGGTAGATATCGACCCTGAGAAAGCAAAGGATACAATACTGGAACTGTCGAAGATGATGCGTTTTGTATTGTACGAAGGTGACAAGAAGGGTGTTCCACTTACCAAAGAGTTCGAATTCATCCGTAACTACATCAAATTAACGAAGTTACGCTATACCGATAAGGTAAAGATACAGGCCGACCTACCTCAGGATGTACCTGTTCGACAGATACCACCTCTGATGCTTATCACCTTTATTGAGAATGCCTTCAAGCATGGCATCTCATATCAGCACGAGTCGTTTATCGATATCAAAGTGGAAATCAGCGATAAGCTCCTCTTCACATGCCGCAACTCCAAGGCTGAAATGCCTAATCAGGAAAAAGGTGGCGTAGGACTGCAAAACGTAACAAAACGATTAAACCTGCTCTATGGCAACAACTATACACTAGATATACAAGACGCTTCTGACGTCTATAATGTTAAACTTGAAATACCACTGACATGATTAGAGTATTGGCCATTGACGATGAGCCGTTGGCACTCCAACAGATCGTTGCATATATTAACAAAATTCCATTTCTGGAGTTGGCAGCCCAATGCCAGAGCGCTTTGGAGGCCAAGGCCTTTTTAGAGCAGGACACGGTGGATGCCATCTTCTGCGACATCAACATGCCCGACCTTAACGGTATGGATTTCATCAAGTCACTCGCTGTGCCGCCCCTCGTCGTCTTCACCACAGCGTATTCGGAATATGCCGTTGAAGGCTTCCGCGTCAATGCCGTCGACTACCTGCTGAAACCCTTTGGTCTGCAGGACTTCCAACGAGCAGCCAATCGCCTGAAGGAGCGCTTGGAAGGTAGCGCCTCAACAGGTGATGCTCTAGCAGGCGCCCCTGTGGTCGGCAGTCCTATAGCCAGCGGTATTGCTGACGACACGATCTTCCTCAAGACTGAATACCGCATCGTCAAGGTCTCGATTCCTGACATCTGCTACGTCGAAGCCATGAGTGAGTACCTAAAGGTATGGCTCGAAGGTGAGAAGAAGCCCATCGTCACCCTGCTGTCCATGAAGAAGATAGAGGAACATCTGCCAGACTATTTTATGCGCATTCATCGCTCATATATCGTCAACCTTACTAAGATTCAGGAGGTTAATAAGAACCGCATTATCATGGATCAGGACACCTACCTGCCTATTGGCGACATGTACAAAGAAACGTTCCAAGCGTATTTAGACACAAAATTCCTTGGCAAATAAACAAATTCTTCTTACCTTTGCAGTCGCAAAGCGAAACAAGTAACACATAAGAAGATATGAAAATACTACTGTTGGGCAGTGGCGGACGTGAGCACGCACTGGCTTGGAAGATTGCTCAGAGTGAGAAATGTGAGAAACTGTACATCGCCCCAGGCAATGCGGGTACAGCCAATTGTGGCACGAACATTCCAATGAAAGCCGACGACTTCGAGGTCATTAAGCAATTTGTCGTGGCCGAAGAGATTGACATGGTTGTGGTAGGTCCTGAAGACCCGTTGGTAAAAGGCATCTACGACGACATGAAAGCTGACGAGCGCACCAAAAATGTGCCAGTTATTGGTCCTTCGAAGGCTGGTGCCGTACTGGAAGGCTCCAAGGATTTTGCCAAGAGTTTCATGATGCGCCACCATATTCCCACAGCACGCTATCAGACTTTTGACGGCGAACATCTTCTAGAAGGTCTAGAATTTCTAGAAACTCTAGAGGCGCCCTATGTCCTCAAAGCCGATGGTCTCTGCGCAGGTAAGGGCGTACTCATCCTCCCCACCCTGGACGAAGCCAAGAAAGAGTTGAAAGAAATGCTTGGCGGTATGTTCGGTAACGCTTCTGCACAGGTAGTCATCGAGGAATTCATGAGCGGCATCGAGTGTTCGGTATTCGTACTCACCGATGGTAAGAACTACAAAATTCTGCCTGAGGCCAAGGACTACAAACGCATCGGCGAGCACGACACAGGTCTGAACACAGGTGGTATGGGTAGCGTTTCTCCTGTACCTTTTGCCACCAAGGAGTGGATGCAGAAGGTGGAAGATCGTATTATCCGTCCAACAGTAGAGGGATTGGCCGCTGATGGCATTGATTACAAAGGCTTCATCTTCTTTGGGCTGATTAACAGGACAAACACACCTAATGGAGAGGCTGAGCCCTACGTCATCGAATACAATTGCCGTATGGGTGACCCTGAGACGGAGAGCGTCATGCTGCGTCTAAAGAGTGACATCGTCGACTTGTTTGAGGGTGTGGCCGAGGGCAATCTCAACCAGCGAAGCATTGAGTTTGACGAACGTGCTGCAGTTTGTGTCATGCTGGTATCTGGTGGTTATCCCCAAGCATACAAGAAGGGCTACCCCATCACAGGCATCAAGGATATTGAGGGCAGCATCGTCTTCCACGCAGGTACAGCTCTGAAGGATGGCGAAGTCGTGACCAATGGTGGTCGTGTCATTGCCGTTTCTTCTTATGGCAAGGACAAGGCCGAAGCCCTGCAGAAGTCGTTCGAAGAGGCTCAAAAGATACAGTTTACCGATAAGTATTTCCGTCGCGACATCGGAGCAGACTTATAAGAAATAAGAGGTAAAAGTGAGAAAACTGATTCAGAATATTGTTGCAGGCAGCAGATTGACATTGCCCATAACCATTGTCTACGCGGTGTGTATATGGCTGTCATGCGGTCTGATAACTCAAAATCTGTGGCTACAGTTTGGTTGTTTTGCTGTCACCAGCTATTTGATGATGGTGCTCAACAATCAGAACGCTCTGATTCGTATTTTCTCGCGTCTGGTGAGTTGCGCCTTCCTCGTATTATCATGCGCGGCATGTTTCCTGATGCCAAGCACTCGCGAAGGCATCATGCAGATGTTCTTAGTAGGCGCCTATTTGTTGCTGTTCCAAGGTTATCAGAGACGAGACGCAGCAGGCATCATATACTATAGTTTCCTGATGTTTGGATTTGCGAGCCTTGTCTGTCCGCACATCCTGTATTTCATACCATTACTATGGCTTCTGATGGCAACCAATCTGCTAGCCATATCGTGGCGTACATGGACGGCATCGCTATTAGGACTGCTAACACCCTACTGGTTTATACTTGCTTGGGTGTTATATCAGCAAGACTTCTCACTCATCACTTCTCACTTTTCGCCACTCTTCGACTTCCAGTTCCCCATCCGCTATGAGAGACTTGGCATAAACGTCCTGTTGACATGGGGACTGCTGGCGATATGCGCCGTAACAGGCATCGTCCACCTTATACGTAAAAACGGCTACGACAGCATCCGCATCCGCTTGCTGTACGGAATCTTTATCTGGATGGATCTATTTGCTTTCGCTCTCATGTTCTTTCAGCCACAACACTACAACATGCTGTTGAGAGTGATAATTATCAACACGTCGCCGTTGATAGCCCATTTCTTGGCGCTGACATCTACCAAGATTACTAATGTGGCATTCTATGTCCTCACAGGCCTCATACTGATTATCACAGCCTTTAACGTATGGAGTATATTATTTCCCTTCTAATAAGCTATGGCTATTGGGGCATGCTGATAACAGCATTCGTGGCAGGTTCCTTCTTTCCGTTCAGCAGTGAAGCCGTGATGACAGGTCTGCTGGCAGCGGGACTCGACCCATGGGGACTCATCATCTATGGCACCATTGGCAATGTGGCTGGCGGAATGTTCAACTACTTCGTAGGACGCATGGGCAAATTAGAATGGATTGAGAAGTACTTACACGTCAAACAGAAAGATCTTGACCGTGCCACACGGTTT
>Ga0256405_10012574_pt1 | contig 10447 bp, 10 predicted proteins | sample RumenRJG_02DNA_FD_189096 | JGI IMG/M metagenome (GOLD analysis project Ga0256405, IMG submission 189096) | Bovine rumen microbial communities from Lethbridge, Alberta, Canada - RJG_02 | ecosystem: Host-associated > Mammals > Digestive system > Stomach > Rumen | place: Canada: Alberta... | reverse complement strand
CGAAAAGGCCAGCAGGATAAGGTTTCTCAGATAGCGGCAGCGCCGCGGCACAAGGAAATACAGGACAAGCAGGCACGGCAGGAAAAAGATCAGAAAGCTGGCGCTGCTGAATACCATGACACTCTCTCCCCTCTTGAAAATGAGCAAAAAAAATCCGGTCCCTTTTTTGACCGGACGCATCCGACATCTTCTCGACCGCTGCGGCTGCGGCCGCAGGTCCTCCGATGACTCTCGCATTTCTTGCTGTGGTTATTGTAGCATAAGAAAGGGCAAAGTCAAGCATTTGCACAAATTCTTGAAATATCTGTTGACATCACATGGGAATCCGGGTAGAATAATTTCAGCAAATACCAGACAAGTTCATACTTCATCAAGAGTGGTGGAGGGAACGGCCCGATGATACCACGGCAACCTGCAGCGCAAGGTGCCAAATCCGTCGAACGAATCGAAAGATGAGGGAAAGCAAAAAGTTTTCGCACTCGACCGATTCGGCCGAGCGCTTTTTTTGTGCTCCCGCGAGAAAAGAAAGGAAAGAAGAATCATGGCAAAGCGTTTATTCACCTCCGAGTCCGTCACCGAAGGGCATCCCGACAAGATCTGCGACCAGATCTCCGACGCGGTGCTCGACGCCATTCTGGAAAAGGACCCCAACGGCCGCGTCGCCTGCGAGACGACCGTCTCCACCGGCCTTGTCCACATCATGGGCGAGATCACGACGAGCTGCTACGTCGATATCCCCAAGATCGCACGTGAGGTCATCCGCTCGATCGGCTACGACCGCGCGAAGTACGGCTTCGACTGCGACACCTGCGGCATCATCACCAACATCGACGAGCAGAGCGGCGACATCGCCATGGGCGTCGATAACTCCTATGAGAACAAGGAAAGCGGCGCGAGCGACCTCGACAACGGCGCGGGTGACCAGGGCATGATGTTCGGCTACGCCTGCGACGAAACGCCGGAGCTGATGCCGCTGGCCATCTCACTCTCGCACAAGATGGCCAAGCGCCTGACCGAGGTGCGCAAGCAGGGTCTTGTGGACTATCTGCGTCCCGACGGCAAGACGCAGGTCACGGTCGAGTACGACGAGGCCGGCAAGCCCAAGCGCATCGACACCGTGGTCGTCTCCACGCAGCACGCGCCCGAGGCGGAGCTGGAGACCATCCGCCGCGATATGATCGAGCTGGTCATCAAGCCCACCATCCCCGCGGGCCTGCTCGACGGCGAAACGAAAATTTATGTCAACCCGACCGGCCGTTTCGTCATCGGCGGCCCGCAGGGCGACAGCGGTCTGACGGGCCGCAAGATCATCGTCGATACCTACGGCGGCAGCGCCCCGCACGGCGGCGGCTGCTTCTCCGGCAAGGACCCGACGAAGGTGGACCGCTCCGCCGCCTACGCCGCGCGCTGGATCGCCAAGAACATCGTGGCTGCCGGTCTTGCGTCGAAGTGCCAGGTGCAGCTCGCCTACGCCATCGGCGTGGCGCATCCCGTGAGCGTGCTCGTCGAGACCTTCGGCACCGGCACGGTCGCCGATACGAAGCTTGAGGAGGCCGTCGAGAAGGTCTTTGACCTGCGCCCGACCGCCATCATCCGCGACCTTGACCTGCGCCGCCCGATCTACCGTCAGCTCGCCGCCTACGGTCACATGGGCCGCGAGGAGCTGGGCGTCGCGTGGGAGAGGTGCGATCGCGTGGAGGCGCTCCGCGCCGCGCTGTAAGCCTCGCGCACAAGAAAATACCGTTTTTCAAAGGGTCCCGCCGCGTACACGGCGGGACCCTTTTGCGTCCTCGCGCATAGACTGAAACGCAGGCGTATCGTCTGCGCTTCGGCGGCGTGCCGCCGAAAAATCAAGGAGGGTGATCGCTATCAATCGTTATCAGGGTAATTGCGGCAGCAACTGCGGCTGCGACCAGCAGTGCTGCCCGCGTCCGTTCCCGCCTCCCCCGCCGCCTCCGTATCCGCCCTACGGCGTGATCGGGCCGACCGGTCCGCAGGGCGTGCAGGGCATTCAGGGCGTTCCCGGTCCCATCGGTCCCACGGGGCCGCAGGGCGTGCAGGGTCTGCAAGGCCCGCAGGGTCCTGCCGGTCCGGCGGGCGCGCAGGGAGCACAGGGTCCCACGGGTCCTGCCGGCCCGCAGGGTCCGCAGGGCGCACAGGGGGCGCAGGGTCCCGCCGGCGCGACCGGCGCGGTCGGTGCTGCTGGCCCCGCCGGTGCTGTCGGTCCTGCCGGTCCCATCGGACCCACCGGGCCTACCGGCCCGCAGGGTCCTGTCGGTGCTGACGGTCCGCAGGGGCCTGTCGGCCCCACCGGCCCTGCGGCGACGATCAGTCCCGCGGCGGCGGTCGCAGACACCACCGATCCCGGCAACACGGCGGCTCAGCTCAACGCGCTGCTCGCCAGTCTGCGCGCGGCAGGTCTGCTCGCCACCTGAGAGAAGAAAAGCAACGCGGCGCGGGATCCCCGCGCCGCCTACATAGCATGGGAGGGATATTCGCTTTGAAGGTATGCGTTTACGCCATCTGCAAAAACGAGTCGCAATTCGCGGATCGCTTCATGGACTCAATGTCCGAGGCCGACTATGTCTGCGTGCTCGACACCGGCTCAAGCGACGACACCGTAAAAAAGCTCCGCGCACGCGGAGCCATCGTGGGCGAGACGGTCGTCTCGCCGTGGCGCTTCGACACGGCGCGGAACGAGTCGCTGGGGCTCATTCCCGCCGACGCGGACATCTGCTGCGCCATCGATCTCGACGAGCAGTTCCACCCCGGCTGGCGCGCCGCGCTGGAGCGCGCATGGCAGCCGGACACCACCCGCGCCCGCTACCGTTACACCTGGAGCTTCCGCCCCGACGGCAGCGAGGGCATGGTGTTCTGGGCGGATAAAATTCATAAAAACGGCTGCTACCGCTGGGCAAGTCCGGTGCATGAGACGCTCTCCTACACCGGCGAGGGCGCGGAGCGCTTCGTGGACGCGGCCGGCGTGCAGCTCGACCATCACCCCGACGAAACAAAGTCCCGCGGGCAATACCTGCCGCTGCTGGAGCTGGCCGTTCGGGAGGACCCGCAGAACGACCGAAACTGCCACTACCTTGGGCGGGAGTATATGTTCCGCGGCGAGTGGCAGAAGGCCATTGAAACGCTCGCGCGGCACCTGACGCTGCCCTCCGCCGTCTGGGCGGACGAACGCTGCGCATCGATGCGCTACATCGCCCGCTGCCTGCGCGCGCTTGAACAGGACACCGAGGCGGAGCGCTGGCTGCACCGCGCCGTCGCGGAGGCTCCGCACCTGCGCGAGCCGTACATGGACTACGCGCAGCTCCTCTACACGCAGGAGCGCTGGTACGGGCTGGTCGATGTGCTGCGCGCCGCGCTTGCCATCACGGAGCGCCCGCGCACCTACATCTGCGAGGCGGACGCCTGGGGAAGTCTGCCCTACGACCTGCTCTCGCTGGCGTATGCCCACCTCGGCGACGCGGAAAACGCCGCCGATGCCTGCCGAAAGGCCGTCGAGCGCTCGCCGCAGGAGGAGCGGCTGCGGAAGAATCTTGCCCTCTTTGAGCAAATGCGCGAGCGGTGACGCTCGCGCATTTTCCGTTCTGTCTATTCCGTCTTTTTGTCTGCCGCAGACCCGCTGTTCGGGTACTGCTTAGAGGAGTAAGGATTCTTGTTCTCCCGCGCCTCGTCGCGGCGGCTTCCGCAGTCGCTCGCCCAGCCGATGACGAGCATCCACAGCAGGATGCCGCCGATCCAGAGCGCGAGCGCGAGCCCCGCCCACCAAAGCGGCCAGCCGCGCCAACGGTGCAGCGCAAACAAAAGCGCCGCAGGGATGACGCCCTCCCAATTCAGCAGCACATTGAGCAGCAGGCAGAGGAAAAACCCTCCGCCGCGGCGGGTCCTTCGCATGGCTCACACTCCCTTCACGCGGATGCGGCAGGCTTCGCTTTATAGATCCTCGCCGCAGTTGGGACAGCAGCTCGGCATCCTGCCGCAGACATTGTAAAGCCCGTACCCGCAGTGCGGGCAGCGGTAAAAGAGAAACATTTGAATAAGCGACACAGCGAGCACAGCTCCCGCTATCTTCGTGCTGAAAAAGCTGACCGCAATGGTCAGCATAAAGCCGACGATCAGCGCCTCAAGGCTTCGCTTGTGCTTCATACCTGCTTCCTCCTTTCCTTTTCTCCTCACGCACTATGAGTTCATTTTGATTTTACCATATCCGTCCGCTCCTTGCAAGCGCGGCCCTTGCTTTTTCCCGCGCGGTATGATACATTATATCCACTTTCGAAATTTGGGAGCATCACGATGGAGCTTTGCGACCTTTACCTCAAATACATGAACGCCCTGTGCGAGGGTACGCTTGCCGCGCCCGAGGGCATTGCCCTCAGCGGCGAAACGCCCGAGGAGCGCGCGATGAGCCTGCAGGCCGCGCTGAAAAACGTCAGCGTGCCGGACTTCGTGCGCCGCTGCGCCCGCGCGGCGGGCGACGCGCTGCCGGACGGTCTGTTAGACGGCTTCAACGAGGAGGACTTTGCCCGCGCGCTCTTCGCGCGCATGGCGCTCGGCGGCGCGCCACAGCCGGAGGAGCCGCCCGCTCCCGCCGGGGAGGCGGACGAGCCGGCCCCCGATCCCGACGCGGGCAAGCACGCCTTCGAGGTGTTCTGCGACTGCCTGATGCTCGACGAAAACCTCATCGCCTACCTCATCGACGTGCTCAAGGCGAACGACCGCGCGGGCTTCTACAAGCTCTCGCAGGTCACGACGCATCTCGACCTCGACCCCGATGAATTTCTCTACTGGCTCGCCCACCGCGAGGACTACGCCGAGACGGACGAGGAACGCGCCTGCGCCGTCATTCTGGACGCCTGCCTCGACCGCCTGCGCACGGAGGGGCAGATGGACGTCGCGGCGGCGCTGCTCTCCGGCGACCGCATGACCTTCGACGCCCTGCGCTGCGAGGCCCCCGAGCTGCGCCAGCTCCCCGTCGCGACCTATGTGTGGTTTGAGAAAAACTACCTCGACCGCGACTACCCGCTGCGCTTCGTCCTCAGGTGCAACGGCGTGCAGTTTCCCGATACATTGAAAAAGGAGCCTTGATATGACAGCGGCTGAAATTTATAAGACCCTCGGCGTGAGCGGGGAGGTCCTCGCCTACGGCGAAAAAATACTTGAAACGCTCCGCCCCCGCTTCGTGGAGATCGACGCGCGCGCGGAGATCAATCAGGCGAAGGTGCTCGCCGCGATGCAGAAGAACCGCGTCAACGCCACGCACTTCGCCGCCTCGACCGGCTACGGCTACGACGACGAGGGCCGCGACAATTTAGAGCGCGTCTACGCCGACGCCTTCCACACCGAGGCCGCGCTGGTTCGCCCGCAGATCACCTGTGGCACCCATGCGCTCGCCGTCGCGCTGAGCGCGAACCTGCTGCCCGGCGACGAGCTGCTCGCCATCTCCGGCAAGCCCTACGATACGCTCGAGGAGGTCATCGGCATCCGCCCCTCGCCCTGCTCGCTCGCCGAATACGGCGTAAGCTACCGGCAGGTCGATCTGCTCGACGACGGCAGCTTTGATCTTCCCGCCATCCGCGCCGCCATCTCGGCGAAAACGAAGCTCATCCACATCCAGCGCTCCAAGGGCTACCAGCCGCGTCCGACGCTCTCGGTCGCGCAGATCGGCGAGGCCATCGCTGTCTGCCGCGCGGTCAAGCCCGATGTGACGATCATGGTCGATAACTGCTACGGCGAGTTCGTCGAGACGGTCGAGCCGAGCGACGTCGGCGCGGACATGATCGTCGGCAGCCTCATCAAGAACCCCGGCGGCGGTCTTGCGCCCATCGGCGGCTACATCGCCGGTACGCAAAAGTGCGTGGACCGCTGCGCCTACCGTCTCTCCGCGCCCGGGCTCGGGCAGGAGGTCGGCGCGAACCTCGGGCTGATGCCCTCGCTCTATCAGGGCTTCTTCCTCGCGCCGAACGTCGTCTCCGGCGCGGTCAAGGGCGCGGTGTTCACCGCCGCCGTGTACGAGTCCCTCGGCTTCCGCGTCGTTCCCGCCGCAAGCGAGGAGCGGCACGACATCATCCAATGCGTCGAGCTGAAAAGCCCCGAGGGGATGCTCGCCTTCTGCAAGGGCATCCAGTCCGCCGCACCGGTGGACAGCTATGTGGACCCCGTCCCCGGCGATATGCCCGGCTACGATTCGCAGGTCATCATGGCGGCGGGTGCGTTCGTGCAGGGCAGCTCCATCGAGCTGTCCGCCGACGGCCCCATCCGTCCGCCCTACGCGGTTTACTACCAGGGCGGCCTGACCTGGTACCACGCCAAGCTCGGCGTGCTGCTCTCGCTGCAAAAAATGCTTGACGCAGGGCTGGTCACACTGCCCTGACTCTATATTGTCAGGAGGGTCTTGCTATGCTGATTCGAAGGACTCCCCTCACCAACCGTCATTTCCGGCGCAGACCCCCGCCGGAGACTGTCCGTTTTTTGATCTCAAAATACTGACAGATATAAAGGAGTTTGACAATTCTATATGTGGTTCTGGCTTTCTCTCATCGCGCTGCTCTGCTGGAGCGGCAGCGACCTCTTTTCCAAAATCGGCTGCCGCGACGAGGACGACCGTCTCAGCCATCTCAAGATGGTCATGGCAGTCGGCGTCGTCATGGGTCTGCACGCGGCGTTTGAGATCTTCGTCGGCGGGACGGAGATCAGCTTTGCTATCATCCTCACCTACCTGCCCGTGTCGCTGCTCTACATCGGCTCGATGACGCTCGGCTATCTGGGGCTGCGGTACATTGAGCTGTCCGTCTCGTCGCCCATCTGCAATTCCTCCGGCGCGCTCGTCGCCGTGATGACGCTTGTGTTCCTCGGCGGCGAGGATTATTCCCCGCTTGCCATCTTCGCCGTGATTTTGGTCTGCGTCGGCGCGATCGGTCTCGGCGTGGTGGACGCGACCGAGGACCCCGAGCTGCGCGCGGCGCGTCAGGCCGAGGGCAACCGCAAGTACGCCAAGAGCTTTCTCGCCCTCGCGCTGCCGGTGGCCTACTGCCTGCTCGACGCGGCGGGCACCTTCGCGGACAACCGCGTGCTCGAAACACTCGACGAGGGCAGCGCGAACGTCGCCTATGAGCTGACGTTCCTCTTTGCCGCCGTGGTGTGCTTCGTCTACGTCGTGCTGATCCGCAGGGACCGCCTTATTCCCAAAAGGGAGGCGCCGAAGTACCTCGGCGCGGTCTGCGAGACCGCGGGCCAATTTGCCTACATCTATGCCATCGCGGATACCGAGCACCTTGCCATGTCCGCGCCCATCATCAGCTCCTACTGCGCGGCGAGCGTGCTGTGGAGCCGCCTGTTCCTCAAGGAAAAGCTCTCGTGGAAGCACTACGCGATGATCGCTCTCGTGGTCGTCGGCATCGCCATCATGGGCGTGTTCGACTTATAAAGAAAACAGAAAAGGACGGCCTTGCGCCGTCCTTTTTCTATTCCTCGATGGGCACGTCGATGATATTCACGCCGCGGCGCAGGGCGTATTCGATGGTGTAGCGCGTGCCGCCGGGCAGGCCGTCGTGCACGGCGATGAGCAGGTCGGAATGGTCGACCATGTAGCGGTTGCGCCGCTGCATACACTCGCGCGTGTAGCGTTCCTGCACCATCGTCTCATAGTCGCACTGCTCCAGAATCCGGCGGTAGCGCTCGCGCTGCGCCGCGCTCCAGCCGTCCGCCTGCGTCGGGCAGGGGATCGCCGCCTCGAGCGTCACCTCGCTGTGGCGCTCGCGCAGTGCCAGCACCGCCTCGGCGCAGTAGAGGTCGCAGCCCTCCGCCATGCCGCAGATAAAGTGCGTGTAGCCGTCCTCCACAGCCCGGGCGATCACCTCGCGCAGCCGCGCCTTGAGCCGCAGGCAGCGCTCGTCGCTCTCATCCGTCCCCCACGGCAGCTTCGCCGGGCGGTGGCCCGTAAAGCAGCAGCTCACCGGTTTTCCGCGCACACGCATTCCTCCCCTCGTTGTTTTCTTTCTATTATAGAACGTTCGTTTTTATTTGTAAAGTGTTGTTTTTCCTCTTGCATTTTTTCCAACGCTGTGCTATGCTTTAGCCAAACTTGAAATACAGGTCTTCGAGGCGGGGTGAAATTCCCCACCGGCGGTATAGTCCGCAAGCGGCATTTTTTGCCGCACGATCCGGTGCGATTCCGGAACCGACGGTCACAGTCCGGATGAGAGAAGATGTGCTGCGCGCTGTTACCACGCAATTCCCTCGCTCTTTTTGCGTCATGCACCTTGGAAGACTCGTTCTTTCAAGGAAAATGAACAAAAGGAGTGTTTTTTCATGTCCGAACCCAACGTCAACGCCATCCCCTCCGCCCGCGCCGCGGGCCGCAGCCGCACGCACAAGGTAACGGTCACCGCCATGCTCTCGGCCGTCGCCTTCGTGCTCATGTTCATCGAATTCCCCATCCCCGCGCTCATCCCCGCCTTCGTCAAGCTCGACATCTCCGACCTTCCCGAGCTGCTCGCCGCATTTTCGCTCGGCCCCGTCTACGGCGTGGTGGTGGCCTTTCTGAAGAACCTGCTCTTCGCCGTGCTGCACGGCACCTCGTCCGCCTACGTCGGCGAGCTGTTCAACTTCCTCATGGGGTCGGTGTTCGCCTTCTCTGCCGGCTTTGTCTACCGGCGCAACAAGTCCCGCCGGGGCGCGCTGCTCGGCGCAGTCATCGGCACGCTGCTCATGGCAGTGCTCTCCGTTCCGCTGAACTACTTCGTGGTCTACCCCGCCTACGTCGTGTGCTATCACCTGCCGCTCGAGACCATCATCGGGATGTACCAGGCCATCCGTCCCTCGGTCGACGGTCTGCTCGAATGTCTGCTCGTGTTCAATATGCCCTTCACATTTTTCAAGGGCCTGCTCGACGTGGCGCTGTGCTTTTTGATCTACAAGCCGCTCTCCCCCCTGCTGCACAAGTAAAAAGGCTCTCTCGGGCGGTCTGCCAAGGCAGGCCGCCCTTTTTATGCAAACAGCCGAAAATTTGTAAAAATTTTGTGCAAAACGTTGGGTATCTGCAATATTGACGATTTGCTCCCGCAAGACTATAATTCACTCATTCAATCCAATAAAGCGAAATGCAACGATCGAGACAAGTACCATGCGCCATTCGGTCACAGCGAGTCGGGGACAGTGGGAGCCCGATACACAGAGGCCATGCGAATAACACTCGGGAGCAGCGATCTGAACGGCTTCGGCCCGGTAGGAAAGACGCGGCGTGCGGCGTTAAGGCACAGGGGTTTGTTGGAACCCCGCAAAGGGGCCGGTCCTTGGATCGGCAAATTAGGTGGCACCACGGATACGCAGCGATTCGTCCTAAAATTTACAGGACGTCGCTGCTTTATTTTATCTGGAGGTGCTTTTTATGTGCGCTATCATCGGTTTTGATTCCCCCACCCTGACGGAGCAGGAGATCCGTCCTTACTTTGACCGCACCGTTTCCCGCGGTCCCGACATGAGCCGGATGGAAAAGGCCGGCCGCGGTATGCTCGGCTTCCACCGCCTTGCCATCATGGGCCTGCACGAGGAGGGGATGCAGCCCTTCCACCTCGGCGGCGACATGGCGGTTTGCAACGGCGAGCTGTACGGCTTCCGTCCGCTCAAAAAGGAGCTGGAGGCCAAGGGCTACACCTTCGCGTCCGAGTCCGACTGCGAGCTCATTCTCCCCCTCTACCGCGAGTACGGCGTGGAGATGTTCACCAAGCTCGACGCCGAGTTCGCCATGATCATTTATGACGCCAAGACCGACCGCCTCGTCGCCGCGCGCGACCCCATCGGCATCCGCCCGCTCTTCTACGGCTATCTCGCCGACGGCGGCATCCTCTTCGCCAGCGAGGCGAAGAACCTCGTCGGTCTGTGCGAGCGCATCATGCCCTTCCCGCCGGGCCACTACTACGCCGACGGCAAATTCGTCCGCTACGCCGACCTCACCACGGTGACGGAATACTCCAGGGACGATCTGGACACCGTGTGCAAAAAGATCCGTGAGAAGCTCATCGCGGGCGTGGAAAAGCGGCTCGACGCCGACGCGCCGCTCGGCTTCCTGCTCTCCGGTGGACTGGATTCCAGCCTTGTCTGCGCCATCTCCGCCAAGCTCCTCGGCAAGAAAATCCGCACCTTTGCCATCGGCATGGACCTTGACCCCATCGACCTCAAGTACGCCCGTGAAGTCGCCGACTTCATCGGCGCCGAGCACACCGAGGTCATCATGACGCGCGAGCAGGTGCTCGCCTCGCTCGAGGAGGTCGTTGCCATGCTCGGCACTTACGACATCACCACCATCCGCGCGAGCATGGGCATGTACCTGTGCTGCAAGGCCATCCACGAGCAGACCGACGTGCGTGTGCTCATGACGGGCGAGATCTCCGACGAGCTCTTCGGCTACAAGTACACGGACTTCGCGCCCTCGCCCGAA
>Ga0256405_10012572_pt1 | contig 10449 bp, 15 predicted proteins | sample RumenRJG_02DNA_FD_189096 | JGI IMG/M metagenome (GOLD analysis project Ga0256405, IMG submission 189096) | Bovine rumen microbial communities from Lethbridge, Alberta, Canada - RJG_02 | ecosystem: Host-associated > Mammals > Digestive system > Stomach > Rumen | place: Canada: Alberta... | reverse complement strand
TCAAGTTAGGGATACCTTCTCCATCATGTTGGAGAACGGAGGACGAAAAAGTCTGCCGTGGGGGTTTTGGACAAAAATGGAAGAAACCTATTGCCTTTACTCAACGCAAAATTGCGTTCTCTAAACCTGCTGTTTTGGCAGTTTTGAAGGGTGTAGACTTTTTCCCAAAAATGGGAAAAACTACTTCCCTTATGTAAGCCGCCCAGCATGGAACAAAAGGTGATCCCCCTGTGTTGGTGAGAATCCAATTTTGGATTTTGACAGGTAGGACTTTTACTCAAAAATGAGTAGAACCAATGCAGGGTTACGAATCCAATTTTGGATTTGTAGAAGGGATAGACTTCTTTCCAAAAATGGAAACAAGTACTCCCCCTCCTGCGGTAGAGTTTCAGCATTTCAAATGCGTAAAATGGTGCAGCAGCTTTTCCATGTTCACTTAGGAGTTTCCCCTTCGGCGAAACATCATTTACCGACCAGCGGGCGGCTGTCTTTTGGGCGGGTGTTGGAAACACTCATAAGTGCGCATTTCCTAAAAATGACAATGCCGCTGCCGCTGAACTACGTTGTTTTGGGGGTTATCATGGAACAGTTATTGGCAAAATTACGGCAGGCAACGACAAGAGAAGAAGCAGAAACTTGCCTGAATCAGTTGTGGCAGCGCATGGGTGAAATAAACACCTATTACAGAAACAAGTTTGGCATGGACGAACCGCCCGCGGAATGGCTGGAGATGGGAAAGCGCATTGAAGATATGCGGGGGCAAGGCGTTTCTCCAAGTGAGATTTGCAAGAAGCTGCACATGAAAAAAGTGATGTACCTGCATATTTTGACGGAATACACCAGCTACAAAAGGCGGGCTGTAGAAGCAGAAAGCAACCTCCTGGAATGAAAGGTGATCTATTTTGGGGCTATTGTTCCAAGTGGTACACCTGCCCAAAACTGGACATATCCCCAAAATTGGGGGAGTCGGCAGCGTGATAGTAAATCCTTGCGGGCATATTTCGCCTGTGAGGGGTGCAGGGCATAGTCTTTATAGCATACAAAAAAGACCACCCCATAAGGGGCAGCCTTTAATGTGCGGGGCAACGTATCGCCAAAATACGCAGCCATATACTAGACCTTAATCAATCTTTGCCTTGATTGCATTATATCACAATCGGTTCCAGTATGGTATAATATTTTTGCTGTGCACCCCTAAAAGTCCGCACACGGAAAGGGGGGCTGGAGCAGTATGCTGGATACCTTAGTCAATCTGGGAACCTCAATTCTTGCCAGTGTAATCGCCTATTACCTGTGTAAGTGGCTGGACAAACACCTTTAAGCACAGCAAGGTGAACCAGTATCATTAAGTCCTGAGCGGTGTCGCCAACGCCGTGACGGCAGGGCAGGGGAAACCCTGCTCTTTTTTTTATATTCCTTCTCCTATAGGGAAAAGAAAAAGCCACCCATAGCGGGCGGCTAGTCGTTCATCAGGAAACTGTGAAGCGTTTTGTTGTGGTGGCTTTGGTGTATCGTTCTGCGATTGCGGGGAGTTCCTTCTTGAGTGCGGTGGTGTCTACGCGGTGGGAGGTTACTGTGATGTACGAGAGGGAGAACACATCGACGGTCATTTTCTCTTGCCCTCTGGACTCCATTTCCTCCTTGAGTGAGGTTTCAATCTTTGCGATTTCTTCGGCAAGTTCCTTTGCCATAATCTTGAGGGATTTCAATTCGCGTACTTGCTGTACCATCATTTCGTTAGTCATTTTCTTTTCCTCCCTTTTGTATAGCGTACCCTATACACATAACCTTATTTGATTGGGTGAACCTTTATCTTGATTACATTATAGCGTACGCTATACATTCTGTCAATAGGAAAAATGAAAAAAATCCTTGAATTTTAAGGGATTGACATATAGCGTACGCTATACTATAATAATGGTAAAGAAAGGAGGTTGGACACCATGAAAGAGAAAAGAAGTTCGCTAGGCTACATCAATAAGCTGGAGTACATCGGGGAGTATGGCAAGGCGAATTATGACCGAATCAATCTGACGGTGCCCAAGGGGCTGCGGGAGTTCTACAAGAACGAAGCAGACAAACGAGGGTTATCCATCAGCAAGCTGTTTACTACAGCAGCAGACGATTGGCTGAGCCGGAATTAAAAATAGCCCTATGCGTGGACAGTCGCTAAACCATACGCATAGAGCAGGTCAACAGGGCGAACCTATTGCCTATACATCATAGCATAGGTTTTCCCGGTAGGAAAGGGGAAACTCAAATGATAATCGTAAGAGAAGAATTACCAAGCACTGTAAATATTTACATGGAGAAGAACACGGAAACGGGGCAGGGGTTAGTACTGGTAAACAAGAACCTGCCTGAGGAAGTACAGGAACAACTTCTCAAAGAGTGCCTTGTGAAGTACAAGGAAAAGTACAACGAGGATTTCTGACCGATAATCAAGGAGCTGCCCAGGCGGGCGGCTCTTTTTGTATACATAACCATTGATAAAGTAAAGTGAAAATCCCCTTCTCCTAGTGGCGTTATGATGTATAGTGTACGCTTGTTTGTGTGTGTTTGCTTTGGTATAATATTGGTATAAACCAAATATAAACCGTCAAAGGGGGGGATATGACGATGGCACGGAACTATAAGAAGAAGTACGAGGAGTACCAAGGAACGGCAGAGCAGAGACACAACAGGAAGAAGGGGAACAGGTAATGTTTATATACGTCAAGCCTAGCGGATACGATGGCAAGGAGCTTGTGACCGTGGGGACGTATGAGAGCCTACTTGCTATTGTGGCACAATACAAGGGGATTGAGGTCAAGTGCGTGGCGGGTGTCGGTGAAAAGCTGACTCCTGCTTCATACAGACACATTGAGCAGTCATTAAAGCACCATTGCGGGCGGCAGGTAAACTCGTTCATCAAGCCCGTGGTGTGGCGGCTGCCATTCCTTGAGAGCGAGGAAAACCTATGGAGGGACAACGAATATGGGGAAGTCACAAAGGGATAAGGGAGCGCGCGGGGAACGGCTCTGGCGGGATATGTGCAGAGAACAGGGATTTGAAAACGTGGAGCGCGGGTGCCAGCTATACCAACGTGGGAGCGAGATTGCAGACGTTATAGGGCTGCCGAAGATACATCAAGAGGTCAAGTTTGTGGAACGGCTGAACCTGCGGGCGGCTATGGAACAATCGGAACGCGATGCCAAGGACAGCGGGCGGCAGTCAATACCTATCGTAGCACACAAGACCAGCCGGAAAGAGTGGCTTGTATCTATGCGGGCGGTTGATTGGTTTGCAATGTACAAGGCGTGGCTTTCCTCCTCCTGATGGCATAGTGTATCATGTTATGGGAGGTGTTGGACAATGGCAAAGTTAGGCAGACCAACGGCGAAACATTCTGAGATGGTCGGCTTCAAGCTGACTGTACAGGAGAGGGACGATTTGCGGCGGTGTGCTATTGCGGAGAATCTGACAATGGCGGATTTCCTGCGGAAGTGTATAACCAACTGTAAGATACGCCACAAGCGGGCGGGAGACTGGCCGGAAGAAACGGACAGATAACACAAAAAGACCAGCACTAGGAAGGTTGGACGCCGTTTAGTGCTAGTCTCTATCGTTACCCGCCCGCGAGGACGAGGGTGTTTGAGGATACCTGCGGGACACTCATTGACCGCATGGTATCGGTTGGCAGGTGGAGAGAATATCCGCTGCCAAAAAGAGTTTATGTGTAAATAATAACACATATACGCCGATAGGGAAAGGAGATATTCACCTATGGTTGCGATTGTAATATTTTCTGATGATGGAACGGCTTATTGCATGGGCAAGAGCAAGGGAAGTGTGATTGATTGCGTAACGGCTGTGACCAACAGCGGGCAAATGGATTTGAAGTATGTATCTGACCATGAGAAGCGAATGAAATATATATCAAGAGCGTTTGAGGCGATTGAAGGAGAGGAGAAGTAATGGCTGTGTTGAATGAGTTTGCGGATTTCCCGTCTATATGGAGCAGCGACAAGGTGTATTTTACGGATACCTGTGCGAATTTATCTATCCTGCCGAAGGGAAAACAGGAGTTATTCAAGCCCGATAAACCCGTGGAGAAGCTGACCAAAAGGGACTTAGACAAGACCATCAAGAGAGCCTTTAGCAGTCTATCGGTTGAGGATTTCGACAACTTCAGGAGCATATCACTGAAGGGTATCAAGAAGGCTGATGGAGACAGGAAAGCCTTGAAGAAAATATTTGAGAAGGAATATCCGATGAACAAGGAAGGGTTCGCGTCCTACCTGTACCAGCTATTCATAGACAGCGGGCTGTACTATATCGGTGTGCAGTTATATGCCAAGTCTTGCAGACTGGATACCAAGGTGTGTGAACCAAAATATGCGGTGATGATGTGGGGAATGTTCTCCAAGATGGCGGAGGTTCTTTTCCCTGCCGGACATTTCGCCTTGCCTTCTACGGCAGCTATGGATTTGTTTGTGGATACGATAAACGCCGGAGATGGTGTGCGGGATATGCCCGCCCGCAAATCGTTATACACGAAGGTGGATTTCTCCTGTAAGGAAACAGCAAGCGGGCGGCTGGCGATAACAGCGGAAACGAGCAAGAGTATTTCCACTATCGAGATAACCGACATAAGCAAGATTGGCAAGAACAATAAGGATTTCCAAAAGCTATTCCTGCTATTCATGGTGAAAGCCAAGGAACAGGCGGTAGGTAGTGATGGCGTATTGCGTAGACCATACATCGAGTTCCCATTACAGGAGCTAGTGGACAACGGCTTTTATAAGTCGATTGAATCCGCCAGGAAAGGGGTTAAATCGGTGTGCGGTAAGATGGGGCTTTTCTCCGTAAGCGGCAATATGAAGCTGCGGGGCAAGCGTGACATAACCGAGGGCGGCAGTATCCCCTTTACAGGTTGGTGCATAAAGCGCGGTGTCGTGATGATACAGTTAAACCCGATGACGAATTGGAGTATCCTGACCTACTTCTACACCTGTATACCGTCCTATTATCCGCAGTTGTCGAGCCGGTCCCTGACGTTGCTATACAAGATAGCTTTCCTGTGTCGGCAGAATACGGCGAAGATAAAGAAAGACGGTTGGTTTACTATGAGCTACAGGGCAATACAGCAGTATCTAAACCTGCCGCATGAGAACCAAACCAAAAACCCTGAACGCGACATAAAGCAACGTATCGAAGAAGCTGTAATCGAGATTGAGGATATGGAAAATAAATCCGTAGGTATCCCCGAATTGCAGTTCGAGCAGCTACATGATGATACGGCAAGTATAACGGACTTCCTGGACAGCGGGCGGCTGAAAGTGATAGTAAACGGCAGTATGCGGGAAGAATTGTTAGTGTTGGAGGATACCAAGACAACGAAACGGAAAGAAGCTGCCAAGAAAACCAAGCCCACTAAAAAGCCCTAAACCCTTGTCAGTACTGGGCTGACGGTACTTTTTGCACCAAAAACACGCAAAAAATGAACGATTTTTGGGGTTTGTGTATATCAAAATAAACAGGCTGTAGCCCTTGTAGCTGTAAGGATATACAACGATATGACGGTATAAAAAAGCCTTGAAAAAAAACCAACTTTTTGGGTGGGAAAACCAACTTTTTGGGTGGGAAAACCAACTTTTTAGGTGGGAGCATTTTTTTTGAACCCGCATAATTACTGGGTTTTCGATATAGCGTACTTTTCTAAGTAGTACTAAGTAGTACTAAGGGGGGAGGGTCGGACAAATCCTCCCACTCCCCGTTTGGTATAATCGTGCCAAGATAAGACGATGTTGGCAGGTACGTTTGGGGAATGTACCTTGCATAACACATACTAGCAAGTAACAGAGTATTGCCTTTAGGGAAAGGGGATTCCTCCTCCTGATGGCAGAAAGGGGATTTCATGGACATTAAGGAGCAGTTGAAAGAGAACGCAGAGAACCTTGCAAGGGGATTCCTTGACGAAGCACGAGACCACAAATCGTTTGAGTGTCCGAAATGCGGGCGGGGAGGTGCAGGGTCGAAGCATAAGGACGGTATCACGCTGGGCGCGGGCGGCTTGTTTGGTTGTTACTCCTGCCACTTTGCGGGCGGGGACATTATAGACCTGTACAGGGGCAAGTACAACGTGGACTATAAGACAGCGGTATCCGAATTGGGCGCGATGATGTCACTTGTTCCGCCCGCTGCACAAGTGAAGAAACCTGCACCAAGTAAAACGGCTGAACAGGTTATAGCAGAGTTCGAGCAGTTGCCAATGGTGGCAATGCCGAAAGCATACCGGGGAATAAGCAAGGAAACGCTGAACAGATACGGCGTGAAATACTGTCAGAAATTCATAAACCCGAAGATAGCAGGGACATACAAGGGAGCACGAAAGGCGGTTGTATTCCCCACCAGCAACGGCAGATACTTTGTGCGGGCGTGTGAGCCTAAGCAGACGGAACTATGCGACAGGTGGGATATAGGCGGCAAAGAGCCGTTCAACCTTGCAGCACTTAAAAGCGGGCGGTCTGTGTTCGTGGTGGAGGGCGTTATAGACGCATTATCCATCATCGAAGCGGGCGGCGAAGCTATTGGTCTTAGCGGGATTGATGGCATTGGCGGTTTAGTATCGGCGTTAAAGAGTTCCCCTTCCCCTAATGGCTTACTATTGGCGGCTGACAATGACGAAGCAGGGGCAAATGGGGCTGCGGTATGGGCAAGCAAGCTGAAAGAAATAGGCGTGGAGTGTGAAGTGGTGGACACGGCGAAGCTGTACGGCGGGGAGAAGGACGCGAACGAAGCCTTGCAGCGTGATAGTAAATCTTTCCGGCAGAGAGTCGCGGAGCTATCGGCACATGAAGCGGCAGTGGTCAATCCCTGGGCAGGGTCATTTAGCGGATTCATGGAGCGTATAGCGGGCGGAGACTACAAGCCTATTCCAACGGGGATTAAGTGCATTGATGACCTGCTTGGCGGTGGCTTTGTTGCTAAACAGCTTGTGGTCATCGGTGCGCCGCCCGCAATGGGCAAGACAGCTTTCTGTCAGTGGCTAGTGGAGAAAACAGGCAAGGCGGCTTTGTACTTCTGCTTTGAGATGGCAAGAGACCAATTACAGGCACGAGGGATAAGCAGGGTATTATTTGAGCATGGCAAAGACCTTTCCGCAATGGAGGTTATGCAGGGTCGCGGGTGCTGGCGTGAAGGCGTGGAGCTATACAAGCAGGAGATTGCGGGCAACGTGGCGTATTTCGGTTTAGGCAGCGGCTTACATTCGAGCGACATTAACGAGATGTTGCGGATAATGCAGGACGGCGTGAAGTATCGGGCAAGCATTGGAGAACCTTCTCCCCTAGTGGTGGTGGACTACCTGCAATTATTGCGGGCGGGCGGCAAGGACGAGAGCGAGAACCTGCAAGCGGTAATGGAACGGCTGAAAGAGTTTGCGGTGCGAAATGGTACGGTGGTTATTGGCATCGTGGCGAACAATCGAGAGTCGAACAAGGCGGGCGGCGTGTCTATGTATTCCGGGCGCGGTGGCAGTTCCATTGAGTACGGGGCTGACATTGTGTTGGGGCTGACCTACACGGAGATATTAGACCAGCAGGAAGAAGTCACGCACAAGGACAAAGTAAGTCTTGTAATGACCAAGGGCAGGTTCGCGCAAAAGGATAGCCGCGTAGACTTCACCTTTGATGGGCGGCACACTACGTTTATCCCTGCGGAAACGTGGAGCAAGCCTGTACCGAAGAAACAGCAGCGGGAAATTTCAAGCCTGTTAGATTTCAAGTCAGCAGTAAAGGGGGTGAAACAATGACACAAGACGAGATTAAAGACATTCAGGACAATATGCACCAGATATTAGACCACCTTGCGGAGCTGGATGCCGTGGAGGATTGGACGAGCGAACAAGCCGAAGAAGCGGGCGGGGACGTTGCAGACCTCCGTCACTACATGACACGGCTAGAGAGCTATTACAGTGTGTATCGGAGCATTGACTAAACAGGCGGGCGGGTGTATTCCCGCCTTGCTTTTTACTATGCAGGTATATATAATTTGATTAACAGACAGAAAATCAAAGGGGTGTTTGAGATGGCACGAAAGAGTAAGGAACAGGCAAGGAAGGACAGGGAACAGCGGGCAGAATTGCGGGAGGTTCAGAAGCAGACAGAAGCAAGAGAGAAAAGGGATATGCGGACTAGGCAGCGGGTGGAGCGTGAGGAGTTGCGGGAGCGACAAGCCAAACGGCGGGCGGAAGAATCCACCACTCATGCGGGCGGCAAGCGTGAAGGGGCAGGGCGTAAACCATCTATTCCCCACAACGAAAGTCTGATTGCAGGGGTTGACCTGAATCCCAAACGGACATACACCTTCTATGGGGCGGCTGATGAACGTAGGGCGGTCAAGAAGTTCCTGAACGTATGGCGGGAATTGCGGTTCAAGTTATCGCCGGAGGAACGTGTGGAGCTATTGCAGAAGTTCAATGGACTCACCATATACGAGCTTATGACTGATGGGACACTCATTGACCAGCGGGAGATTAGACGAATCAAAAGAAAGCTGCCGAGCCTAACCAAGTACATCAATGAGATTTCCCCTTCCCTGCCGGCTGGAGGTGGTGCTGATGAGCAAGAAAGCATTGACTAAAGCATTGCGGGCGGAGGTCGATAAGAGTGACCTGAACGAGCACCACAAGTTATTCTGCCTGTACTATGTGCAGAACCATAACGCGACACAAGCCTATGTCAATGCGTATGGGTGTACGAGAAGGACAGCAGGTGTCAATGGTCATGCGCTACTAAAGAAAACTGAAATTAAGACAGAAATTCAAAGGCTGCAAAAACTCATTGAGGAAGATATGGGCGTAGACTCCATGAGCATGATACGCTTTTGCCTGAAGGTGGTTGGGGCTGACATTGGGGACTACTTAGAGTTCCGCCCGCAAGAAATAGACGTTACATCACCGGACGGGACTACCACCAAGGGAACGATTAGCAGCGTTATCGTGAAGGATAGCGACTATTGCGACACAAGCCTAATCAAGAGCATACGCCAGCAGGGAGCGAGTGTTCATGTGGAGCTATACAGTAAGCAATGGGCGTGGGATAAACTCGATAAGTTCTTCGGGTGGACTCAATCCAAACAGGCGGAAGATGGCAGCGGAACGCTATCCATTGCAGAAGCTATGGCAAGAGCAACGGAACGCGCAAGGCGTATGGAGGAAGAAGCCAACAAACAGGAAAGCGGTGTTATCGTTATCCATGATGATGTGGGGGAATGAGTATGCAGAAACAAAGAGACTTCATCACGAATTGGCTGCGGGAAACGTTCGAGCCTGGGGCGGTTCGTGTCAAGGAATGGTACAACGATAGCCGCTGTGTGGTGACTGATGGCGTGGAGGATATGCCTGTCTTGTTCTATGGGCGAACACTCGTAGCGGGCGGCAGACCAGTGGCACGCATGAAGTCACCAAGGGAAATGATTGTCTGACATGGTATCAAAACTAACTGTTTATAACCACAATTATAAATCGTTAGCAGAATTTGAAAATCTGTCAGAAAGTCAAAAAGTCTAACTGTTGCTATCGTACATTATGCACAGTTAAAAATGATTGTCTGTCAGATAACCATAATTGCGCGGGTGTGTCCGTCCTGTGTGAATATGATTATCTGTCAGTTAATCAAAACTAACTGTTTATAACTTAAATTATAAACCGTTAGTAGGTTTGAAAGTCTGACAGATAATCAGACTAACTCGTTAGAAGGGGAAACCTAAAAAGTTCACAGGAGAATATCTGTCAGATAATCAAAACCTGCGCCGAGCCAGCAGGGGAAAGGATAGCCGGAACACTAACTATAACTTGAATTATAGTTAGTGCATGGTATCCGGCGGGCGGCTGCAAGGTGTAAACATTAACTATAATTCAGGTTATAGTTAGTAAAACGCCACAAATTCGCCACTTATTCGCTACGATTTCGCCATGAAAAAGCTACTTTCCGTTTTAAGGGGGCTGACAGACTCATAGGCGAAGTTTAGGCGGGCGGGTATATAAACTATTACGTAAGAGTGTAGGCGGGTGCTGTGGGGCAAATATGGCGGGCTGATTGACGGGCGGGGAAATTCCCCTTCCCTGTCGGCAAAATAGGAGGTTGTGACAATGGTTGACGATATGGAGTTGTACCTGCGCTGGGTCATGGAAGGGCTGCGGGCGGCAAAGACCAGGCAGGAAGTTGAGCAATGGTTAGGCGTATTGCAGGAACAAGTGAACGAGATATGCAAGCAGTACCGGGGAAAAGTCTCGCTAGGATAATGGACGGATAACAAAATAGTTAGCCGTGGTATCCTCAAGTTAGGGATACCTTCTCCATCATGTTGGAGAACGGAGGACGAAAAAGTCTGCCGTGGGGGTTTTGGACAAAAATGGAAGAAACCTATTGCCTTTACTCAACGCAAAATTGCGTTCTCTAAACC
>Ga0256405_10012571_pt1 | contig 10450 bp, 9 predicted proteins | sample RumenRJG_02DNA_FD_189096 | JGI IMG/M metagenome (GOLD analysis project Ga0256405, IMG submission 189096) | Bovine rumen microbial communities from Lethbridge, Alberta, Canada - RJG_02 | ecosystem: Host-associated > Mammals > Digestive system > Stomach > Rumen | place: Canada: Alberta | collected... | reverse complement strand
CCAGATCAATCTTGGCGCGCAGCGTATAACGTCCCTCTTCAAACTCGCCGTTTTTCATGCGCTCGAACAAATCGAGACTCTCTTCGATCGGGCGGTCACGCCAGGGGCTGACAGCGGGATGCGTCGTGTCGCCGCGGTATTCCCGGAACTGCTCGGGCGTCAGCTCGCAGACATAGGCAAGGCCCTTGCGGATCAGCTCAAGAGCATACTCATAGGTTTTATCAAAATAATCGGAACCGTAAAAGAAGCGATCGCCCCAATCAAAGCCGAGCCAATGAATGTCGTCCTGAATGGCGTCTACATACTCGGTGTCTTCCTTGGCCGGATTGGTATCGTCCATACGCAGATTGCAGATGCCGCCGAAGTGTTCGGCCGTGGAAAAGTCGATCGTCAGCGCTTTGCAGTGGCCGATGTGCAGATATCCGTTCGGCTCGGGCGGAAAGCGGGTGTGGATCTGCATGCCGTAGCAGCGGTTGCCTTCCTGCAGGTCTTCTTTTACGAATTCTTCGATAAAATTTCTGGTCTCATCCATTCGAATTTATCTCCTATTTGTAAATTCTTTGCCATTATAACTGATTTGAGTAGCAATTACAATAAAAATATGTTAGACTAATGAGCCAAAGGAAGTGATTCATATGAAAGATAAATACGACGTTGTCATTATCGGCGGCAGCATCGCCGGCGTCTCGGCGGCACTGACCTGCGTAAATCGCGGGAAAACGGTTGGTGTGATCACGAACAGTGCCGAGACGAGCAGCCTGTATAAGGCCGAAAGAATCACGAACTATCCCGGGATCCCCGCCGCGACGGGCAAGGAGATCAGCGAGATTCTCTCCGCCCAGCTCCGTGCCTGCGGGGCGGACGTGATCAGTGGCCGCGCGCTCAGCGTCATGCCGATCGGCAAGAGCTTCGGCGTTGCTGTGGGCAGCGATTTCTGCAACTGCTCCGCCGTTATCATCGCAGCAGGTATTACGAGAGAAAAGCTCTACCCCGGTGAGGGAGAATATCTCGGCCGCGGCGTCAGTTACTGCGCGACCTGCGACGGCATGCTGTATCGGGGCAAAACCGTTGCAGTGATCGGCAGCGGCGAGGAAGCCTCACATGACGCGGATTTCCTTGAGAGCATCGGCTGTACGGTGCTTCGCATGACGAAGGCTTCGCGCTATGAGATCCGCGGCGGATTGAAGGCGGATACGGTCGTTGTCGGAGACGAGGAACACAAGGTCGACGGCGTGTTTATCATCAAAGATACCGTTTCCGTTACCAAGCTTGTCCAGGGACTTGAGTATTCCGACGGCGGCATCGTGACAGACCGGAAAATGCAGACGAACGTTCCCGGCGTATTTGCTGCCGGAGACTGCACAGGAAAGCCGTATCAACTGGCCAAGGCGGCGGGCGAGGGCAATGTGGCCGCGCTCAGCGCCTGTGAATATATCGATAACAACAAATAACAAAGAAACACAAAAAGGAGAAAGAATCATGGCAATTGCACATTTTGACAGTAAATCTTTCGACGAGGCGATCGCCTCCGGTACGACGCTGGTAGACTTCTGGGCGACCTGGTGCGGCCCCTGCCGCATGCAGGCTCCGATCCTGGACGCTTTTGACTCCGAGATGGGCGATGTTGTCAAAGTCGGCAAAGTCGATGTGGACGAGCAGCCTGATATTGCCGCGCGCTACAATATTTTCAGCATCCCGACACTGATCGCCTTCAAGGACGGCGCCGAGATCGCCCGCACGGTCGGCGTGACCGATATGGACGGCCTGAAAAAGCTGACCCAAGCTTGACAAAAGAGCCGAGTTATTCTATAATTCCCAATATCTGCGAGGAAGGGCAGGAGTACGCATTTTCTTTGCTTCAGAGAGGAAACGTTTGGTGAAAGTTTCTGTGAAGAGATGCGGAAGGTCGGCCCGGAGCATCTGCCGTGAAGGAACGTCAGCGGCAGGCGGTTCTCCCCGTTACAGGAGCGAAGAGCGCCGCTCGTTTTCGAGCGGAATTCAGGTGGTACCGCGGTTTATGATCGCCCTGAGGTTTTCCTCAGGGCGTTTTTATTGGAACGGAAGTGTTTTGAAGATGCAGTTTTTCGCGAGAATTGAATACACGATCAAAGACTATACACAGTTTCAAAGGGTCTATCGATGGCATCGTTCCGTACTGTTGCATTTTCTTGTTAATGTATTTTGGCTTATCATTCTGATTGAGTTTTTGGGTCTTAGTTATCTTATCCTGACAGATAAGCAGTTTGCTTCGACATTCTTGGTTAACTACCTTATGCTTCTCTGCTTCATAACGATCTGTGTTTTGCTGTTTTTTCTCCGTTCTCGGGCAAGTCTGAAAAAACTGATCGGAAACGGAGAGATTCGATTTAACGCCGACGAGACTACGATAATAGCTGAAACAGATAAGATAAGAAACCAAATCCATTATTCGGCTTTTTGTGATTTTGTTTTTTTCAAAGATACTTTTTACCTTTTTCTGGATAAAAAAAGTGCACTAATAATCCCCAAGAGATGCTTTTTGGAAGGTGATCCGGAAGAGTTTCGGACTTTTTTCTCGGATAAAACCGGCATTAAATTGAAAGTAATAAAATGCATCCTGATATAATTTCAGCTATGGGATGCTATTGACTTGATCGGAGGCGATATGTGTGGAGTTCAGAGCCGACTGCTGCGGCGCTATTCTCCGATCCGTTGCGTCAACTCATTAGGTGAAACAATAACAAAAGGATTGGAGTAGAAAAAATGAAAGAATTGCCGAAAACCTATGACCCGAAAGCGGTCGAGAAAAAAATATACGATCTTTGGATGAAGGGCGGTTACTTCAAGGGCACGATCGATCCCGATAAAAAGCCGTTCTCCATCGTCATGCCGCCTCCCAATGTCACGGGGCAGCTCCACATGGGTCATGCGCTTGACGCGACGCTGCAGGACATCCTGACGCGCTACAAGCGTATGCAGGGCTATTCCGCCCTATGGCTGCCCGGCGTCGACCACGCCGGCATCGCCACTCAGATCAAGGTCGAGGAAGTGCTGCGCAAGGAAGAGGGAAAGACCCGCTATGATCTCGGACGAGACAAGTTCCTTGAGCGTGTCTGGGATTGGAAGCGCCAGTACGGCGACCGCATCGTCGAGCAGCAGAAAAGCATGGGCGTCTCCTGCGACTGGGACCGCAGCCGCTTCACGATGGACGAGACCTGCGCCAAGGCCGTCCGTGAGACCTTCTGCGAGCTGTATGACAAGGGCCTGATCTACAAGGGAAGCCGCATCATCAACTGGTGCCCGCACTGCCGCACGGCGCTTTCGGACGCCGAGGTGGAATATAAGGACATCCCCGGCAGCTTCTGGCACATCCGCTATCCGATCGAGGATTCCGACGAAGAATTCATCATCGCCACCACACGTCCCGAGACGATGCTGGGCGACACCGGTGTTGCGGTCAACCCCGCGGACGAGCGCTATACGCATCTTGTCGGTAAAAACGCCATTCTCCCGCTTGTCGGGAGAAAGCTGCCGATCGTGGCGGACGATTACGTTGAGCTCGGCTTCGGTACCGGCGCTGTCAAGATGACGCCCTGCCACGACCCGAACGACTATGAAGTCGGTCTGCGCCATAATCTCGAGCAGATCCAGTGTATCGATGAGGATGCAAAGATCATCAACGGCGGCAAATACAACGGCATGGATCGCTATGAATGCCGCAAGGCGATCGTCGCCGATCTCGAGGAGCAGGGCTATCTCGTCAAGGTCGAGCCTTACAGCCACAACGTCGGCTGCTGCTATCGCTGCGGCACGGTCGTCGAACCGCTGACGAGCCCGCAGTGGTTCGTCAAGATGGAACCGCTGGCTAAGAAGGCGATCGAGGTCGTGAAGGACGGCCGGATCAAGTTCGTGCCGGACCGCTTCTCCAAGACCTATCTAAACTGGATGGAAAACGTGCACGATTGGTGCATTTCCCGTCAGCTTTGGTGGGGTCATCAGATCCCGGCCTGGTACTGTGACGACTGCGGCGAGATCACCGTTTCCCGCGAGGATCCGACTGAATGTGCCCACTGCCACAGCAAGCATATCCACCGTGACGAGGATGTGCTCGATACGTGGTTCTCCTCGGCTCTCTGGCCCTTCTCTACGATGGGCTGGCCGGAAAAGACAGCTGAGCTGGGTTACTGGTATCCGACCTCCGTTATGGTCACGGGCTATGACATCATTTTCTTCTGGGTCGCGCGTATGATCTTTTCCGCGATGGAGCAGATGGATGAGATCCCGTTCCACACGGTCTTCATCCACGGCCTTGTGCGCGACAGCCAGGGACGCAAAATGTCCAAGTCCCTCGGCAACGGCATCGACCCGCTTGATATGGTCGACCAGTACGGTGCGGACGCGCTGCGCTACAACCTGATCACCGGCAACTCGCCCGGAAACGACATGCGTTTCTATGTCGAAAAGTGCGAGGCGATGCGCAACTTCTGCAACAAGATCTGGAACGCCTCCCGCTTCGTGATGATGAATCTCACGATCGACAAAAACGAGCTGCCCGAGAAGCTGGAGATTGAGGATAAATGGATCCTGTCCAAGCTCAACGATGTGGTCCGCGAAGTCTGCGACAACATGGACAGCTATGAGCTCGGCGTAGCCGCTGGCAAGATTTATGATTTCATCTGGGACAGCTACTGCGACTGGTACATCGAGCTGACCAAGCCGCGCCTCAACGGCGACGACGAGGAGAGCAAGCTTGCGGCACAGAAGGTTCTGCTCTATGTGCTGACCGAGATCTTGAAACTCCTCCATCCCTTCATGCCCTTTATTACCGAGGAAATCTGGCAGGCGCTGCCGCATGAGGGTGAGGCGCTGATGATCGAGCGGTATCCGGAGTTCAAGGCTGAGCTAGACTTCCCGGAAGATGAGCAGAACTTTGAGATGGTCATGACAGCGATCAAGGCCGTCCGCGCAAGACGCAGCGAGATGAACGTCCCGCCGTCCAGAAAAGCCCATCTGATCATTGCGACCGAGCGCACCGCGGCCTTCGAAGCTGGCGTCAGTTATATCTGCAAGCTCGCCTACGCAAGCGAGGTCTCCGTTCTGACGGCTCCGCCCGAAAAGACTGACGGCATGGTTTCCGTCGTAACGGACAACGCGCGTATGTTCATGCCGATGGCCGAGCTCGTCGACATGGAAAAGGAAAAAGCGAGAATGGAAAAAGAGCTCGCCAACGCCGAAAAGCAGATGGCCGGCCAGATCGCAAAGCTTTCCAACGAGAATTTCGTCACGAGAGCGCCGGAGAACGTCGTCAACGCCGAGCGTGAGAAAAAAGCCAAGCTCGAGGCGCTGATCGAAAACCTCAAGGCGTCAATTGCAGGCTTGGGTCTGTAAAATAATCATGGGCGACGGTATTTGACAAAAGCTGCCGTAACAAACGCATATAATGGCATCGCACAAAAGTGCGGTGCCATTTTTATTTTGGAGTGGAGCTATATGAAATATGCAGCGTCATTTTCCTCTGGGCGTCTAACGGTCTATCTGTCCGGTGAACTCGATCATCATGAGGCCGGAGGCGTGATCCAGACGATCGGGGAACTGATAGAAGACAACATGCCGCGGGAGTGTGCGATAGACCTTTCGGAGCTTAGATTTATGGATTCGTCCGGAATCGCTGTTATTATCAGCGCGGGGAGAAAAATGAGGACGCTCGGCGGACGTGTGATTGTGGAGAATCCACAGGAGCAGGCGAGAAAAGTGCTCGAGACATCTGGGATCGAAAGGCTGATAGCCGTTGGTTCCCACATTTGAGAGGAAGATAACATGAAGGAACAAAACTACATAAAACTGGAATTTCCGAGCAGAAGCAGCAACGAATTTTTTGCACGCAGCGCGGCGGCCGCCTTTGCGGCACAGCTTGATCCTACCCTGGAAGAACTTGGCGACGTCAAAACGGCCGTTTCTGAGGCCGTAACCAATGCGATCGTTCATGCCTATCCCGATGAGATCGGCCGTATTGTCATGCGGCTGCGGATCCTGGGCGGGAACACGCTCGAGATCATGGTCAAGGATTTCGGAAAGGGGATCGAAAATATCGAAGAGGCTCGAAAGCCTCTCTTCACAACAGGCGGGAGCGAGCGCAGCGGTATGGGCTTTACGATCATGGAGAGCTTTATGGACAAGCTTCGTGTCCGCTCTGCTCCGGGAAAGGGAACAACGGTCGTGATGCAGCGCGCGATCCGGCTGCGCGTCGGAAAGCGATGAGCGACGAGATCTATTCTGATATCAAGCTTGCGCAAAAAGGAGATAAACAGCGGGCGGAAAAGATCGTCGAGGAAAACGCGGGACTGATCTGGAGCGTTGTCCGACGCTTTTTGGGACGCGGGGTCGATGCGGATGATCTTTATCAGCTGGGTTGCATGGGGCTCCTGAAGGCTATCGACGGCTTCGATGAGAGCTTCGGAACGCGTTTTTCAACATATGCCGTACCAAAGATATCCGGAGAGATCAGACGCTTTCTTCGCGATGACGGCGCCATTAAGGTCAGCCGCGGCATCAAGGAGCAGGCGACCCAGATCCGCGCGGCACGCAACATGTTGGAACAGCGCATTGGGAGAGAACCTACGCTTTCTGAACTGGAATGGGAGACCGGGATCAGCGCAGAGGATATCGTCTATGCAGAGACGGCGACCGGACCGGCGGAAAGCTTGCAGAAGGAGAGTGGCGAAGACGGTTTTTCGTTGGAGCTTGTTTTAGGAGACTATGGCGCGGAAGAAAAAATGCTGGAACGCGTTGCTCTTAAAAGTGCGATCGATCACTTGCCGGAGCGCGAGCGTCAGGTGATTGCGCTGCGTTTTTTCCATGGGATGACCCAGCAGAACTGTGCCCGTGTGCTGCACGTGTCACAGGTGCAGATCTCAAGACTTGAGCGCCGGGCGATCGATGCACTTCGAGAGCTTTTGAAAGAATCAACAGGTTGAACGCCGGGAGAAATAAAAACTCCCGGCGCTCTTTTTGTGCTTGTGAAAGACAGGGCTTTGTGTTAAAATCGCTGACATGGACGATTTTACAAAGAGATTTGTCGAGGCACGCAAAAACATCGTGCGCTCTGACTTTGAAAAACTGAATAACAAACAGAGAGAAGCTGTCCTGGCAACCGAGGGACCGCTGCTGATCCTTGCCGGAGCCGGCAGCGGGAAGACGACGGTTTTGATCAACCGGATCGCCAACCTGCTGAAATACGGCTGCGCCTCAGACAGCGACCGTCTGCCGGAAGGTGCGGACGAGGAGATGCTGCAGAAGCTCCTGCAGGGCGGCGATGAGGCAAAAGAACTGGCCGCACTCGATCCCGTCGCCCCCTGGCGAATCCTGGCGATCACCTTTACGAACAAGGCTGCAGGAGAGTTAAAGGACAGGCTGGAGCGTATGCTCGGCGAAGAGGCAGGCGATATCTGGGCCTGTACCTTCCACTCGGCCTGCGTTCGGATGCTGAGAAGAGACGCGGAAAAGCTTGGTTTCCCGAGCAATTTTACGATCTATGACACCTCCGACAGCCAGAGTCTTGCCAAAAAGATCATCAAGGATATGGATCTAGATGAAAAATCCTTTTCTTACAAATCTGTTTTGGGCGAGATCAGCCGCGCGAAGGACGGCGGCGTCTCGGCAGGGGAGTATCTCAAGCAGGCGCAGGCGATCGGCGACATCCGCCGCATCAAGATCGGGCAGATTTACAGCGAATACATGCGCCGGATGTTTGCCGCCGGCGCGATGGATTTTGACGATCTGCTGTTCTTTACGGTCAAGCTCCTGCGTGAGGATGAGGAAGTGCGCAACTATTGGCAGCGCCGCTTCCAGTATGTCCTGATCGACGAGTATCAGGACACCAACCATTTGCAGTACCAGTTCGCTGCACTCGTTTCCGGCGGGTGGGGGAATATCTGCGTCGTCGGCGACGATGACCAGAGCATTTACAAATTCCGTGGCGCCACGATCGAGAATATCCTCTCCTTTGAAGATGAGTATAAAAACTGCCGCGTGATCCGTCTCGAGCAGAACTACCGCAGCACCGGTCAGATCCTGGACGCTGCCAATGCCGTCATCCGCAACAACAAGGGGCGTAAAGGCAAGGAGCTTTGGACCAACAGCGACAGAGGCGAGCCGATCGAGCTATATGTCGCGGACAATGAAAACGACGAGGCGCAGTACGTTGCCTCGAAGATCATGGCGGATTACGGCCACGGTGCCAATTGGCGCGATCATGCCGTGCTCTATCGCATGAACGCCCAGTCGAACCAGCTTGAATACGCCTTCAAGCGCAACGGCATACCGTATCGCATCATCGGCGGCACCCGCTTCTTTGACCGCGCCGAGATCAAAGACATGCTCGCGTATTTGAGCGTGATCGCAGTCCCGGGCGACGATCTGCGTCTGACGCGCATCGTCAACAACCCGCCGCGCGGCATCGGCGCCAAGAGTGTGGAGACAGCGCTTGATCTTGCGCACCAGAACAACACGACGCTCTTTGATATTCTTGACAAAGCAGACAGCTTTCCGGAACTGAGCCGCAGTGCGCTGAAGATGCGCGAGTTTACCAATATGATCAAGGCACTGCGGTCATTTTCCGAGAACAATACGCCCGATCTTCTGCTCGACGAGCTGTTTGAAAAGAGCGGCTATCTCCATATGCTCGAGGAGAAAAACACGGTCGAGGACACGGCGCGTGCCGAGAACGTGCGAGAGCTGAAAACGAGCATCCTTACCTATATGAAAGAGTCGGGCGACCAGACCCTCGCCGGATTTCTCGCGGATGTTGCACTATACACCGACCTTGATAACTATGACAAGGACGCAGACAGTGTCGTAATGATGACGATCCACAGCGCAAAGGGTCTCGAATTCAAGACGGTATTCCTGGTCGGGCTTGAGGAAACGATCTTCCCCGGTCTTCGCGCCATCGGCGAGGAGGATGAGATGGAAGAGGAAAGGCGTCTTTGCTATGTTGCGATCACACGCGCCAAGGAAAAGCTGCACCTTGTCTGCGCCCGCCAGCGTATGATCTTCGGCCGGACGAATACGAACAAGGTCTCGCGTTTTGTCGATGAGATCCCGCCCGAGCTGATTGCGAGCAAGAACATCCCCAAGGGCTTTGATTATCATGAGCGCCGCGAAACGCTCGGCTTTGAGCCGCCGCGATACACGGCGGCTCCCAGCCGCAAGACAAATCCATATGCCTTCCGACCCGCTCCGCAGAAAATGACGGAAAAGGCTACGCCGGAATTCAAGGTCGGCGATCATGTCAAGCACAAAGCCTTCGGCTCCGGCGAGATCGTGAAGATGACGTCGATGGGCGGTGATTATCTCATCGAGGTCGTGTTCGACAGCTCTGTAACGAAAAAACTGATGCTGCGCGCTGCTGCCCAGCACATGGAAAAAACAGCGGATTAAAGTCTTTTGCATATGCCCTGCCGAGCGCAGGGCATTTGCGTTGAAAGCGAGGTGCAACGCATGCTTTATACGAGACCTTCTTTTTATGACATCTTTTCCTGTATCGGAGAGGCGTGCAAACACAACTGCTGCATCGGCTGGGAGATCGACGTCGACGACGAGACCGCGGAGCTGTATGCTTCTGTCGGCGGCGGATTCGGAAAAGAGCTTTCTGAAAAAATCACGAACGAGGGCGGGCGGCACTTTTGCCTGCAGTCGGACGGGCGTTGCCCGTTTTTAAACGAACACAATCTCTGCCGGATCATTTTGACACTGGGGGAGGATGCGCTCTGCGATATCTGTGCGCTTCACCCGCGCTTTTTCAACAGCTTCCCGGGAAGAGAAGAGGCCGGGCTCGGCCTGTGCTGCGAAGAGGCTGTCCGGCTTCTTTTGAAGTCCCCGGATGGCTTTCGCCTAAGTGAAGAGCTTGATGATGGGGATGAGAAAACAGACCCATGGGTGGAACATTTGGCTGAAATCCGTGCCGATTTGTTTGCCAAACTCGCAGTCGAGGAAAAGCCGTTTTCGAAGCGCCTTTCCGATTGCTGCAAACAAATGGACATCCCTGCGCTTACATTCGATTTAAAAGAGTGGATCCCGTTTTTCCGCTCACTTGAGAGAATGGATCCAGCCTGGGATCTTGCGCTTGACAAGCTGGAATCGGCCACGTTTCCCGCTCATTGGGAAGAGACGATCCATGATTCCCGGTACGGAAGAATCCTCTCCTATTTTCTTTTCCGCCATTTTCTGACCGCAAAAGACAGTTCGCAGGCGAGGTCTATTTTTGCCTTTTGCGCGCTTGGCACCTGCCTGATCGCGGCGCTCGACAGGGCAGATCCGTTGCAGTCAGACGAGCACGTCCGCCTGTACAGCGCCGAGATCGAGTATTCCGATGAAAATGTGGAGAGAATCTGTACAAAGCTGCGAGAACGATTTGCTTTTGATAACATCCTATGATATTATAATTAATTAGAGAATTTTTACTTAAAGGAAG
>Ga0256405_10012568_pt1 | contig 10454 bp, 6 predicted proteins | sample RumenRJG_02DNA_FD_189096 | JGI IMG/M metagenome (GOLD analysis project Ga0256405, IMG submission 189096) | Bovine rumen microbial communities from Lethbridge, Alberta, Canada - RJG_02 | ecosystem: Host-associated > Mammals > Digestive system > Stomach > Rumen | place: Canada: Alberta | collected... | reverse complement strand
AGGCAAAAAATATTTTTAGCAAAGCATCTAAGTGAAGCGTTGGTACTCCCCTGCCCGGCGGCGCGGCTTTCCTCGAATAAAAACACGGTAATTTACAAACTGCAATTTATAATACAAAGATCCGCCGACACATCTCTGCATCGGCGGACCAACAATCATATTCTCTTAGAGCAGATGGGCGCGCAGTTCCTCGCCGCTCTGTGCGCAAAGATAAGCCGGTGCGATATCGAGTACCGTGCGGCAGCCAGTCTGCCCCTCTTTTGCGAGGCGATAGGCGGCACGCGCATAGGCGATCAGCACACTCGTGGTGAACTCCGGATTGGAATCAAGGTCGAGCTTGAATTCAATGACATGCTTGTTCTCCTGCGCATGCCCCGTCGTGCCCGTGCGGATGACCGAACCGCCATGCGGCAGGCCGCGATGGTTTGCCTGCAGCTCCTCCTCGCTGATGAACGTCACCGTCGTATCATAATCGGCAAAGTAGTTCGGCATCGTCTTGATCTCGTTCTCAACGTAGGCTGCATCAGCGCCTTCCTCCAATACGACGAAGCACTCGCGCGTATGCTTCTGGCGCGTCGTAAGTTCAGGATTCTTGCCAGCACGGACAGCCTCCAAGGCTGCCGGAACCGGCACCGTATACTGGCGGGCATCTTTCACGCCCTTGATGCGGCGGATGGCATCGGAATGCCCCTGCGACACACCACGGCCCCAGAATGTGTAGTCCTTGCCCTGCGGCAGGATAGCATTGCTGTAAACACGTGCCAGCGAGAACAGGCCCGGATCCCAGCCGACGGAGATGATGCCGATATGCCCCGACTCCTTGGCTGCCTTATCAACAGCAGCATAATGCTCGGGAATGCGCGCATGGGTATCAAAGCTGTCGATGATGTTGAACAGCTTTGCATACTGCGGCCCCTGCACCGGCAGATCCGTCGCACTGCCGCCGCAGAGGATCATGACATCGATCTTATCTTTCCAGGCCTCTGCCTCATTGACGCTCACAACCGGCACACCAGCCGTCGCGATCTTGAGCGCCGACGGATCGCGGCGTGTGAATACTGCCGCCAGCTCCATATCCTCATTAGCGGCCACGGCGCATTCAACACCCCGTCCTAAATTGCCATAACCCAGAATACCAATACGAATGCTCATCAGGAACTACCCCTCTCTGTCAAAATACCAACCATTCATGAAGCATCAAAAATACGCTATTAATATACCATACCTGCCCTGTCTTGCAAATGATTTTTCGCAGATTCCACACCGCAGATTTCCCTATACAATTGCGCAACAACCCGCTATAATAGAAACATTACCGTCAAAATCTCAAGACAGGAATCAGGAGGTCTTTTGCATGATTACACCGGAACTCATCGCCCGCATCAACGAGCTTTCCCGCAAGAAGCGCTCAGTTGGCCTTACGGAGGAAGAACTGGCTGAGCAGCAGGCTCTGCGCCGCGAATATCTCGATGGCATCCGCGACCAGGTGAAGGGCATGCTCGACAACATCGAAGTCGTCGACGCCCCGCTGCAGCCGCAAGCCCAGCCAAAGGTCACGCGCATCAACGAGGTTTCGTTCTCCCTGCGCCGCCAGCTGCACTGATGCGGATATCCAGGCACACAAAAAGGGACTGCCAGCTATCATGCAGCAATCCCTTTTCAAAGCAGGGGTCCAAAATGCCGTTCGCTTTTCATGCCTAAAACCTGCTGCTCGCAGGTGGGTGCCCTAAGTCTGACTTCTGGCATTCGCCGAGGCGGACCTCCATCAGAATCAAATCAAGCTCCCTATAAAAAACGTAGGTTAGACATAACAAAGCCCGCGCACATTCCAGGCTTATCCTTCTTTGTCTGTATAATAGCATAAAAAAATTATGCTTGCAAGACTTGACAAATCAGGCATTGATGGTAGTTGACAAAAAAATCAGTATGTTTTAACTTTTGCCGCATTATTTATTTCTGCCAACACATTTTGGACTTTCCCCGCAAAATAGACTATAATGAATAAATAAGTTTTACGATAGCAAACACGAAACCATTTACGGATAAAGGAGTTTTACTTATGGCTACTACTTTCAGCGTAGCAATCAGCTACAACAACGCACTCGGCTGGATCGACTACGATGCCGATGCCCGCAAAGCCGAGGTCCATCTCGCTGATGCCGAGGGCAAAGAGCTTACCGAGGCTTATCTGGGCAAGACACATGAGATCAACATCCCGCACGCAACGCTCATGGACTTCACCCATGAGACCATCGATCCGCTGGCCGATGAGGAAAGCTTCAAGCTCGCCCTCACGCGCCTTTGGAACGAGACGAAGGTTCATGTGGATTGGAGCCGTCCGGTCGACTACGTAAAACAGCATCCGCATTATTGATACGAAAAAGGCAGCCAGCAATGGCTGCCTTTTTTCATATCTGTTGCCAACCGCATGGCCGCACCTGGTTCAGCGCTGCTCGAACAGTTCGCGTATCTCTTCTTCGCTGAGCTTGGACAGGAAGTTGTCGCCCGGCTGGATCATCTGGTCGATCAGTGACTTCTTTTTCTCCTGCAGCTCGTAGATCTTCTCCTCCACCGTTCCCTTCGTGATGAACTTCAGCACCTGCACGTTGTTCTTCTGTCCCAAACGATAGGCACGGTCGGTTGCCTGATCCTCCACGGCCGGATTCCACCAGGGATCGAAATGGATGACCATATCCGCCCCCGTGAGATTGAGCCCCGTGCCACCAGCCTTGAGCGAAATCAGGAACACAGGGATATTGCCAGCATTGAACATCTTCACGAGCCGTATGCGCTCCAGCGCCGGCGTTGCACCATCGAGATAGTAATACGTGATACCGATCTGCTTGAGCCGTTCACCGATGTGCTCCAGCATCGTCGTGAACTGCGAGAATACCAGGATGCGATGGCCGCCCGCCACAGCCTCCCCGACAACTTCCTCAAGCATATCGAGCTTGCCCGATCCGCCTTCATAGCCTTCCAGGAACATCGCCGGGTCACAGGCGATCTGCCGCAGGCGCGTGAGGATAGCCAGTATCTTGATGCGGCTTTCCCCAAAGCCATTTGCCCGCAGCTCGGCCGCGAATTCCCGCTGGCTGCGGACGAACCACGCCTGATAGATCTTCTCCTGCTTGGGCGTCATGTCGCTGACCATCTTGCGCTCGACCTTATCCGGCAATTCCTTCAGGACATCTTTCTTCATGCGCCGCAGGATAAACGGCATCACATGACGCCGCAGGTTGGTCAGCATCCGCTCGTCCTGCTCGCGGACAATCTGCGTCTCATAGCGCTCCTTGAACTTCTTATGGGTCAGCAGATAGCCCGGCATCAGGAAATCAAAGATCGACCACAGCTCGGTCAGCGTATTCTCGATAGGGGTACCGGTCAGCGCAAAGTACCCGCCAGTCTTTATCTTCTTGACTGCACGCGCATTCTGCGTCGTCGGATTCTTGATATGCTGCGCCTCGTCGAGGAACGCATAGCGGAACTTGCGCTTTTCGTAGAGCGCAATGTCGCGTTTGAGCATGTTGTAGGTCGTGACCAGCACGTCATAGCTCTTGTCGGCCTCCGCCAGCACAGCCTCGCGCTGCGCCTTTGTCCCTGCCACAGCTGCGGCCTTGAGGGACGGAGCGAAGCGCGCGATCTCATCGAGCCAGTTGTACATCAGCGAAGTCGGCGCCACGACCAAGGAAGGCGGCTGCGATGCATCCTGCCGTGCCAGCAGGAAAGCGATCACCTGCAGCGTCTTGCCCAGGCCCATATCGTCAGCCAATATGCCCCCCAGATGATAGTCCGCCAGTGTCGACAGCCAGTTGAACCCCGTGACCTGATAGTCGCGCAGCACCCCCTTGAGCTCTGCTGGCACCTCATAATCTGCTTCCTCGGGACGGCGGATGTTCCGCACGATGGAACGGAAGGTACGGCTGCGCTCAAGGTGCAGCGTCTCATCGGCCCGCGCCAGCTCATCGAGATACATCGCCTGCGAGAGCGGCAGCTCGACAGTCGCGCCATCAGCCGCATTCTTGCGCGTGATGCCCGCATTCTCCACGAAATCCGCCAGTGCCTGCATCTGCTGCTCCTCCAGCGTCACAAAAGTCCTGTCCTTCAAGCGATGATAGCGCCGTTTTTGCTTGTATGAATCGAGGATATCCATAAGCTCATGGACATCGAGATCCTTCATATTGAAAGTAACCTCCAGCAGGTCCATGTCATTGACGCTGACCCCTGCCGCTACCTTCGGCATGGGCCGCACGGGCCGCTTCACAAAACTATCCTCGTAGAAAACATCTACCCAGGCCGGCAGGTTGGGCAGCTCCTCGGTCAGGAAATCATAGCTTCTTTCCTCATCCTTCTGCACCAGCTGATCCCTTTCAGGCCGGAAGCCATAGACAGATAGCCGTGTCATGATTTCCTGCTCGCCGCGCGCATCACGCACCAGATGGCGGCCATCGCGCAGCGGCGGCGCAGCGGCCACCAGCGGATTGAACTTGGCATCGCCATAGCAGAGCAGCGGCCGCACTGCGATGCCATCCCCGGCATAGTCGATATAGAGCTCTGCCGTCAGGGGCTGCAGCATATACTGCTCAAGGAAGGCAGGATCGACTTCCACCGCCGCCGCTTTTTCGAGCCGCGGCAGCACCTCGCCGAAAAAGCGTCCCATCTCCGACCGCGGCACTTCAATGCGTGTCGTCGTGCGGAATGACTGCCACAGCGGTTTGACTGCCCGCGCAAATTTCGCTGTGACCGCATAGATATACTGATCCTGATAGAGATAGCGGCATGCATCATCGAGCGGCAGGATTTCTTCCGTCGTCAGGCTGACCTGGCCGCGCCCCTCCTTCTCACGGATGCTCACACCAATCTGCGGCTGCCCCTGGCTGCCACGCACATCGCCGATGTCGGCACCATTGATGCGCATCTCAAACGGCGTATCCCCCATGACCGCCAGGAAGCGCCCCAGATTATCCGGCGCCAGCTTGAACTGCTTCTGCTCAAAGATATAGCTATGGAAGCCCGAGTAATACACGCCGTTATTCGGCCCATAGAGCAGAACTTCCTTCTCGGCCCGATGCGCGTCCTTGAGCATGGCATAGAGCTTGGCCGACACGGGATCTGCCCAGCGGATATCCGCTAGATCCAGCGCAGAATTCCGGCCCAGCTGCCAAGTCTCTCCCTTTTCCTTGCTGCGCAAGAACTCCAGCACATTACGCACCACATACAGCCTGTCCGTACCGAAGCGGAATTCCAGCCAGCACTCGGTGCGGCCATAAAGATCCTCGACAAACAGGCGCGGCACAAGGTACGCTGCCTGGCTGGCCACGCGGTACTGCGTGCTGTCCTCACGATCAGCATCCGCAAAAAAGCGGAACATCCGCCGGCTGCTCGTCGACTCAGCCGGTTCCCCCTGCTGGCGTACATCGAACGTCCGCTTGAGCTGGCTGAAGATCTCGCTTTTCGAAAGGTTCGCCTCCTGTTCCTGCTCCTCCCCGGCCTGCTCATCCTGGATGGCTTTGAGTACCGCCACCACATGCTTGCAGGCTCCTAAATACTGGCTGGCCGCCGGACAGTCACAGGTATACTGCTCGATGCCGCTGCCATCCTTTGACAGGCGCACTTCGACTTCATATTTTATCGAGCCATCAACCTCGGCCCGGTACCGGTTGTCCCGGACGCGCTCAAGATGGGTAACCCGGCCCTGATTATAGTAGCGCACCCCGCGGCTGTAGGCCATATCGCTCGCTACGGTGCGGATCATCATATCTTTCAGCAAGTATTCCCGCTCCTTTTCCTGCGCAGATTCGCCCGGCATCCCGTCAGCGCTTGAATCCACTGCTTTTCCTATGCTAAGATAATATTATCGCTTTTTAAGCATCCACGTATCCTTTTATTTTACTATGGACCGGTGGAAAAACCAACCGGCACGAAGGAAAATCATGAAGAAAAAACACCCGGTAATGGCTGCCGGTACACGTATCCTCATCGTGCGTCTCAGCGCTATCGGGGATGTCATGCACGCGACCGCCGTCGTCCACAACCTCAAGCGTCTCCAGCCCGGCTGCCATATCACTTGGCTCGTCAGCCCACCAGCCGCCAGTCTGCTGGCAGGCAATCCTGATATCGATGCCCTGCTTGTCTGGGATCGCCGCGCTCTGGACCGCGCCTTTGCCGCCAAAGATCTGCGCGGCATCGTGCGCAGTCTTGCCGCAGCCTGGAAACTCCTGCGCCCGCATGCGTTCGATATCGCCCTTGACATCCAAGGGCTGTTCCTCAGCGGCCTGCTGACGCGCATGAGCGGCGCACCACGCCGCATCGGCATCCACGAACGTCACGAAGGCAACTTCCTGTTCATGACCGAGCTTGCGCCCGACCTGAAGGCCAAGCACAAAATCCATCGCTATCTGTCCGCCCTCCAGCCACTCGGCTTCGATTTTTCTGCCTTCCAGCCAGGCCTTGTACTGCCGCTTGCCGCTGCGCAGCGCACTTGGGCCAAGGATTTCTGGCAGGCCCAGGGCGTCGAGACCGGCAATCCCCGTCGCCCGCTGCTGCTCGTCAACACGCGCACGACCTGGCCGGACAAGAACTGGCCTGCGGAAAACTTTGGCCATTGCCTGCGTGCCCTTGGCCCGCACATCCAGATCGTCTTCACGGGCGCAGCTGCCGACGCCCCTTGCATTGCCAAAGCCCAGCAGATGCTTGGCCGTCCCAGCCTCTCTATTGCCGGAAAGACAACACTTTCCGAGCTTGCCGCCTTGTTTGCCGAAGCGGACCTGTTGCTGACCGGCGATACGGGACCGCTCTATATCGCGGAAGCCGTCGGGCTGCCCACGCTTTCCCTCTGGGGGCCGACGCATCCGGACATCTACGGCCCGCTGACCTCTGGCCACCACTTTGTGCTGAGCCCGCATAGTTGCACGGCTTGCTGCAAAACAAAATGCAGGCACCACACCAATGCCTGCATGAACGCCATCACACCAGAAAGCGTCACCGAAAAAATAAAACGCCTGCTGCAATGACAGGCGTTTTATTGTCTCACTTATTCTCACCGACAACCCGCATCATAGCGCGGACGTTGTCTGCCACCGGCTTCTGCGGATCGAACAGCCGGACTGCATCAGCCTGCTGCTGCTTATCCGTGCAGAGCACCAGCTCTACCCGGCCCCCCAACAGGCGCTTCGCCTGGCGGAAAGCCAGCCAGAAGTCACGGCTCCAGGCGACCATGATATACGTATCGGCCAGATCGCTATGCGCAGCGCTGACAAGCTCAGCCACCGACGGGCCGGCATCCTTGCTGCCACTCACGAGCACATGGATGCCCATATCCTGCAGCTCCCGCGCCTGCACCTTGTTTTCCGCTACCGCCATCAAGGCTACCGGCATCAAGGCCTCATGCGCGTCCAGCACATGGCTTTCACTCATATTCGTGACGTGGATCCCCTTGAGCGGCCCCCAGCCGATCGCCTGATCGATCACCTTGCCCGGATGGTCGGTATGCAGATGGACGGTAACGCCGCGCTCCTGGGGCTGGACCAGTACGAAGTTCGAGTATTCCTTGAACTGCTGCTCGATTGCCGCGATGTCTGCCTTGGCATTGACGATCGTAAAGCGCACACAATACGGCCGCACGACATCATTACGCGGGTCCGGCATCCCAAACTGCTGCACCTCCAGCCCCAGCGACAAGCTGACAGCCGGCGAGACAAAATTGCCATCGAGCCCCTTGAGACACCCCTTGAGGAAAGAAAACATGATGCAGGCCCCTGCGTCCTCACTGCCCACCTCGACCAGGGCCTTTTCGCCGGCGGCAATTGCCGCCTCGAGGATCTCCGATATCGGCTTGTTCGCACGCACCGCATGGTAAGCTCCCTTGGCCACTGCCTTGGCCAGCGCAATGATAGGCTGCTCAGACTGCTCCGGAATCACCCGCTGGGCGTAGAGGATGCCATACTGGAACGCCTTGCCAAACTCCGATGACGTCGCGTGATACTTGCCCGACAGCCCCTTGCCGATGCCGCGGAACATCTGCGCCAGCACGACACCAGCACTGCCACGCGCCCCAAACAGCGCGCCTGCGGCCACACGGCGGGACAGCCCGCCGATGCCGTCATCCTTCACATCGCGCAGTGTCATCACCGCCGCGCCCATCGTGCGCAGCACATGCGTACCCGGCAGCCGGCCCGCGCCCTCCATCTGATTGATATTCTCATACTCGAGCAGGAACTCGCTATATGCGCCACTTACCATGCGCTTGAAATCGCCAGCAGTTATAACCTCTTTATTTCCTGTCATAACAATCACACTCGCTTCTTTATAATGTAGTATCTGCCCTGAAAATTTCTGCTAAAAACAGGATTCTATTATATACTTCGCGAAATAATAAAAATAACCTTTAAAATTCTAAAAATACAAGGAGTTTTTTTATGCCCACCATAGATAAATCCACCGCTGCTGCCACCAAGAAAACCAGCGCAGCAGCAGCAAAAACAACCAAGACTACCAAACAAGCTGCCAGCAAGAGCAAGACCAGCAAGACCGCCAAAGCAGCCGGGAAAGAACCAGCCGCCGCCAAGGGCACCGGCGACCGCATCTTCTCGCTCGATATCGGCACGCGCAGTGTCATCGGCATCGTCGCCGAATACCACGAAGACGATGAGCAGCTCCATGTAGTCGCCACCGACCGTCTCGAACACACGACGCGGGCGATGCTCGATGGCCAGATCCACGACGTCCCGCAGGTCGCTGCCGTCATCGAGAAAGTCAAGAAATCCCTGGAAGCCAAGACCGGCCCGCTCAAGAATGCAGCTGTCGCTGCCGCTGGCCGTGCGCTCTACACAATGACCGCCGAAGCTGAAATGGACGTCAACGGCCTCATCACAGCCGAACAACAGCGCAATCTCGACTTTGCTGGCGTACAGGCGGCACAGGCCGCATTGGCAGAGTCCCACACCGTCGACGATCCGACACGCTATTACTGTGTCGGCTACAGCACCATCCGCTATGTTCTCGACGACATCCAGCTCAAGATGCTTATTGGCCAGCGCGGCAAAAAAGCCAAAGCCGTCGTCATCGCGACCTTCCTGCCGCGGCAGGTCATCGACTCGATGCAAAGCGCCCTGCATGCCACCAACCTGGAAATGCGCGCCCTGACCCTCGAGCCGATAGCGGCTATCAATGTACTGATCCCACCGACCATGCGCCATCTGAACCTTGTACTCGTCGATATCGGCGCCGGCACCTCCGACGTGGCCATCACCAAGAACGGCTCCGTCATCGCTTACGGCATGGTGCCGCTGGCCGGCGACGAGATCACCGAGGCCATCAGCCAGCGCTTCCTGCTGGACTTCAACATCGCCGAAGACATCAAGCGCCGCGCCGCCAACGGCGAGGACGTGACCTTCACGGACATCCTCGGCATGGACTACGCACTCAAGGCAAGCGAGATCATCGATCCGGTCCTGCCGAATATCGAAAACCTCGCCGGTGCCATCGCCAAACAGATCATCGAGCTCAACGGCGATGCGCCGCAGGCCGTCATGCTCGTCGGCGGCGGCTCGCTGACCCCGCATCTGGCCGAATTCGTAGCCGAAGCCCTCGGTATGCCTGCCAACCGCGTCGCCGTGCGCAAGCCCGACCGCGTCGACGGCATTACCGACCTGCCTGAGGAGCTCCACTCGCCAGACGCCGTCACTCCGCTCGGTATCCTGAAGATTGCCTCCCTCAACACACTGCACTTCCTCTCGGTCTATGTCAACGACGAGGAATACAGCCTGTTCAACTTCCGCGAGCTCACGATCTCCGACGCCCTGCTGAATGCCGGCATCAACATGCGCAAATACAATGGCCATCCAGGCCTTGGCCTTATGGTCAACATCGGCACGGAAAAGAAATTCTTCCCGGGCACCCTTGGCACCTTTGCCAAGATCCTGCTCGGCGATGAAGAAGCCGACCTCGACACCGTCATCCACGACGGCGCCCGCATCACGATCATCCCCGGCGAGAACGGCACGACGCCAAGCGTCCGCCTTGGCGACCTCGTGACAGCCGGCCAGGAATACACCATCTACATCAATGGCCGCGAAAAACACATCCGCCAGCGCGTCACGATCAATGGCAAAGAAGCTGACGCTGACCAGCTGCTCGCCGATGGCGATACCATCGAAAGCCGCGAGTTCAAGAGCCTCGGCGAAGCCCTGCTGGCTGCCGGCTATCCGCCGACAGGCCGCAAGATTCACTATAAGCTCAATGGCAGCGATACGACCTATAGCTGCACGCCGGAAATCCTGCTGAACGACAATCCGGCCAGCATCTCGATGCCGATCCACGAAGGCGACCATGTCGAATACATCGCCGATGAGGAACCAAAGCTCGGCGATATCCTGAACCTCAGCAATTCGGATACCTCCATTGTCATCTATTACGAAAATGCCGAGTATCAGATCCCATCGGCCGGTGTCGAGCTC
>Ga0256405_10012565_pt1 | contig 10455 bp, 7 predicted proteins | sample RumenRJG_02DNA_FD_189096 | JGI IMG/M metagenome (GOLD analysis project Ga0256405, IMG submission 189096) | Bovine rumen microbial communities from Lethbridge, Alberta, Canada - RJG_02 | ecosystem: Host-associated > Mammals > Digestive system > Stomach > Rumen | place: Canada: Alberta | collected... | reverse complement strand
TGGCAAGACAGGTGATTGTATTCAGTTTACTACAGTTTGCGAACATTGTTTCATAGCATCTCTTCACCAGAACAGGTGCGCCAAGCACAGGAGATGCGGTGAGCTCCGTACAACCGACGAACATGTCCCAATAGCAGACTTCTGCCAGTGTCATGGCAGGCAGTTCCGGCGCGCTAGTCAGTTCTGTACAGCCGTTGAACATTGCTTTATAACAACCATCCGCAAGCGTCAGAGCAGGAAGCGCAGGCGCGGCGGTGAGTCCCGTACAGCCGGAGAACATTTCTGAATAGCAAAAGTCTGCCAGCGTCTCGGCGGGCAGCGCGGGAGATGCGGTAAGCCCTGTACACCTGTTGAACATAGCATGATAGCAGCTGTCTGCAAGAGCAATGGCGGGCAGCTCCGGCGTCCGGGTCAATCCGGCACACCCACTGAACATATAGTCATAGCAGTACCTCGACAGCGTAACGGCGGGCAGGCACAGCTGCTTTGACGCATGGCTTTTTAAATGGGTGTCAGAACCGCTTTGATTAAACAGGCTTTCAAAGGCATAGTCCTGTGCTATAACCGATGCATGAGGGTTCCAGTCTTCCCCGCTCAGCGTAAGCAGGCTCATCACGTTGCCGTACAGATAGCAGTCAGCGCTGCTGGTAATATTCATGCAGTTGCTTAACTGATCATCAGGATTTTCCGAGCCTGCAGCATACAGGCAGACCACGTCTCCGGCCGTTACGTCAATGCTGTCAGAAACAGGAGCCGTAAGCGCGCCTCCGTTCTGCGTGTAGCGCAGCGTAGACCACTTTCTTGCAATGGTGAGGGTGCCGTCAGTGATCGCCTCAAAGGTAAGCGGCACGCACCTGCTGAGCATGGCCACAGGCAGGGTAATCGCATTGTCGCCCGGCTGTATGACAAACGGCTCCGACATGCCTTCAAAATACACAAGGCGTCCGTACGCGGCGCTCCGGCGGTACGCTTCCGCCTTGACCTGCACCGTACCGCCTGCGGGCAGCTGATCAAAGGCAACGACCGTACCTTCCTTTACCGAAACGGTCTTGGTCTGCTCAACCGCGCCCGTAATCGATATATCCAGATACAGTCCGCTATAATCAGCCGCACTGCGCTCCGCAGCTACTGAGGCTTCAATGATGCGTCCGCCGGCAGAGTTCAAATTATACGCGGTCGCGCGGTCTATATAGAATGCAAGCCTGCCGCCGCCTGCAGAATCGTCCATGTCCATCTTACAGGACGCAAGGCCGAGCACAAGGCATGCGGCAAAGGCGGCTGTACGTACCGCTGCAAGCGCGGCTGCCGGCAAAGATTTCTTTATGTCACCTATACAAACGTGGGGGGGTATATAAATTCACTGGTACGCTCCAAAATATTAATTGCCTGTTTTATTTATACCGTAGCAGTGTAATTTCTTCAAGTTTTTGTTAAGGATTATTGCAGATTTACTGCCCCGCCCATGGGCGCGCGATGCAGTGTCCGGCGGCATCGGGGTATGCACCCCTCCGCACGAATCAGTCTTTTACAATTACAAGGTGGTTTTTCTGATATGCAGGAAGAAAGCGTTTGGTGCCGCCGCTTTCAAACGCAACGGTGATGACAAACTCGCCGTCAATGAACGAGGCGTCCATAACCTGGCCGTAGCCGTAATCGTCATGGTACAGCCGCGTGCCGCGCCGCCATTTCTGTGCCAGCGGATCAGCGCCGGCGCCCGCACCGCCCGTGCCGAAACCGGCAGAGCCGACACTGCCGGCGCGGAATGACGGCGGAACGTTTCCGAGCAGCTTAAATACATCTTTTCCGGCGGCTTCGGCCAGAAAGCGGCTCGGATGCATGTATTCGGTACGGCCGTACAGACGGCGCAGGCCGCAGGAAGTGATGTACAGCTCGTCTTTTGCACGGGTTATGCCTACATAGAACAGGCGTCTCTCTTCCTCAAGGTCATCGCCGCTTTTATCCTGCCGCGGAAATATGCCTTCCTCAAGTCCGGTAATGATCACGCGGCGGAATTCCAGACCTTTAGTATTATGCAGGGTAATGAGCGTAACGGTATCAGCATCCGGTTCATCTCCGGGCTTTTCCAGCGTGCGGTCAAGCTCTATTGAATCCAGATATGCAATAAGTCCCTCGCGGCTGCACGGATAGAGCACCGCGCTGTTAATAAGCTCCTGTATGTTAGCGGTGCGCTGCGTGCCGGAAATCTCGTCATCGGCGGCATGATACTCCGACAGGCCGGAACGTTCGGCAATCTTACTGATGAACTCAGAAAGCTTTACGTCAGGCTGCGTCTGTCCGTCAAGGAATTCTGTCAGCTCACCGGCGATCCCTGCAAACGTATTGAGTCCTGCAACGGATTTGGGAACCGCGCCGCCTTTTCCTGTCCGCGCGGCTACGGCATCACGGCATGCCTGCAGCAGGGAACCCGTAGCTGCATCAGATGCGGCAGTCTCTGAGCCTGTCTCTGCACCTGCCGCCTCCGCAGCCGCCGCCCGGGCGGCATCTATGACGGCTTCCTGCGTCTTGGGGCCCGCACCGCGCGCAGGCTTATTTACAATCCGCCTGAACGCTATTTCATCGCGGGGATTCAGAATGAACGCGGCAAAGGCAAGGATATCCTTCACTTCCTCGCGCTCATAGAATTTCAGCGAACCGACCACGGTATACGGTATTTTTTTATGCAGAAACTCGGTCTCAAACTCAAGCGACTGCGCGTTGGTACGGTACAGCACGGCCCAGTCACGGTACGGCGTACCTTTTTCATGGGCACGCATGATCAGATCAGCGCAGAACATGGCCTCGTCATCCTGCCCGGGCAGGAACACCATCACCGGCTGTCCGCCTTCACCCCGTACGGCACGGAGCGTCTTGCCAAGCCGATCCTTGTTGCTGCGCACCACACTGTCAGCGGCAGCCAGAATGCGCGACGTTGACCGGTAGTTCTGCTCAAGCCGGATAATCTGCGTACCGGGAAAATGCTGCTGGAACGTCAGGATATTCTGCACTTCCGCGCCGCGGAACCGGTAGATGGACTGGTCGTCATCGCCCACCACGCACACATAGGTGTCGGAACCGTTCTGCACGCCCGAAAGCGCCTGCAGAAATTTAAACTGCGCCACGTTGGAATCCTGGTATTCGTCCACCATGATCACGCGGAAACGGTACTGCATCTGCAGCTGTATCTCCGGATACGCCTCCAGCACCTGCACCGGCCGCATGATAAGGTCACCGAAGTCCACGTTGCCGGTTTCCCGCAGCCGTTTTTCATAGGCGGCATAAATCGCAGGAAACTCGGGGGAGCTTTCGATCTGCACCAGATTCTTGCTGTCGGGCATAAGGCAGTAGTCCTTTGCAAGGGAAATCTTATGCACGGCCCGCGCAGCTTCCTGCCGAGACAAAGCAGGCACGGCCTTACCGACCAGCGTGGTCATATCATCCTCGTCATAGACGGTAAAGTTCTTGTCCACGCAGGCTTCCTCAGCATACCGGCGCAGGAACCATGCTCCGAATGAATGGAACGTACGGATCCAGGACTGCGAGGCGGCAGGCTCAAGCAGCACCGCCCGCTCCTGCATTTCTTTTGCGGCTTTTTTCGTAAAGGTAACCGCCAGAATGGACTGCGGCGGCACCTGCTTTTCAGCTATGAGATATGCGATTTTAGTAGTGATGACGCGGGTTTTGCCGGAACCGGCACCCGCAAGGATGAGCAGCGGAGAACCTTCATGTATGACGGCCTCTTTCTGCTGCTCGTTCAGAACGGACAGATACTCAGAGGCAAGCGGCTCAGGCATCCTCCTCTCCCTGTTCAGGTGCATACTGCAGGTCTGAAGACTGCATGAGCGCATTTACCGGTGAATCTGAAATAAACTCTGCGTCAAGATCAACATCGCCTGCGGCAACCGCACGGGCACGGACCACTCTGCCGGGCTGCACGGCCCTGCACGCGGCCTCATCCGTCTTTTCGTAGCGAACTACAACGGAGCCGTCAACCTCGGGAGCCTGGAACCACGCGCGTCCGATAGCAAGCCCGTCCTCACCGGCAATCACTTCCTCTATGAGCACATCGTAATCCCGGCCCGTCCGCCCGGCAAGCCTGCGGCGGGTTATGTCAGCCTGAATAGTTCCGAGCGCAGCGGCGCGCTGTGCCGCGGTCTTTTTAGGAACGCGGGGCTTCAGGCTCCAGGCCGGAGTATCTTCCTCACGGCTGTAGGGGAAGCAGCCCGACCAGTCGCTCTGTATCGTCTGCAGGAAATCCTGCGTATGCTGCGCGGCCTGCTCGGTCTCGCCGGGAAAGCCCGTCAGGAACGTAGTACGTATGGCGGCATCCGGAAATGCTTTTCTGATATCGGCAACAAGCGCTGCATAGGCGGCGGAGCTGCCGGTACGGTTCATTGCATGGATAAGCGTATCATCGCCGGACTGGAACGGAATGTCAAAATACGGAAGCAGACGGCTGTCGGCCTTGATCACCGGCAGCACATCACGGTTAAAATGGTCGGGATGAATATACAGCATGCGCAGTCGGAAACTTCCCGGCAGCGCGGAGATCATGCGCAGCAGCCGTGCCAGCGCGGATTCCCTGCCGCCGTCCGAAAATGTGCCGTCAGCGCTGAGCGATGCAAGCGGCTCCTGCCCCGCGCCGAATACGGAATCCTCACGGCCGGTGCCGTAGGCGGCAAGATCCTGTCCGATAAGGTTAATCTCATATACGCCGCGCGCAACAAGGTTCTGTATTTCTGTAAGTATTTCTGCGGCAGGACGGCTGCGCAGCTCGCCGCGGATAAGCGGAATAGCGCAGAATGTACAATGATTATTGCAGCCCTCTGTAATCTTAACATAGGCTGCGCCGCGGAACGACAGCAGCATGGAACGGTCACCGCAGCACACGCCTTTCTGCGGCGGCACCTGCACAGTCCGCGTACCCTGCATGAGCGGCGTTACTACCTGCGGCAGCCGCGACAGATCGCCGTTGCCGAAAATACCGTCCGCCTCTGGCAGCTCCGTCCTGAGCACTTCTGCATACCGCTGCGCAAGGCAGCCGGCCAAAAGAATCTTTGCGCCGGGATACTGCTGTCTTGCAGAATAAACCGCATCAAGCGATTCTTTTTTAGCGGACTCAATAAAGCCGCAGCTGTTTATTACAATGAGAGAGGCTTCTTCGGGCTTGAACGTCTGCTCATAGCCCATGGCACACAGCTGCGAAATCAGCAGCTCGCCGTCAACCTGATTCTTAGCACATCCGTGCTGATCAATAAAAAACTTAATCAACGTTCACCACTACCACTTTGTACATGCCGTCGGTATCTTTGATCCACTTAATGTCTTCCACCACCACCTGACCGGCTTTTCCGATATCAAGATTATAGGTCTGACCGTTGGCAATAACCTGAATCTTTACCGCATTGCTGTTCGACATCCACAGGCGCGCAGCGTTCTGCGGCGTCATGGAAATAATCTCACCGCTGGCATAATAGTTTTCCGTAGTCTCGCCGCGGTCAACCATAGAGCGGAATTCGCAGGAGCCGCGGAACGTTATGTTGATTGTAAACGGATACGCGCGGTTGTCGCTGAATATGACCGTATTGCCCGCCGAAGAGACCTGCTCCGGCTGAGCGGCATCCACTTCCTCGGTGACCAGTTTTTCAAGCGCGGCAGGATTGACGAGCATGATCTTTACCTCTGCTCCGCGGTCCTCTACGGAAGAAGACAGGTCAGAAACATATACGATCATCTCCGGCTTAGAATCGCCGTTCACGTCAATCTCCGATTCTTCAGACAGTTCAATAATCTGCCGGCCTGCCGGCATGTCGAGCGCCAGCGTACCGAGCGTACTTGCAACCGTTACGACAATATTGCCGGAAGCATCGGGGATAATGAGCTGATCCCGCTTGTACAGGCGCTCCATAAAGGGCTGGTCCGTAAGCGTATACTGATGGATCTGGGCATTCTTTCCCAATGCCACATCGTCCTCAACAGGCTTGGTGAATTTACTGAACACAAAGACATAGAGCAGCGTCACCACCGCAGCCACAAACACCACGCAGCCGAATACTATGAGCGGCACTATGAGCGGCGAGCGCTCTTTTTTATACAGCTCCACCGGAATCGGAGATTCCTGCAGCTTTTTGTTCTTGTACAAGGCAACGATGCTTTTAGAATCAAGCCCCAGATACTCCGCGTAGTTATGCAGGAAGCCGAACAGATAGGGCTCGCCGGGAAACACATCGGCATTCTCGGCTTCAAGCGCCTCAAGATACCGGCGCGTAATTGAAGTGTCGCGCTCAACAGTCTCAATATCAAGATTTTTTGCAATACGTGCTTTTTTTAATAGTTCTCCGTAACTTTCCATGTATTTTTACTCCGAGAACAGGAAATTATTATAATTATTGGCCGAAGACGGCGCTTCATATACAAAACGCATGTCGGGAATATTCTGGTTCAGCTGATAGTCATGGAACAGAAAGACAAAATTGTCATTCTGAGGAGTCTGTGCCTCCACGCGGCGGATCAGCTTTGACTCCGGGTCAACCGCAAGCTTTATCACCGAGAACGCCTCGGCGGCATTACGGCGGCGCAGAATCAGCTTTATGACCATCTCATCGGAACCTTCTTCCAGCGGCTCGGGCGTCTGTCCGTTTTCATATGCCACCGTATAGTAGCGGCTCATGAGAGAAAGTCCCTGCGGAGTTGCAAGACCCGCGCCTTCGTCGGCATCAGACTGCACCTGCTGCTGAAGGACGGACTGGGATTCAGGCAGATAGATGGTGAGCATGTCGCCGTTAAAAACGATAACCTGCTCTTTCGGCTCAGTGAAATCAATACGCAGCAGGTCGGGACGCTTGAAGGATACGTGCCCCGACATAGTAGATTTGTTGGCGGTAATATCCACCTCAGCTTCGTAGTCTTTTATAGTATTGTAAAAGGAAGATACGCTCTTAAAAAAATCGCCCGCCGTTACAATACTTTGGGCGGACGCACCGCTTATCGGCAGGAGCAGCGCAAGCAGTGAAAAAACGCCCAAAAAAAGCGCGCGCCGGCCGCTCATCTTATTCAAAAACATAGAATTATTGTAGTAAAGAAGTCGTACAGCGTCAAGCCGAATATGAAAAGTAACAGTAAGTAACGTTGCCGGCAGCGGGTCCGCTGCCGGCTGAATTTGAGGATTATGCCGTCGGCTCTGAGCCTGCATCCGGCAATGCCGCCACAGCGCTCTGGGTGAGCTCGTTGCAGTGGTTGGCAGCTTTTACGATGTCGGCGAATTCCTTGCCGTCCATGGTCTCTTTTTCAAGCAGACGCTGCGCCACATACTCCAGCAGCTCCTTATGCTCCGTAAGCACCTGCACCGCATGGGCATACCGCTCGTCCATAATGCGCGCGATCTCATTATCGATATACTTCTGGGTTTCCTCGCTGAACTCACGCACCAGCTCGGGCTCGCCCGTGCTGTATCCGTGGCCGCTCTTACCCAGCGTCATATTCTTGAACTTGTCGCTCATGCCGTAGTCAGTGATCATGCTCTTAAGTATCTGCGTGGCGCGGCTGATATCGTTGGCGGCACCCGTGGAGATTTCCTTGAATATAACCTCTTCCGATGCACGGCCGCCGAGCAGCACGTCAACTTCGTTAAGCAGATCCTGCTTGGTCTGCAGCATTTTCTCTTCTTCCTCACGGTACTGCGTAAAACCGCCTACGCCGTTCGAGCGCGGTACCACGGTGATCTTGTTCACCGGAGGATAATCAGGCGTGAACGCACCGATAAGCGCATGGCCGCTTTCATGGAACGCAACGATTCTGCGCTCCTTTTCGCTTTCCCGTCTGGTCTTCTTCTTGAGTCCTATGCTCACCTTGTCGATGGCTTCGTTGAAGTCGGTCATAGTTACCCGGGAGCGGCCGTTGCGAACGGCAAGCAGCGCGGCTTCGTTCACCACGTTGGCAAGGTCAGCGCCCGCAAATCCGGTGGTACCGTGGGCAAGCGATCCGAAATCAACGTCGGAATCAAGCTTTACATTCTTTGCATGTATTCTGAGAATCTGCTCGCGGCCCTTGACGTCAGGACGCTCAACGGGCACCTGCCGGTCAAACCGCCCCGGACGCAGAAGCGCCGGATCCAGAATATCAGGACGGTTGGTGGCCGCCAGAATAATCAGGCCCTTTTCATTGTCAAAGCCGTCCATCTCAACCAGCAGCTGATTCAGCGTCTGCTCACGCTCATCATTGCCGCCCAGATTGTTCATACGGCTCTTGCCGATAGCATCAAGCTCATCGATGAATATAATGCACGGAGCCTTTTCACGGGCCTGCTTGAACAGGTCACGCACACGGCTGGCACCCACGCCTACGAACATTTCAACAAAGTCAGAACCGCTGATTCTGAAGAACGGTACACCGGCCTCGCCGGCCACCGCACGCGCAAGCAGCGTCTTACCGGTTCCCGGAGGACCGACCAGCAGCACGCCCTTGGGGATTTTACCGCCGATGTCAGTATACTTCTTGGGCTCTTTCAGGAAGTCAACGACCTCAACCAGCTCTTCCTTGGCCTCATCAACACCGGCCACATCGGAAAAGCGCGTCTTGACCTTGCCTTCCTCAACTGCACGGGCACGGGACTGACCGGCGCTGAAAATACTGCCTACGCCGCCGCCCATTCCGCCGCCCATCTTGCGGAACACAAAGAAGTACATAAGGAAAATAAACGCAAGGGGCAGAATCGCATTGATCAGAATCTGCGTAAGATATCCGTTCTGCTTGGTGACGAATTTGTAGGTCACCCCCTTTTCGTCCATAAGCTCAATGAATTTCGGGAACAGCACGCCCGCAGTCTTATACTGCACGCGGTTGGAAGAATCCGCTGACGGCAGACGCAGCCACGGCAGCAGCCGCGTTTCCTGCGAAGACTCATCCGAATATGAATTGGTGAGCCGCGGGCCGTATCCGGTAAAATAGGTTTCACCAATCTCAACCGTTACAATCGACCCGTCCTCGATCTTCTTTCTAAAATCAGAAAAATCTATCAGATTATCAGGCTTGGCAGAAAACAGCTGATTGAATATCAGCAGTGCGCCCACCAGCAGCACCATTATTGTCCAGAAAGGAATACGCGGACTTTTCTTATCTTTTTTATCTTTATTGTCATCAGGTTCTGTAGACAGTTTAAAGAAATTAAAGGGGTCATCGGGGTTGTTTTTGTCGTCCTTGCGACCATCCCTGTTATTTTGATCACTCATCAGAAAACCTCTCTTCTGCGAATATACGATTTTTACAGAAAATAGTCATCTAAAAACTTGTTATTTTATTAAGATTTTTTCGTCGGCTCCGATATTTTAAAAGATAAAGCCGAAAGAGTTTCAAAAATCAGACGGTTTTTGAAACCAGCGTAATCAGCTTTCAGCCGAAAGTGATCCGAAAGGGAATGTGGGAGGTACCGGCATGTATACACAGGCATACAGCGCATATCAGGACACAAATGTAAAAACAGCAAGTCAGGGCAAACTGGTCGTTCTGCTGTACGAAGGAGCGGTCAGACACCTTACGGAGGCTGTATCATTCTTCAATGACGAAGGCAAAGTAGATCCTTCGCACATTGAAAAATTCGGAGCGGACATTCTTAAGACACAGGAAATCATCACCGAGCTTCAGGTTTCCCTGAACATGGATGCAGGCGGCGACATCGCCAAAAGCCTGATGTCCCTGTACGTCTATTTCAACAACGAGCTTACATCCGCTCATATTTCACAGGACAAAAAGAAGCTGGAATTCGTCTGCAACATGATGACGCAGCTTCTGGGTTCATGGCGCGCCGCGGCAAACAGCACCGCCAACGCTCCCGCCGCCGTCGTCCGCTCAGCTCTCGACATACAAGGATAGCGCCATGGAAGAAACTCTGACACAGCAGGAATTAGACGAGCGCATCGCTATCTTAAAACGGTTCAGGACGCTGCTGCAGAAGCAGCGGGATAAATTCCGTGAATACCTTACTGTGTTGGAAAAACAGCAGACCTCCATCACCACGGAGGATGCTTCGGCGCTGATGCACCATACGGAGCTTGAGCAGCAGGTTGTAGCCAATATCGTGAATTTGAGGAAGGTTATCAATCCTATCAATGACATGTACAACGATATGCACGGCAAACCTGCAGGCTCGCAGACGGATGTATCAGAAATACAGCAGCTGCAGCAGGATCTGAACACGCTGCAGACCAAAGTGCTTGCACAGAACGCGCTGAACCGTGATCTGCTGCGCACTCATATGAGCCAGATCAGACGCCAGCTCGACACACTGAACAATCCTTATAAAACCCGGCAGAGCGTCTATGCGGAACAGACTGCGTTAGGAAGTTTTATTGAGCTGCAGGCGTAACGACAAAAAAATCAGCATAACGGCATACATTTATGAGTATACAGACAATCCCCGAAAAAAAGAGCGGCATTCATACGCTCTTTGAATGGAAAGGCAAC